>Ga0302186_10000416_pt1 | contig 38010 bp, 36 predicted proteins | sample II_Bog_E1_2_FD_198782 | JGI IMG/M metagenome (GOLD analysis project Ga0302186, IMG submission 198782) | Peat permafrost microbial communities from Stordalen Mire near Abisko, Sweden - II_Bog_E1_1 | ecosystem: Environmental > Terrestrial > Soil > Wetlands > Peat | place: Sweden: Abisko... | reverse complement strand
ACTCATATGAGTATTTATGTAGGCATATACCGAGAAAGATATTAGTATAAATATTTACCAGGTGGGTGTTGATGTAAGTGTATATCCCAGAGATATGGGATACTAGTTGAGAAACTGAAGTTCACGAACTCCATTCAAATGAACTAAAGACCTACTGAAATCGTTCATATGAAAGAGATAAACCGTATGTACCAGTCTTCTTCAGGTACTGAGGTTTTCGACCAGTTCAGTACAAATGATCTGAGCCGGCCCAACAATGCTTCAATAGAAGTTGTATAATGTACCTTAGAGTCCTATCATATAAGGGAACCCTTATGTTCTGAACTGCTATAGTACTAAATCCCCGTACTAAAGACTCTCCGATATTGGAAGGTCTCCCTATAATAGAAGTCCCTGTCTGCAAAAAGTTTGAAAGACGTATTACAAGAGCCCCCTTAATTAGTTGATAAATCAGTAAAATTGACAATTAAGTTAGTAAATTTCTATTAAAATAATCATAGTTGTGGAAGTTTTCTCTCGTAATTATTGAAGAAACAAGGTCTGGATCATTACTGTGGGTGGAAGCCCTAAAAAATCACTGCCCCAAACCTAAAAAAACGAAAGTTTTTTGAAAAAGTTTTTAATTAAAAGTAACGAAAAGTAGCGGACATAATGGAAGACCCCTTTGGAGATTCGATACGCTGAAACATTATTGAAGATCCGGGTCTTTTGTTACAGGGGGAGGAGGAGTTAAGGTGTTCTTAGACCCCAAAATCCTACTATACTAGAGTACCCTTGTATAATAAGACATGAGTACTTAAGAGTATTCCTATATAACAGCACCCGAGGACTTAAGGACCTAAGGGTATCCCTATATTATAGCAGTCGGGGACCTATAGGTATCTTCAGATAATAGGACTTGCGGAACTAAGGGTACCTCTATATAATAGGACTCGAGAACCTGTGGGTACTGCTATATAAGAGTGAAGGTGTGTTATTCGTAATACGAAGGACTGTCGGCGAAGTTGATGAGTAGAGAATCTATCTGTGTAATTTTCAGTGTTTGGAGGTGTCTGTGTAGGGTTGGTTAAGAAAATATCAAATCGAATATTGTATTAGTTGTTGAAACCTTATGGCCACGGGTGGATGAAACTTCGTAAAAATGTATAGAATTTAATGTATGGACGGTCCTAGAACCTTTTAGAACTTTCTAGAACAGGATCAGTGAATGTGCGAAGATGCTTTTGGTGCTTTGAAGAATCTTCTGGAGTATAATCGGTTGGCGTTTCGAGAGCTTTATAAAATTTTCCGGAATTCTAGAAAATATGATCGTGGTGCTTGATGAATTGCCTGAGACCTTCTAGAAACTTTTCAATGCCAAAATTCTTTAGAACTCTCTAGGACGTTCAAAAAACTTCTGCAATCTGTCAAAGATTCTGAAATTTTCTAGAATTACTCAGTAATGCATAATTATCTAAAAGATTTCGAGTATGAATAGTTCTCGAACGCTCTAGAAGATTCTAGAGAATCGCTGGCCTGTAGCTGGAATTACTTAGAATGTTGCAATAGTCTATGAGTGACGTATTACGTTGCTTCGTGAACGGGAAATAGTAAGTGACTAAGGATTAGTAGTGCCTAATACTACAATTTCTTAAAACTTTTCGAAACGTTCTTGAACATTGTTTAGCAAGTATATATCTATCAGGTCAGTTTTGTTAGTAACCAACCGCTAAAGATACCCATTGTGTCTATATAAATACATAATGTTCAATATCTGTCAGTTACCGTGTCAAAATTCAATGATCAATGGATCTGCCAGAAGTCTCACGATTATATTGAAGGAAGACTCCAGAGAAAGCGTACAGAGAGGAGGAGGCTGCAACAGTAGAAAACTATAATTGATAACTGTAACAAAAAAATCTATTTAATTTGAAAAGTGTGTGTATTTCATAAATTTATAAGATAACACCAAATGTCTAAAGCTAATTAGCACTCAGAAAAATAATTTTAAGTTGTTCCGCGTGTATCGACGCAAAGCCTCATGGATTATTGAGCAATTACGAAATGAAGTCCATCACAGAAAAGTGTATTGATTTCACAAGATGTATATATGCGTCATATCAGATGAAACAACATCAGCTTATGCAGCAAATTTTACTGTAGAAAAACAAGTTAGCTTTTCAGCGCGTTAATATATATTTACTCTTTCTGAATACCATGAAATTACGAAATAAAATGCAGCATAGAAAAACGTGCAGAACTTTCAACTCGTGAATACGTGTACAATGAGGCTAAATAGCTATGAATTAGGCAACAGGTTTATAATGTAAAAAACTTCTTCATAATAAATCGATAACACACGTTAAATCTAATTGAATAACGTCAAGTTATGAGGTGAACGTTAATAAGAAGAAATTCGTTCAACTTCAGCGCGTAACTACGTGTAAATTTAGGTTAAATAATGGCAAATTACGAAACAAACTCTAACGAAAAGATAGCAGTTTACCTTTGAACGACAAAATACACGTAAAGTTAGACCAAATAACGTCACTTTCTGACGCTAGTTTTAACACAATAAAACGTGTTCATAGTTGAACTAATACATAAGAGTAAAATCTCTTCTAGTAACATCAAAAAGCGAAATAAGTTTTAACTCAAGAAAACGTGTTTATAGTTGAACTAGTAAATGCGAGTAAAATCCCTTCTAATAACATAAAAAAACGAAGTGATTTCTAACGTAAGAAAACATGATCATAATTGAACTAGTAAATACGAGTATAATCTCTTCCAGTAACATCAAAAACCGAAGTGATATTTATTCCAAGAAAACATGTTTATAGTTGAACTAGTTAATACGAGTAAAATCTCTTCCAGTAACATAGAAAAACGAAATAGTTTCTAGCGTAAGAAAACGTGTTCATAGTTGAACTAGTACATACGAGTAAAATCTCTTTCAATAACATCAAAAAACGAATTGATATTTATTCCAAGAAAACATGTTCGTAGTAGAACTAGTTAATACGAGTGAAGTCTCTTTCAGTAACATAAAAAAACGAAGTGATTTCTATCGTAAGAAAACGTGTTCATAGTTGAACTGGGAAATACGAGTAAAATCTCTATTAATAACATCAAAAACCGAAATAATTTCTAACGTAAGAAAACATGTTCCTAGTTGAACTAGTAAATACGAGTAAAATGGCTATGAATAACGCAAAACAACGGAGTTTTTTTTAAGTCGTCAGAAGGCGTCGTTGATTATACAAATTGAAACGGGTTAATACTACGTGAAAACGGCGTTTTGACGTTATTGATATGTAAAAACTGTGTTTTTACGGATTTCTAACTCGTTTTTACGCGTTTTTTTAAAGGTCTTGTCTGTCTGGGTGGCCGACTTAAAAGGTCTTTCTATTCACGAGTTACGGGGTTCACAACGATCAGGAGCGCCATTCATTATAACTCCATTCTAACTTGGACAATTTTGGAGCTGATGCTACTGCTGACCTACATTTCTCCTCTACTATCTGTACACCAGTTTCCAAGCAGTTAGCACTTATAATGACTGAGATTCGAGTGTGGCGGGACTTTTGGCCACGACTGTATATGGCCTATTTTACTATAAGCACTTTTTCAGTGCAACATTAGTAGGGAATAATGGTGCTTAATTATATTACAAGTGACTGGTTTATGTATATTTCAATACGATGCATGTCAAAATATGCCATTTTTAACTTTAAAATATTATGCTATTTTTCTTAGTAGCATCTTAATAAGAGCACTATGTTCATTTTGGAATGAACGTTTAATTAAGACATATTCTGTTAGCATTCATAGTCAAAATGCTATATTATATTCATTTGGACTAATGCTCAATTTGGCCTTATTCTTTTTTATGCCTAATTCATGCGGGCAAAACGATTCGAAGAAACACTCTTTTGAGGGATATTCACTTTCAGTATATGCTAGTATTCTATGCAATTCAGTATTAGGCATAGTAATTACATTCGTTTATAAATATGCTGATGCAATAGTAAAAACATTTAGTACGGCTTGTGCAACTGGTGTTCTATTGCATATAAATGTGGCAGTGTTTAGAGTAAAGACAAATTTAACCGTTTTCTTAGGAGCGGTAGTCATTTTTGTCTCATCTTACTTATTTTTATTAGTTAAACCCACGTCGACGATTGTTCCTGTGAATCTGGATCCGGACGTGGGCGGTACTCGTAATGAGACACATGAGTCGAAGTGGACGCAAAATTTTGGATGGAACCCAGGTCAACCAATCCGACGTTGGATCCGATCGGATTCGATGATCCGACAGAATCCTATAGGATTCCTGGTGACGAAATCGCATAGGAATCCTACCGTCGGATTATTATACATTTTCGATGATATCCGATGTAAGAAAAAAATTCATGAAATCTATTTTCTTTAGGATTTGAAGTCCTTTACTTTGTCTTTACATTCGTTTTGATCACGAAGAATTTATTTGGGTTTCCTCAGGATTTCAAATCCTTTACTTTTTTTTAATATTCATTTTGATCGGGAAGAATTTATCTCGATTTTCTAAGGATTTCAAATCCTTTACTTTGTTTTCAATATTCATTTTGATCGCAAGAATTTATCTCGATTTTCTCAGGATTTCAAATCCTTTACTTTGTTTTTATCTTCCTTGTGGTCAGCAAGAATTTATCTGGGTTTCCTCACTATTTGAAATCTTTTATTTTGTTTTTATATTCATTTTGATCGGGAAGAATTTATCTCGATTTTCTCAGGATTTGAAATGCTTTACTTGGTTTTTATCTTCCTTGTGGTCGCCAAGAATTTATCTGGGTTTCCTTACGATTTTAAATCCTTTACTTTTTTTTTATCTTCCTTGTAATCGGCAAGAATTTATCTGCACCTTGCTAGAATTGGAAATCTTATTTAGGTTTTATGATTGCTTAAAGTTGAGGATATGAAAGAAAATAAGGGTTTGAGTATTTTGGAGAACACTTTATCGAGTAATAATGCGATGTTCATGAAAGTCTTTTTGTACGTATAGGTATAATAGATAGTTTGTGGTAGGACTCAGTTCATGTATGAATTGGGAAACTCAGTTACAAATTTTGGAAATATTGAGTTGTGTTATTGGATATAAGAAGATAGTAAGGATGCATAAAGGTTATGTTCGATTCGTAGAAAACACGTAGATGGTGCCGAAATTAGCTATGGTAAATCCTACTTTGATCGAAAGAAAAAATGTCGAACAATAAAAATATCGAAAGTCAAAAATCGAAAGATAAAAATGTCGAAAGTAAAAATATCGAAACATAAGATGTTGACAAGTAAAAATGTCGAAAGATAAATATATCGAACCGTAAATATATCGAACCGCAAAAATATCGAAAGAATGAGATGTCGAAAGGTAAAAATATCGAAAATAAAAATGTCGAAAGCAAAAAATGAGGATGAGGGTGAAGAATAGGAGTGAGAGTGAGGGTGAGAGGGATTTCCCATTTCATAGAGTTTCATTCTCAATAAGTCTATCTTTCGATATTAGTATCATTATCGTTTTCGACTTTTTTATTTTCGACATTTTTACCTTTCGATATTTGTTTTTCGACCAAAGTAGCGTAAGTTTCATCTTCCCTTCAGTTATCAAGCGTCTTTCTTTGTGTATATCACTTCATTGACTCCAAACGTCGGAAACATCATGAAATACATATTCCTATAACATCGATCCAATATTGGGCAATACTCATAAATTTAAATAGCTATTGAGCTAGTAATTGCATATACTGAATCAAAAAAAAACAAACTAATTGAATTAAAACAAACAAGAAATATGACCGACACATAATTAATTCAATTGAAATAACATATTTTACAATCATATTACATTCTGAATCTTATAAATATAATAAATAGAAATAAAACAAAAATCAATACTGTTGGGTAGTATAAAAATTTCAATATTTTAATATTGTCTCAGTTTTATATAATTTTATTGAACAGATAGATCGATTATATTTGTCTGAAACTCGATTCTGAAACGAATAAAAAATCTGAAAACGTAGGCTTATTGTAAAAATTTTTTAAGTTTTAAATCAATAATTATGTAAACTCCGTACACACAATATACCAATCGTCACACGTGAAATATTAAATTGAAACATAAATTATCATATTATGGCTAGGATACGATCTAGCAATTCAAAACGCCGATCAAGACCATCTCGTAAAAACCGTGCAAACCGTAACAAAAAGCCATCTAAAATTCGGATAAACAATTCAAAACTATCAAATCCCAATAAACCATCACGCCAAATAAGAAAGAGAGCGATTATAGAAAAAAAACGCTCTGTTTCTTTAATGAGCTTCAGAGAAGAATACAATGAAGAAATAAAAGATGCACATGTTATACACAACTTTCCTACCGAAAAGTGTGATAAATTTATAAAAATATAATTCTGAATATTATATATTAATCTTAGATATTTATACAAAATTCGCCAAACATGGTTTTCTTGCATATGTTGCATGTCTGAACATCCAGAATGTAACATGAAATTAGCAAAAAAACAACATGAAAAATACCATGATTGTATTAGTGGTGAGATAATTTGTTCGTTTTGTTATGATTTCAGTCCAAAAGAAAATATACCATTCTGTCCTCATTCTCGTATACAGAATAATTTGCAAATTCCTCTTATACCTGAATATTTAAAACTTGGCTTTCTTGAACAACGTACTGTAGCATTGATGCATTGTTATATGAGTATAATCATAATACGTGGCCGTTCATCATCAATGAGAGGTCAAGTCGTACATTGTCAAACAGATGCCCTTGATAATATGGGTGATCTTTTACCATTTCCAAAATGTTATGAATTTATGGCTGTCATTCAACAAAAATCCTTAGAAAAAGACAATGAAATCAGATCAACAGTACGTTATTCTGTCAATGCCATTCAAATTCTCAATGCTATACGATTTCTCATTTAAAATCATATTGGATACACCAATAAACAAGTTTTACCATTACGAAGCATCGAAGAGATGTTTCAATGTAGAAAAGAAGACTTAGCTCCTATCAGAATTATTGATTCATATGCTTATAATAATTCCACAACGTCTGCACCAATAATCCTAGATTCAAACGAAGATTTTCCAGGACCATGATAACTAACCAAACAAAAGAAATTCCCAACGGCATGTTTTATACTTTATGAAGTCGTACTTTAAAAGCTGATGAAAATCCTGTGTGGAATATTCAATCCGGTATGGAAGAATGTACATTTCCATGGCTTTATCCAACTGGTCAAGGTGGTGAACTTGACATAAAAAGACCCATTCCATTAAAGCTTCGTGATTACTACAAATTACGATTAATGGCTACTGATAAAAGATGGCAATCCGATTCTATTTGGGTATTTCGGGCTATGAATTTAATACAGAGAGACGATTTATGTACAGCTGTCAATTACCATGCTAAACAACAATTTAAAAAAGATCGTTTATGTTATAGTATATATCCATGTAAGACAACTCCTTATCTAATCTAGACTTTCAATTTCCATTCGTTCACCCTTTTATAGAAAACTATTTCCAATATAAATTAAAATAAAAATACTTACGTGTATTTTAGCGATAGGAAGAGCAATACGAGGTACAGCTGCATTCTGGTCTATATCTAGAAAAATGTTACGTGCAATGTATGCAACATTATCAAAACCTAATATCTTTTTAAGTATCATTTTACAAGATGATGTCGAATTTTTAACACATATTGACCCAATTCGTTTCGGCGATGTGGAAAATCCAAAATATGATATCATTGATACTCTTTCGAATGACGATTACTTACAATTAGTAAACGAGAATAGCGCACTTGTAGCACGTATGTGTCATCGACGAATGTTGGCATTTGAAAAATTTATTAGTGATAAAACCCATCCTTTTTTTGTTGATTATATTGTCATAAATTATTTTTTTTAAAATTGAATTTCAACGAGGCGGTCTTCCGCATTTACACACTCTACTCTGGCTCGAAAACTTTCCATCGATTGTCATACCAGAAGGACGGCAAAGTATTATTGAATTTATTGATAAATTTCTCACTACAGCTTTACTAGATAAAGAAACAGATCCTGAAGGTCACTTACTTGTAAAAAAGAAACAATGCCATATTCATACATTTACGTGTTCACAAGGTTTAGTTATTATACATTAGATCTCTAGAAATTGATATGATTTCTATTAATAACAGGCAACATAAAAGTTCGTATTCGTCGTGGACGAAAATTTAAAGATGAAGAAGAACCAAAATCGGCTAAACGAAATCAAGTCAAAGATAAAAATAAAAATTATTTGTATGAAAATGAAATATACGAACAAGTTGATCCAAATAAAGATCCGGATCTTTTACAATTATTGAAAGATAAAAAAGAGTTTTTTGAACGATTAGGATGTCGCTTCAGAAGGCCTTTTCAATTAGCTAAAACAACTCATTTTCGTAGTTACAAAGAAGCTCGTATATTAACCAGAGGAGATAGAGATATAATTATGAAACGATTAACTGAAGAGGTATTTAGTTATCTATGCAATTCTTATTCATCTCTATGTATTATAGTCACGACGCATTATTCCCTATAATATGAACCTTTTGAAAACATTTCGATGTAACCATGATATTCAAATTATTACTGATCCATGGGCATCAGCAGAATATCTGTTTTCTTACGTAGCAAAAAATGCTCAGATGGAAAAAGATTTAGTCTAGCAATTGTCAAACTGTATTTGTGAAAGTTTAACAGAAGCTGAAAGCATTCCTTTAAAAAAAGGAAATGCAATATTGTCACATCGTCAAGTCGGAAAAGTTGAAGCATCTTGGACTGTATTAGGTACTTTCAAATATTTTACTGATATAACCTCGATGTTACATTTCAGGAATTCCACTATATCATTCGTCAATGAGATACAAAAGTTTATACATTTCATTGTCTTGGGAAGAGGAAAGAATTCTTAAGCGAGGAAGAACTCAAGTTAATACTACAGATGATTTTATTGAATCTTTAACGTACAAAAATGTCAAGCGACCATGTACGCCATCAGGTATTGATCAAATGACATTATTTGAATTTTTAACTTGGTTTGATTATGATCGATCTTCATCAACGAAACTACACGATAGTTTACAAGAACCATTTGTACAAAATCCTCTTTGGCGTACTAATTTCGAACAGCCACCTCTACTTAAAACGTCTGCTTTACTTCCCCGTATTGTTCTTTTATGTGGAACAATACTAATTCAACACAAAGAGCCAACTTGTATTAGTTTTACTTGTAGATATGATAATTCTACAGGGTTGGAAATAATATTATTTCAGGGGAGGAGAGGGGGGGGGGGTAACACTACGATTTCTAGTATTGACCCTAATGTATTTTATACTAGATGAAAGCGCATTGAAAATGGAGTTTATTGCTAATAAATACTAAGGATTTTCTAGACTTTTCAAAACAAAAGAACTCAGAACATTTTCAGTCGTTACTACTCGAAAAACCACAAAAAAACTTAAAAAAATTAATTTTTTGAAAATCGATAAAAAAGATGAACTTTGAAAAGAATTACCTTTTCCGCTGTTTTTCGTGTTTCGCTCGTCTTAAAACAAAACTGTTAGGCACAGTTTATCATACTGCATTAGACGGACCGATATTGACATCGACGAAACGCTAAAACTAATGGGGAAAGGTACTTCGTTGCAGAAAACCTTTTTGTTTTCATATCCAAAAAACTAATTCTTTTAAGCTTTTTTGTGGTTTTTCGAGTAGTAACGACTGAAAATGTTCTGAGTTCTTTTGTTTTGAAAAGTCTAGAAAATCCTTAGTATTTATTAGCAATAAACTCCATTTTCAACGCGCTTTCATCTAGTATCAAATACATTAGGGTCACTAATAGAAATCATAGTTTTACCCCCCTGGAATAATATTATTTCCAACCCTGTATGTTAGCTATGTATTCTATCCTTTGCATCGGAATTGCTCATCGGGATCCAGTTCGAGAATTTCTCAATAACCAACTAGGTACAATTTGAAATTCTTTAGAATAATTACACATCAATATTACATATCGATTTCCTAGAAAACGATGTAAAAGCTATTCATCAAGTTTTATTGAAAAATCGAAGTGAATTAACTGAACAATTTGCTAAATTACCTGGTATTTATCAAGTCCAAATGCTTAATGCGCTTGAACTTTTATGCGATTTAAATTATCATGATTTTTTTATTCAACCAAAAATATCATTTATATTTACAGGAGACGATGATGAAGATTCACAAGATAATATAAATGAAAATACTACAGATACTTCTATTGCAAATACTGAACTTAATAAAAAAGATTTGAACAAAAATGTTATACGAGAAAGTATCAACGATGAAAATGATGAAGAGTTAAGTATCAATCACGACACAAAAGTCAATTTCCCATGTACACGAACTCAAGAATTATTAGCATTAGAAAATGATCAACAACGCTTTCTAGCTAACTTTTTAAAACAATATTTGGCTGCAATCATGCAATATGACCAAAAGAAACTTCGAGTTCATGATATATATAAACCACTTCCATTTCATATTGTCGTAAATGGTTTGGCTGGTTCGGGAAAATCTTATGCAATTACTATTATTGAACAAATGCTAACTGATTTTTGCATCAGTGAATCAGCTATTCGGAATCGTCCAAGAAGAAGAAGAAAAGGATTGCTCAAGATGGCTCATACTGGAAAAGCTGCTCTAAATATTCATACTGCTTTATGAATGGTAAATTTTTCAATTTTATTTCGAAGTTCAAAACAACTGTACGACTTATTATTAGCGTCCTGATAATACAACAACACCGAAGAATGCACCATCATTTAAGATACATTCTCTTCGAAATAGGCTTGGTGATTTAATATTAATAATTATTGATGAAATTTCGCTCGTTTCATATAATCTTTTTCAAAAAGTCAACAAACGTTTAAATGAAATATTTCAAGTATCGGATAAAAGTAATACTTATTTTGGAAACATTCCAATTTTATTATTTGGTGATTTGGCTCAATGCGAACCAGTTGCTACTAAACAAATTTTTTGGCGACCTTCTGGTGAAACATTTTCTCTTTGGGCTGATTTATTTAGACCAATCAATTTCAATGTTAATATGGGGCAAGGAGAAGATCGAGAATTTTTTGACATTCTATGTCGAATGAGATTAGGTATCTTAATTGTTTTCTTTACTTGAATAATACATGTTCCGCACAATGTTCAGGCAAATATACTTAACAAGATGAAGGCGTCATAAAATCCGGACGTATAAGAAAGGAAGATAATCCAATTTATTATAAAGATCGATTAGCGGAGTTGAAATCTTCTGAATTTATTGATGCCATATATGTGTCACAGTTGACATGAGAATTCAGTTGAGTTTGGAATACGCGCAAAAAAATAAAATAATTTATTTCAAATCGAAATATCTTCTCTAAATAAAATTAAACTTTGGAAGGGAGAAAGATGGAATTTATTGATACAAAAGATACCACTCAATACTACATTGAATAATAAATAAAGAAGAATGAATTATTATATACTTCTATTTTCTTTTGTATCCAAATATTTTTCTCAAAACAAAGCTTTCCTAAACAATCAAACTATAGCTATAACTTCTTCTTCTTTTTTTTTTTCATATCAAATTCAGATGTTAATTCTCCATTTCTATAATAAGATAAAACTAATTATACTTATTTCAAATAAATCATCTGAAGAAAAAAACACAAAAAAAAAACAAACGAAAAACAACATTTTTAATTCATTTTTTCCTCAAAAGCAACATGCTTTCTCAGTCTCATCTTTGAAAGGAAACAAAAAAGGAATTATCAAGATTTCATCTAGTTTTTTTTCATCTAAAGGAACCTGCTCAACAAGAGGCAATATCATCGCTTTAATTTTATCATTGAAAGAAACCAAAAAAAGGAATTATCAAGATCTCATTTAATTTTTGAAAGAAACCAAAAAAGGAATTATCAAGATTTTGTTTAATTTTTTTTCATCTAAAGGAACCTGCTCTTTTATTGAAGTTTATCGTCGAACAAGAGATAATATCATCGCTTTCATTTTATCATTGAAAGAAACCAAAAAAAAGAATTATTAAGATTTCATTTAATTTTTGAAAGAAATCAAAAAAGGAATTATCAAGATTTCATCTAGTTTTTTTTCATCTAAAGGAACCTGCTCAACAAGAGATAATATCATCGCTTTCATTTTATCATTGAAAGAAACCAAAAAAGGAATTATCAACACTTCGTTTAATTTTTTAAAAAAATCAAAAAAAAAATTTATCAAGATTTCTTTTAATTTTTTCTTCATCTCAAGGAACCTGTTCAACAAGAGATAATATCATCGCTTTAACTTTATTATTGAAAGAAACCGAAAAAAGGAATGATCAAGATTTCATTTTATTTTTTTTTTTTCATCTTAAGTAACCTGCTCGTTTTTTTTTTTTGAGGTTCATCTTCTGATCAAGTGATAATATCCTTGCTTTGATTTTATCTTTTGAAAGAAGAAAAGGGAATATTAAGATTTGACTGTTTTTTTTTTTTTTATAAAGCGTACATTTTTGTTTTTTTTTGTTTTTTTTTGTTTTTTTTGATTTATGTTTTGATGAAACGGGAATTTGGTGATTTCAGTTTTTTTTAGCAAGAAGGGAATATGATGAATTGAGTTTCGTTTTCAATGAAAAAAGGATATTCTTAACTCACTCCATTTTAAAGACAAAAGAAGGAAACAAGAATATCAACATTTGATTTTAATTTCATGTACGAGTTGAACTTGTTGATATGCCTTTTCTTTCGTTTCAAAAAGGCGATTGAGATGTTGATACTTTCTATTCATTTGTTTTAAAAGGAAATCGAGTAAAAGTGACCTTTTCGAATTGTGGAAAGATTCATAAATTCGAAGCGTATTGATCTCCGAGAATATAATCATGATTAATCTTAGTGGGTTTTGTTTTTTAAATATATTTGTGCAATTCGTTTATCTAAGTAAATCATTTTTGTGAAAATGATTGCTTTTTATTTTCGACATGAAAATAAAAGAAATAACAAATAGGTAATAATTGATATTAAGTGACAGAAATATACTAAAAGACCGATACGTTGTTTTTTTTTTTTTTTTGTTCAATATAATAGAAATACATTTATTTAAATGATTGAATGAATTTGTTCAATTCATATTTATTATCGATTCATTTTAGAAAAGTTTGGTGGAAAGGAGATTTGATGCGAATTAAATCTTTTTTATATACTATAGATTATTATATTTCTCTCTAAAAGGATTTTATTTACTATCATAAGTATAAATTCTTAATCAAAACAGAAAGTCGTCATTTACATATTATTTTTGCATAAGACACATTTACCACGATGACATTTAGTACAACATTTAACTGATCGTTTTTTACATGGACAACGATTACTATCACATGAACCCATACATTTGCATACATCAATGGATTTATAATGTGTAAACATTTGTGAAGCTTGAATGAAGCTGACAATCGGTAAAACGCCAGAGTCTATTTGTCTTAATTCAGCTGATACTGTTTCAGATAAGTCAATAAAATCTGCTGATGAAAATGAATCAGTAATGATTCCATGTAAACTGGCCACTTTATACAAATTATTGAACGATTCTTCTTTTGTGAATATTTCGATTATTTTACAAGGTAATATCGATGGTGCAGTATTTGATCTATCAACATCTGCAATTTTTAAGCCTACTATATCACCGATTACAAAGACCTTTTGTTTTTTTAAACCACGTTCATAGTTCCGAAGTTGACGCTCTAAATTTTATATTCAAACTATCTTTGCATTTTTTTTTATTCACTAAAGTTTTTATACTGATTGTTTTTTTTTTTTTTTTAGAAAAAAAAACAACATGATATAATATGCAGCAGAATTATGTAATTCAATCTCAATTTAAAAAAAAAAAAATTTACCTGCCGTACGTATATAACATTTTTCAGCTTCATCTCGAATTCTTTTATGTGATGTATGTATAGAATCCCTACTATACAACAAGAAAAATATATAAGGTTTCATCAAGCACAAACTCTACTCAGCATTTTCAGCTACATGTGTGTTTGATGATAATAATGGAATTGGTGATTGATTATATGGATATGTAGGATGATCGACAATCAACTGAAAAAGAGAAATAGGTAGAATTATTAAATATCCTACGAACTGATTCATGAATGATATTTAAATTATCCGATATTGATTCAGGAATATCTTCTTCGTTAACTATGGAATTATTAGTTGATTGTTTATGAAGTTCCATCCAAAAATCATGATCATTGCGTACAGGTTGACCAAAAACCATTTCATATGGTGTTTTTTGTGTACTTTGAGAAACACAATTATTTATTGCAAGCATTACAGGACCTTAATATTCACATAAAAAAAAAATTTCAATTCGGAGGAATCTATCAAAATATTTGATACCTAAACCAGCGGGCCAATCAATCGATTTATTGGTCTCTTGCCATTTACCTAACATCTTTTGTACAACAGCATTGGATCTTTCAACAAGTCCTTGACTCTGAGGATGTCGCGGACGGCCATTGATAATAAGTAGATCTGGCCAATTTACTTTAAGATCCAAGATGATTTTTGCCCTAATACGAAAACAACTTCGTGACTTTAGTCTTCACGAAATTCCTACACAAATTATTTTCCATTATCAGATTGTAATATTCTAGGTGGACCGAATGTATGGAAAAGAATGCGTAAATGAATAGCAACATGGCTCGCTTCTTTTGATGGCAATGCAAAAAGCCAACTGAATTTAGTAAAATGATCTTTCACATGCATAATAAAATTAAATCCACCATATTCTAGACTACGCATATCTATAAGATCAACTTGTAGTCGAGTTAAAAATCCGATGGAAACGATAGGTTTTCCACTGGCCGGCTTCGGAAATGATCGTCTAGTTTGGCAAGCGTCACACATACTTATATAAATAGAGACTGCTTGTTGTGGAATCCCTCCGTAACGACGTTTTACCTATATATCAAGTGTATTATAAATTAATATGCAAACAAATATGATAACCTCTGCCCATGTTTTATCTCGACCTGAATGGCCCACTGCTACATGACAATCAGTTATCTTTACATATAAGTTTTCATGAGTAATAAGTGGTAAATTAGTTTTTGCAACATATATTAAATCTGATGATCCTATTTGAACAAGCCGAAATGTTTGTCGTACCAGAAATTTAAATTTTGAAGATACATTTATATTCTGTGATTTAAGAACATTCAACATATCTAAATAGGTCTCGTTCTTAATTGTATATTTGGCACGTTTTTTCTCATCAAGTTTATCAATATAAGATTGTATTTTAGCATTAAACAAATCCATTTATTTCAAAAACATTCGATGTGATACAATAAATAAACAGATAATTAAAAAATACAACATAGTTTATGTTTAATCATTGCATGTTTCGTAGCAACGGCCATCACAAAATAATGATTAGATTTAATAAACAAAACAAACATCTATTAAATTCTATTCACTTACACCAAAACATAGAAAAATTGATCTATATTAATATTTCTAAAATAATACAATAAATTATTATACATCAATCAATTATCTTAAGACTACACATTCCGAAACTTAAATACAACAACAAAAAATCAATTACTCTACGACTCACAAAATCAATGTCATCAAGCAATTAGAGAACGAAGATCTACACAATAAAAATCATTTCATCTTTTGAGTAAAGCGAATATCAACATTCGACTTTCATCCTTAAATAAAGAAAAAGTCAAACAACATCAACATTTAAATTTTATCTTAAAAAAAAAAAAGAAAGAATATCAACATTTCGACGCATCTTTTAAGAAAAGAGAATAACAGCATTAATTTCAATTTTTTTTGTTATTAAAGGAATATGCTCAATTCAATTTGATCTATAAAAAAAGAAAGGGATATCAACAGCTCGATTCATTTTTTAAATGAAAGAGAATATCAAACGATCAATTTAAGTCGTTTCGTTTGTTGACTTTTAATTTCATTGCTTCCTATATTATAAAAAAAAATGTCCACTTACGAGATGCATATCGAAGTTAATCATCAATTCAACAAAGTATGTATGTTTTGTGAAACTAGTCAAGATTACGTCTTCGTTTCCTTTCCAAATTAAACTTAGCGTACATTCAAAGTAAGATAATCTTTTAATAATGTAAATAGAATCGCAGCGAACCATGATCGTTCCATCGATTTCTCTTAATTATCATACAATGAAAAACTAATACATGTATTGCGGTAAATATACACAAAAATAAAGTTTAAATCTAATCAAATAACGTCATTTCTTCTACATATCCTCAATATCCACATAACTAATAAATGCACTTAATCAATGAAATCGAATAAGTAACAGAGTCCCGAAAAACTAATTGAAGATTATGGGCTTGATTGGTAAAATATTTTTTCATTTATTTTTTCATTTTATTTCTTAGATTAATTAAGAAAAAGCAAATGTTTCTCTTTATCAACATTTCAGTCGTTCTCGTTAACCGATTCTATTTAATGATAATTAGAAACAGCGATCGAGAGTTTTCGTTTTTCTTTTTGGAGCCATTTTACTTTTCATTTTCTAATTTCTTCAATTTAAATCGATCTTCATCAGTTTCTGTTTTTTTTGATAAGGATATTTTTTTCCCGTTTAATTGGTTTGCATTCTGATAGCATTAACATCAAAAACAAAACCGACACAGATAAATACGCCATTATCCATTTACCAAAAAAATCTTATCCAACGTTAATCAACAGTGATAATCCATCATATGCCATCGATTAAAATACATAATCAAGCAATCAAACTTTCAATTTCATTTCCACTTATAATGATTTATTATTTCACACTATCGTAATTATAGAATGTACATCGTATACTAGTTTCTGTATTTTTTTTTTTATACCAACATCAAACGCTTGGTCGTTCAACGTTCGGCTGTTATGATTGTGAAGTACATACAATTACTATGGATCTAAAATTATAAATGTTTTAAAAGATGTTTGAGAATTATGAATAGCATTCTTTATTCCTTAATTGCCTGAATATGATTCATTTGCTAAATAATAATTCTTTTATTTTTCAGATAGACATGGATTTATCTGAAGCAGTTTCTAACACTGTCAACGCATCAATCAATATTATTCATAACCAAACGTGCGTTCAATGATTCAGTTTATATAAATATATGTTTATTTAATTTTTCTTATTAGGACTACTACTACATCAGCAAATTCATCAAATGAAGGAATTTCATCAATTGCAAATGAACATCATCAAGGTTTACAAACCAGTAAGTACCTATACATCAAATAAATTTATCTAAAGGTGTAATAAATAAATGTAATCCTTTCTTAAAGACAAAAAAAGAAAAAAAAAATTGAGAATGTCTTTTTATTTTTTTGAAGCGATATTATTTAATAAACTTTAATAAAAACAAGCCGTTGCATTTCAAGACATAATATTTAATACACTCAATTCAAAATAAAATATGACCAATATCATAATCTTCTTTTTCTTAGATAATGAACTGACTTTAATAAGAATCGATCAAATCAATACTGATATTACATTTCTGTAAGTTTCTATGACATTGAATCTTTAACAAATAAATTAGTTATTAGCTTAAATTAAATACCTTTTGTTCGAATAAAATATTTATTATTATTTGCTTTTCAATCGATAATTATTTGTTAAGAAATTGAATAATTTTAGTTTTGCATATATTCGTTTCAACGTTTTGAAAGTGCTCTTCTCTTTAGACTTTATAAGTCAAACTCTATATTTGTCGTCCAAAAACAAACTTTGTTGAATTATACATAATACTTGTTTTTAATATAGATGGAAAATACAAGCTGTTGTTAGTTGTGAATATCCAAAGCGTACTTTCATCAATACGCATGGTTCGGGAGAAATATCTAATTGGGATCTGACTGATCAATCGGGATCAATAACTCTGGTTGCTTTCAATCTCGACTCGTATTTAATGTCACATAAATTAAAAAAGGATAGAGTAATTCAATTTAAACAAAAACGATTATTATCATAATATGATATAGGCATATGAAATTACTAATTTATCGATTCGACCGGTATCCGATGCCTTTAAAACGTTACCACATGCATTTCAATTGGTTTGTAACAATGCAACACGTATAGAAGAAATTGCTTTAACATCTGATTATCAAGAAATATCTTACGTTTTTACGCATTTAAATCAAGTGGAAAGTATACCATTAAACTCGATTATCGGTAAAACTTTCAAGATATAACTAATTAAATTGATTAGATGATTAAGATTGATTTAAACTAACTGAATACAATCTCTGAGAATAAAATTATTTCATTTAATAATCAAATCTTTCTATAATCTAAAATCGACAAACTGACAATTAATATCAAAAGTAAAGCAGTAAAGATTTCACATTTCAAACTATATAAAATGACGATGCGTTTTGATATTTCACGAACTCTTTGAAGGTCTTGAAACCATTTGAGATCTGTTACAATCATTTCAAATTTCTAGATGTCTTTGTAGTCTTGAGATGCGCTGTTTTCTCCTTGATTAACTTAATTTAGAATCCCAACATTTATTTAACAAATCAAATAAATATTTGCAAATAAGATCTTTAAACAGTTAACTAAATGTTTATAGAAAAAAAAAAAAAGCAGAATTTCTTTATCGAACTAGGTGATAATTATCTAGTTCCTGAGAGTGATTTATTTTCTCAATGATTAAAATTTTATTTACATTAAAAAGCTTCTTAAGGGTATTGTTTCTATTTAACACACTTTTACACCATTCTATATAGGATAATAAACTATTGAACGTAGTGGGAACGATAATTTCCTCAAATAAAATTATTTGAATATAAACAAATTTTATGTATGAAATATTTTAGACGTACAAGTACACATCTTACGAGATTATGGCATTTCGACAGGTACAAGAAATGATAATATATGGAGTCGACGAAATCTACATATCGACCAGGATGGTATTCATCTTGGGATGACATTATGGAATAGTCAGGTAATTGCATAAGAAACGTTTATTTTATTTTAGCATTTTAACCATACTCACAGGCTCGATTGATTGATCGTAATATGGCTGGTCTTCGAATAAAATTCAAAAATGAGAAAGTTTCATGGTATGACGGTATGTAAAATTAAAAGAAACAAACTTATTCATCTGAATAGATAACAAAAAAAGCGTTTGAAATATTTTTGTACTTATTAAACTATTATTCACATTAAATGTTTGTTATATTTTCAGGTTCACGTGTACTCATTACCATGGGTAATACTCAACTATCTGTTACTTAGAGTTATAATAATAAAAAATTAAACGAACAATCAACGATTTTATTTTGATTTGTCATGATGGAAATAAAATATCATCCATAACAATTAATTTGATTATCTTATTGACTAATATCAACTAAAACATATAAATCTTCACATATCACCAATATTTTCTTCCACATTCTAACAAGAACTTTCTTTATTTCTGCGCAAGTCTAAACTTAAATAAATAAAGATGATTATAACAATAAAATTATTTGTGAATAAAATCGAGATACAAAAAAGAACATAGCAATCAAGTGGATAGGCTAGATGTTTTTACATAGAAGATAGATCGTGTTATTCTTTTGTTTATCAATTTGAAAGCGAGTAAATCTTTATTAGATTTAAATTCTGTTTATATTCTTATTAAAATATGAGATGCTAATATTTTTTCATTAAACAAATAATATATTTTTATAAACTTTATCGAACAAATCCAAACACGAAACTATCATCGTACATTTGTATCAACACACAACGATTTCTAAATACATTTGGGCGCTGTAATTATTATTTTATATTTCTATTCTAAATCTCATATTATCATAATATATGGAAAGATTAATAAAGCGTCTTTTCTCAAACAAAATTGTAACTCATCGAATATCTGATTTAATAAACCAATTATCAGATCAAAATATACAAGATAATAATATCTGTATAGGCATCGAAAAAGATAATGGTGCTCGACAATTCTGTTATCTTTCAATAGATGAATTAACAATTTTTTATCAACATTCAACTGTACTCGAACGTTTTCTTTATGAATTAATTCCGCCAGAAAATCAAGTGAAAGTATATATCGATTTTGAATATTATATCGATAATAATCTTGACATTGAAAATTCTCATATTGGACCTAATTCTTGTCTCAAAATACTACATTGTCTATTAACCTGCCAAACGAATTCAATTTTTACAACCAGCAAACAGATTGACTTAACTTTACAAGAATTTCTCGTCCTCGAAGCGTAAGAAAAAAACAAACTTCTGTATTAATTAAGCAATTCTATAGCATCGGTTTCATTCCGTCTCATCACATTTACTTACAGTAAAAACACATACTCAATGGGAAAGATTATTTAAAAAAAAATATTGATAGTACAAAAGAAGACGTATCAATAAGTGACCAGATTAACTAGCTTTCATAAATGTGCTTTCTTTCATACCCAAATCTCAGACAACGTACACAAAAACAATCTCTGATAGAATTATTTTGAAACACTTGTTTATGTTTTACATATCCCATTGTATTGGTCAGCGACTATCACATGTACATACAATCCATCTATTAATAATAATTATCTCTTTGGTATATTAATCTGACGACTATGTAGGTTACTCTGTATAAGATATGATATCTCCTTGCTAAAGTTGCGAATTATAATATTTTAAAAACTGACCCGAAAGCAATATCAAACCATATGATAGCTAATCTTCTTAAACATAAAATTAATTATCATTAACAAACCGTTTTGATTGACAATACCCGCAGTATAGACATATTAAGCCATTTGCTCAATGTAAAGCAGGAAAGGCTAATATTTTTACCGGCTTTTTGTCCATCACTTGATATTGCTCCAGAAGCACTATTATGCTATATCAAAACTAATCTAGTTACAGATGAAGTTTTTCTTATTTATAAACCTTCATTTCAAATGACAATAACAGCAGAATGGACACATCAAGCTATTGTCCGCTATGTCTCTCTCATTTAAATGATTATTTCTTTTTGTGGATGTGATCGCAACGATTAGTAGTGTTCGAAAAAAAACAAAAAGAAATATTAAACCATATAAAGAGTAAGTTCCCAAGTTACTACATTGACAGATAAATAACGATCGTTTCCCAACAGTCCTGTTGTATGTATATGTGATAGTCCTGTTGACTGCTACTGTATCGATTTGTTTAACACAACACAATCACTCACTATACAATTAATTTTGTCTAACATCACTTTTAAATATCTTTTCTGTCAGTTTGACACAAAACAAAGCGTATATCTGTAGACGATGAATTTCATTACTTAACGATTTCTTACGTCGCTTATGTTTTAACTTCTAGATCGACGTCAGAAAAAATATCGTACCATTTCATTCATGCAAACCCTTCTATATTATTCGAAAATAATATTTCTCTTGGATTTTTTATTAAGGCTCTCTTACATTTTTTTTTATGGTCAGTTGTTCAACATAAGTGTTCGTCGTTCAATATAAATTTGGCGATAGAAAAATATAATATCTCTGATCTAATTATGCTATTAACACCGTATGTTAATACATTACGAACATGTTGTACTAAATGTCAATTGTATTCAACTTGTATTACTGTTGCTGAAATGGCATATTTATTAGTATTGAATAAACAAAATCAACTGACATTAGCGATTGATTTAAATGTTTATTCTAATAATCAACAATTTCGATTATTTGATTGTGTCAAAAGAGGTAAGAAAAATCCTCTTCTTCCATCTACTCATTTTCCATTTAACAATCATTCAAATACTTCATACTTCGAACTTCTTCAAAAATCAATAGTGACATATATCAAACATTTAGAGGTGCCAGTAATTTATCTTAAAAATAACCAATTCGTTTGCGTATTTGATAACGGAGAAAAATCATTAGTAGCTATCGAATATAATCTTATCTGTTTAAAATATATCAATACACATATTAATAATATCTTTACGCTTGGTAGAAGTTGTATATCCAATTCTACTTTAAATAAATCAAATATTTCACAAGCTATTCCACATATTACTATTGATCAATCCCAAAATCAAATACAAGAATTTACTTCATTTGTAGAAAAGTTAATCAAATCAGATACACACCATCAAGGATATATTCGGTCATGTATACGCGGCAATTACAATAAAGATCTATTATTCTTCAATATCGGAGGAGAATATAGATTCTGTCCTCATAAAGGCACACATCATCAACGAAATTCAATAGCAATCCTAATAAATACAAACAACCATACATACAACATCCGTTGTAAAGATGCTGATTGTAACAATACTATATTACTTTGGAATAAGATTGAATAATTTTCTTCTATTTATCTGACAGTAAGATAAACAGTTGCTATACGGAAATAATACATTACCATACTGTCAGCTTTATTTAAAGATTTTTGTTTTACTCCTGCTTGAATTCAATATAACGAATACTAAAAGTTTTTAGACGTTTGAAAAGTATACAAAAGAATCAACACGTTCATATATAGATCACTTAATACATATAGCATTACAAATGATTCGAAAATATTCAAAAGGAATGAGTTATCGATCATTTAATCAATTAGATAGGTAACGCTATGAAAATTTTGAATGTAATTCTATTTTCCCTCTCTTTGTCTGTAGTTACCAATTCTTTTCATAATAAATGTAATCATACTATTTCTCTTATACTTAAGTCGTCTATTAATTATTATAATGTTGACTAAACTCAACAAAAACCAAGAATTTACAGCCAATTGTATGTGGCAACGAAATCTAAATAATGCTCGAGATGTACATATTGATGTGGACAACGTTCTAGATAATTCATTCAAGTTATTACTTGATCTTTTAAATAATTTCAAATCATTAAATGGTACTGATCCAGTTGGTTTATTATTATCGTTATTTACTTGTGTCGGACATTTTTGTGGTGACTCAGTCGTCAAAGTCACAAATCACGTTACTAACTTAAATATTTTCCTTTTATTAATTGGACCATCTGATATGTTAATAGACATAAATATTTTATATGAAAAATATTTATAGGTTGTGGTAAATCAAAAATAATTGCACCTATCAAAAGATCAGTCTTTACCACAATCAAATCTTTGGCTATTTCCAAGGAAGAAGCAGGGATAGTCGACGATTTTACTAGTGCATCATTATCAGCCAAATTATCAAAAACTAATGTTTTTGTTGTCACTGATGAAGCAGAAAAACCATTATTGGCAATGGGTTTTTATTCTCCTTCATCTGAAGTCAGTGCGGCTGATCGAATTGCGGGGTGCAAATTTTTTGGTACCATTCCGACAAGTAAAGATACGATGACGTATCATTTAGAGATTGCGTCTCATTTATCTTTCGTTGGTGCGACAACCGGTCGTCTTTGGCACCGTTTAATAAATTATTATGCGCAAGGACATCAAAGCGATGGTTTTTCCGAAAGGTTAATGCTTCAATAATATAAAATTAGATTTTGCAGATATATTTTAATATCTATCTGTTGTTTTTTTTTTTATTTATGTTGCGATAGTATTATTTAAATGTATGAGTTGATAATGTGGATGAACCGTTTAGATTTCTGCACTACGCAATGCCAAAAAGAAATAAATCAGCTGTGAATTTTTCTCAATCACTTGATTATGATGATACAGATGATATTGATAATGATGCTGAAGAAGATATTAGTGATAATGAATATGAAATAGAAAAATCCAACAAAATCAATCAAACTCTTCCAAGTCTATCACAAATTTTAATAGTTTCACGTTTAATAGGAAAGCGTGAATTCATTCTAAGTCGAAATGGAACAAAAAAATTTTGTAATAAAGTACGTCAATATCAAGAATTATCTCAAATCGACAAAATAGACGATGTCAATTATGGTTCAAGAATGGCGAAAGCGGCAGAGATTTTATGTAAACTTGCTGGCATTTCAGAAATGCTCAAAATATCAATGGAAATTTTGCAGTAAGTGTAAAACATTTTTATGATTGTTTTATATTCTGGTGAAACTTTCTTTCTTCTAATAAATCAACTTGATAAGATAGACATGATAAAATTCATTACTACGCGACCTCCTTATACGCCTATCAACATGCTTTCAAAAGAACCTACCGATTGATTGTTTAATTATCTATGTGATTCATCATCCATGCCATTGACTTTACTCAAAGTTATCTTATATAAAATCAATTGATCAATAAAGAATGCCGATTCATTTCCTCTTCTATTCTCATCCTAATGATTGCGAACAAAGAAGAAATATGATGACCAAAAAAAAAAGATGCGTCAATGCAAAAAAAAAACTATTTGCCATAAATAAACCATTAATCTATCGATAAGTTAAGAAATATCTTGGGCTCCATCGTGAAATTGTTTTCTAACGCTTCGTTTAAATTCATCATAGAATGAAATTTAACTTTCCAAAGCCCTCGTTGACAAAATAACAAAAAAAAAATAGAACTCTTTATAAATTTCATAAATATTGTTTTTTTGTAGAGCATTAAATAGTTAATACTTGATTATAAAATAGGAAACAATAAATGTAATTGATTGTTTTAATTATTTTGTAGACTACTTCGAGATCAAAATCAACTTAAATATGACGATACTAGCTTAACTTTCATTCGACATGTAACAAGTTTAATCGAAAATAAGTATTCATCAACAACTGGTATCTTAGAAATTCATTCATCAAGTTGTCGTCTTGCTGGCCATCTTCTATGTAATCATCTGCTTAAAATGTTATTTACATTCTACAATGTCGAGCCTGTACTTCCAACCCAAAATACACTCAGAATCGAATCAATTTCACGTAAGAATGAATACAAATATAAACATTCACCCTTTAAAAAAAACAAAAACAATCTAGTTCATTCAACAATGAACACAATCCGTGAACGTATTTTTCAAATGACTCAATTGTTTTTTCTTAAACGAGACTTAACAGGCTCCATGGGTTTACTACGTCATTTTTCTACAGATATGGTTAATAGTGTTATTGAAGAGCTTACCAGTTGTGAATTAATACGACAAGGGCGTGAGTATTGATCTATTAATCATTTTATTCACATATTTTTACTCATTTCGGCATATTATTTATGATATATTAAAACATAAGTTATATTTCATTTATTTATTTGTTTTTAATTTGGTAGCATTTATAACAACTACGTCACGTGGTATCGTTCACATGAAGACCTTTCCATCAAATCATATTTTAACTGATCCAGTTAAACGAAGTATTATTGATCAAATACTTATTGATTTGAAAATGAATCTAACAAGTTATATGTCATTATTGACCAACTGTATTATAAAAGACAAACAAATATTAACGACAAATGGTAAACAAATATTATTCCTACCCGAACATAAATTTTTATATGAAAATTTAAAACAAAAATATCCTGAACGTGATTTGAATGGTACGTATTTCTTTTAGAAATTTATTGGAACATAGATATGATCAGTTTTTACATTTAACATAGATATTATTTTTTTATTTATTATAGATACTACCACATCAAACAATACTAATAATTTAAATAATACAAATAATGACTCATTAAATAATCAATCATTATCTAATCATTCAACAAACAATCAAATAACAAGTAATTCTTCAAAAAAATAAATTAATGTTTATGAACGAGAGACATCCATGATTGATGAATTTCGTTTACTTCGAGAAGTTTGATTTCTTCTATGATTTTCTTTAATGAAAATGTGTTAGACAGTGAGCAACAAAAAACGATGTTTTAAAAAAATGTTTTTGAGATTTGGCCAAATGATTAACGTTTTGTCTGATAAACGGACACAAGGAGTTGATTATTATGATCCTTCTAACTTATATGTCTCTATGAGAGTTACTGAATATAACACTAAATCTGTAAAAGTACAAGGAAGTGACTTAAGATCAATTCTGCTAGGAATAACTTTCCATCATGTTATATAAGAGATTCATATAGAAGGAATGAAACTTCTTCTGACTGACTATTCTCATATCATATCGAATCACTCCTATTCCTTTTTATTAATCTGTTTGTTGAAAGAAGTTAATAATCCTGATCGAAATTTAGCTTATCATACTAATAATCAAACGTTTAATTTAATGAATCAAACATCTGTACAATCACAAACTACTTCTCTAATTCAACAATCTCACAATATAATAGCGTCTAAGAATGTGATTAACATATCATCAACTAGTGTTAATCTTCCTGGTATTTTACGTTTTATTTACATTATTATAAAAACTAGTTTTTAACCTATACTTAGATAATTCAATTATTCATCAACTTTCTAATCTTCCTAATATGCCTAATACAACGAACAATGAGATGATTTTGTCTACACATGAATTGCCGACACTCGATTTAAACAGCAATATCACCTCTCAAACCATTGATACACCATTCAATTTCAAAAAAACTACTTTAAATTGTGAATCAGATGGAATGTTTAATGGTATATTTGCTATGAATATAATACTTTATTAAACAGAGGTTTGTTTTAACAGATATCCTGCGATTCTATGATAATGCCAAAAATTCACAAAAAGATTGCAATTCTAATTCAAGTATTCAAGAAAAACATTTAATATCTCCAATCACGAACATTTTATTCCCAACATCTGTGACAGATAATCTTGTTGATCAAGTTGCTTCGAATATTCACGATGAACACAATTCTACAAAAGTTATCCAAAGTAAATCTAATCAAACAATCGACTCTATTATCTTATTACATACACCTGAACCAGATAATTCAATTATTAGCAATGAAAATTCATATCAATCAAAGGGTAAACTATTCTGCAACTAGAGTAATTCCACACCGTCTTATAATAATCCGTTATATCCTTTTTTTTTTTTCTTTTAAATTTATTTGATCACTAAATCGATTTGATCTATTTGATCACCAACTTAACTCTACTAGAATATGTAACGGAGAGACAGTGACAATTGCGAACTCTAACATATTTCTGTATGCCCCACGAGTACATCCAAACAATCCTTTAGAACTTATAAGTTATTTCAGAACTTGAATCAACGTGAGTCACTAGCATATTTTATTGAGTAAGTATATTTCAAAAAACGATCATCTATAATAAAACTCCAAACGTTATCATACTTTACCGACACCTTTGTCTCGACATACGATGAACTATCTGCACTTCATTTGCAGAGGAAACTTTTATACAATGAGATGAAATTGATATAAACGTGATAAACGTTGATAAAAATATTGAAAAAACTAATAAGTTCATAAGGATTACTTAGATTACCTACGAAGAACGATGAGATACTAAACTTTCTCTTATTCTCATTTGATATAACTTCATTTTCATTACTTTGAGAATCAATAAAAATATCGCATCAGCATATCTAACTATTCAGAAATGCTTAACAATGAACCAACATCCTCAAATATTCATGAAAATCTTCCTTCGACTTCTCGTCGTATTCATCGAAATAAACGAAATAACTCGTCATCCAATACCCTAAAAAAAAAAAGACATTGCAAAAAAAAATAAAAACCATTACTCCAATTATAGATTATTTTCGTTTTATTGTTGTATGAACGTTGATTGTTGATTTTTTCCTTGTGCTTATGATAAATGCTCTATTTTGCGATGCCAAATTTTAATTTCTTAACTGTATTGTTCGAAATAATAAAAACTGCATTAATTTAATATCAACTTGTTTCTACTCATAAAAACGGAATCGATAATAACTCCATATATTTGAATCATATAAAAAAAGTGAAAACAAAGTGAATATAATTCAGCACACTTTATTATTATTAAATTAATGTTCCTCTCCCATTCAATATTTATTCATCTATAGCATCAAAATAAATAATAATAAAAAAATATCAATAAGAAAAACAAATTATTTATAAATTCTTTTTCCAAAATTAACTAATCGCTCAATGTCCCGCATGTCCCCATCAAAAAAATAGAAACAAATAAAATAAATATGAATAGAACAAGAAATTATCTTTGAATTCGTTTTCGAAAAAAACCAACAACTAATCTATGTCCCGTATGTCCCCATCATAAAAATAAAAACCAAGAAAATAAATATGAATAGAATAAGAAATTCTTTTTCAAACAAAACCAACAACTAATCTATGTCCCGGATGTCCCGATCATTAATATAAATATCAAATTACATATTCGTCCAAAAACAACTCACAAAATAGACTTCAACATATTACAGATAAAAAGTTTTCTTTCTTTTCTAAATCCTGAAAATATTGAAAATATTTACAGAACAAATAAAAATTAAATAAATTAAATAACAAACAAATTTTTATCAAAATTGAATATATTTTATAGAGATCAAATTGTTCGATGCACAGATTAAACCCCCTCCCATATTAGAAGACCCCTGGTCTTATAGCGTGTCTTTGCATGTTAACTGTCCAAGGGGGTCTTCTATTTGGGGGGGTCTTGTAAACTGTCATTTGCTTGTGAATATGAGCAAAAATGTATAACATGCAAAAAAAACTAATCTTTGTTTTTCCACATGTTGGTAATTCTTAAATGAGTAGACGCTTTACCCTCACTCCCTTGGTCACTGGAGTGACCATTTGTAGATCGATTGCAGAAAATTAAGGAAACATAGAATTCAAAAAGTTTGAAGACGTTGTTTGTAGTAAACTTCATGAGCTATCGACTGGTGAAACGAATTCTTCGTTTCATCGCTCCGTCTCCGAAATATGAACCCTACAAAATGGATAATTTTGAAAAAATCGAGTGTTTTAAAACAAATTTTTCATTAGCTACAGGCGATGTAGAATTCTGGGGCGCATTGTGTAATTTATATCGATGAGAATGTCAACTTGTGAACCGACCGTATTTCAAAAGTTTCACGATAGCTTGGCAAATGAGAGGCGGTAAGTCACTATATGGACTCTGGAGCCACTATTGAAGGGGCGAAGGCGAATGGCGAACATCGTGAATATATTTTTTGCAAACCTTATCATATGCGAAGCTAAATTAATATTTTTGATTCAGTTTAATGTCTTTAACGGTTATTCTATTACGTAAGAGAGGCTACCAAGATTTATTTTTTTGGGATTTATTGTTACAGCGGATTTATTTATTTATTGAGGACTTATTAGTAGTGTCAGTATTCGCGCGCATGCTCATCCTTGCCCTTGCACCCCACGCTCGCCCTCACCCTCACTTAGCCCTCACTCGCACCCTCACTGAGCTCTCGTCTTCAGGAATCATGTGAGAATTATTTCGTAATGCATGAGGACTTATTAAAAACTCCTAATAAATCCCAGAAAAATAGATCCTGGTAGCTGCTGTAAATAAAACGAACGAAAAGAAAATGTTTCATTCAATAAGAAAATCTAAATGTTCCAGTACATTTTTAAAATGCTTTTGGTAGAGGGGTCCTTTATTATGGGGGGTCTTCTAATACGTTTTTCAAACCATCTGTCCAAAGGGGTCTTTTAATATAGGGGGGTCTTTTATTACGGGGAGGTCTTCTAATATGGGAGGGGGTTTACTTAAATAATATATTTATTTAAACATAGCAACATACAATTCCAATCTCAACTAGATTCCAAACTGACCTGCCACATATGCATATAGTGTACGATCTAAAACAAATGAACGCAATTCGATGAAATTGAAAGAAACTGCGATGAAATTCAAAAGGCCTATTTGGATAATCCAATCAGTTGATGTTAGTTAAGAAATTAGATAAAATGTTAACTACAAAGTGAATTCATTTAGAAAATTGGTATGGCTAGAACATTATTTTTTAATCACATACATGCAAGCAAAAAAGAATGTCGAATTCAATTAAAACCATCAGATGATGAAAATGAATGTGGATCAATGTTCCAACAACTTCCACCTTGCATTCGTGCTCGAACCATTTGTAGACGAAATATTGATTTTGATGGACAAATGGTGAATGGCACGGAAGCAATTGTAAAAGATAGTGATCATATCGTATTACCAATATCAAACACATGTGTATTTCCAAATCTGGATAGAGCAATTACTGCTACATTGCCAAAATACGTAGAACTCGGTAACAAAAATTGAAATATCCAATTGAATTAAACTTAACTATTTTTTCAAAAGAATTAGAAAATAGTTCTACTTATAAAATGGTTACAGAAGAAGTCAGCTTTAAAGATAAAAATGGAATTTGGATGACAAGAAGACAACTTCCACTTAGTCTTGGTTATGCAATAACAGTTCATCGTTCACAATGCATGACTTATAATAAATTAGTTGTTGATCTAACTGGTAAAAACTGGAAGCCAGGAGTGTTCTATACAATTTTAAGTCGTACCAGAAAATTAACTGATATTATCATCTTAGGATATGACCGAAAATCTTTTAAAGTAAATTATCTTTTCGTTAGAAGTTACTGAACATGTATGAATCGTGTAGGTATCTAAATCTGCACTTAATGAAATGATTCGTCTTGAAAAAATCGAACAAGAATATCCCATAAAAATCGAACATTATTTACGATTTGAGGTTAAATAATTTTTCTCTTTAATCGTCGAAGTTCTATAAATTTTTATAGACATATGTTGATTGGTGTCTTTCTCGTCCATTTGAGATAGATGAAACCTCATCCATAGTACCAGCAAAAACTAGATTAACGACATCAAATAAAATTGATCCAAAACGTTGTAAATATGAAAGTTCAACATTATCTACAACTACATCTTTAAAAAAGCCTGAAGATATTATTATTTGTGAAAAACAAGAAAGTCTATATTGTGGACGCCATGTTCTTCGTGCAATATCACAAAGATTAGATCTATTTAGTGATACATATTTAAAAGAAGTGGCTCAAAATCTAGCAAGCTTTGAACAAATATATTCTCACGAAGAATCCGTACGTGTAACTGAGTATTATCATGAAAATACTGGAGAATATAATATTGATGTGCTCAAAGCTGCTCTTCTGAATGTTTTTAATATTGAGCTTATACAAATTCATCGATTTGAAGGAAATATCTCGCCACTACAAACTTTGATTCTATCGAATATTACGAATATTTAAGCATTAATTATACAACAAGATTATCATTATTATTGTTTACGTCGTTTTCAATTAACAAAAGATTATTTTTTCAAATTAGACTCAAAGAAGCCACTTCATTATGAACCTATTCATATTGATAATATACGTAATTATCTTGAAAAACTTATTGATTCGGGTGCTAATATATATGTAATAATAGAACGAAATCTCGTTGATGAACAAGATGAAAGCTGTGCGAATAATATTGAAGCAAGACTTTGGCCTTTTCCACAAACTAAAGCTGATCTTGAAATTTTAATTGCAAATCAAGAAAATCAATGAATAACGGATCACTATCCAATAAATTTATCATTGAAAATATGCCACAAAAAAAACATAATTATTGACATATTTTATTCTCAAACAAATTTCATACATAAATAACTTAAAATAAACTTTCATTCGTATTGGCCATCTTGGTCATATTATTCGATTTCTGTTATAATATTCACGCAATTTTTTCTTATCTTTTGTTTTACATGGTGAAAATCGATCATTTATGACAGTGAAATGATCAATAATACTATTAAAAATTCGATATTGGTATCGTAAATCTACATGAATCTTATCAGAAGCAAGTTGATGAACATTAATCGGTAAATTTAATACTCTAAAATTCTTTTCATAGGATAGTCGATTCAATTGTTCATTATAAGATTCAATATTATTCATTAATTCTTTTTCAGTTGGAAATTTTCGTATCGTTTTTAAACAAGGCATCGTCGAACATATTGTAATACATCCAGAACGATTCAATTGAAGATGGCTATTCTCTTTCTCGTAGAGAAGAGTCATAGAAAAAAAATTGTCTGCTTGCTTGTGTGTCCACAGGGTAACAAAAAACACATTCATTTCCCTAGACAGTAGTTGTTGACCATTGATGGTCGGAACTCAGTCGGACCTTGGGTAATCGGGGTCAGCGAGTCCGAATCTAAGATCAGATTTGGGGTAAAAAAAACATCCATTTTATAACTTTTTTTAAAGAAATTAAGGGGCCCCTGAAAAAATAAGTAGTATTTTATAAGGTTTGATTCAAGGTTTCCGGGATCGGGGAAACTGAATTTAACATTAGTTTTTACTTAAAGTTTTAAGAGTGACTTTTTTAAAGAAACTAAGGGGCCCCTTAAAAAATAAATAGTATCTTATAAAGTTTGATCCCAGGTTTTCAGGATCAAGGGAAACTGAATTTAAGGTTATTTTTGCTTAAAAATTCAAGGATAACTTTTCTAGGAAACGGAGGGATTCCTTTAAGGCCCCCACCCCTCAAAAAAAAATCAGTTTTCGTCAGAAATTTCGAAACTGAGATAAATAGATAGAAAGATAGCCCTTCTTCAGATCTTTCAGAAATGATATGACTTTTTATCCAATACCTCTTTTTTGACTAGAAGTTTTGATGATTTCTGTGATCCGCTACTTGAAAAATACGATTTTTTCTGAAAAAAATGGATTTTCAGGTTTTTACACAGAAAAAGAGCACTTTAATGGAGCGTAAAGACGTTCTAACAAGTTTTATCAATCGTTATAGAAAAATCGTAGTTCATACAACAAAAAATGAGAAATATATTAACTGACAAACAAGAAAAAACCTTTAGTTCTCAAAAAAATCTGATATGACAAATTTCACAAAAAAAAAATTTTTTTTTTCACTTATTCTTTTTCTTTCCATCTTCGTTTGTCTTTTGGATTATAATAATCATATTCGTCGTCACTACTCTCATCCTTTTTCTTCCGATCTTCTTTTGTTCTTGTATCTGGATAAAGTGCTTTCTTGTTGTCCATAACATTTGTTCCATTGTCACTATCATTGAATGATTCATCACTACTGGATGTTGAATCATTATCATCGAGGTCAAGATATTCTACACTCGCTTTCACTTACACTCACTTTCGAGTGTACGTCATTTGTGACGAGGATAAGCTACACTCGTTTTTTCGTACAGATTCCTGAGTACTACGGACTTCGTACTCATCATGATCATATCTATCCGTGATAGAAAAGTGACGAAGTGATTTCAATCGTCGAAATTAGTTAAAAATCACCTGAAACTCCACATCGTGTGGTATATGGGTGCAGGTTTATGAGATCTCGGCTAGTGCGAAAAAGATCTAGGAACTAGGGGTGGATATTTACCGTTTCGATTTTGGTGGCACATGCACTACTAGCGAAAGCATCATGTTTCGAGATTCTAAGCGATCATCTCCAAGACAGTGACTTTGAGAACCATGCACTGAGGTGGCTAGCTTACTGTTCTTTGCATCCACCAATCAGATTGCAGGAAAGTCTATCTTTGGTTGCCTTATGTCGAGGACTCGCGATCCTACGAGCATTATTGTAGAGCGACCTCGATAACCTTCAAGTAAACTCATTCAAAGCATACTCGGTTCTCACAATCACGGAGAAAGCTTATTCTACAATCTGATTGGTGGATGCAAAGAACAGTAAGCTAGCCACCTCAGTGCATGGTTCTCAAAGTCACTGTCTTGGAGATGATCGCTTAGAATCTCGAAACATGATGCTTTCGCTAGTAGTGCATGTGCCACCGAAACCAAAACACTAGCCTCCGAGAGAGGTTACCAGTTACCTTTTAGGTAAATAAACTGTTAGGTAAATTAAATATACCACCCCTAAGCTGAGGACTATAGGGTGGCCCTGATATACAATAGATAAGCACCCAAGAGCACCTCTGACATATGATATCTAGACCCAAGGTTATCTCCGTTATGTAGGAAAATCTTCGCTTATATAGATTGTGGTGAAAAAATTTCGATGTTTTTTTGACCTTTGACCTCTCTAGTAGAACAGACAGACGACAGTTTTTTCAACTAACTGTTCTCTTAGTCCAAGAAATAGTTTTTGCATTGGAAAAATGGTCTTGGTGAATCTGAGAGAGATCGGGAGCGTCACAGTGAGCATATTGAGGTGATTCGGGTGTCCGAATGTGTGTCTCCGCTATTAAAATCATCAAGGATAATCTACACTCACATTTGAGTGGAGCATGCGAGTGTAGATCATCTTGACCATCATCGATGACATCTTCGTCACTATCAGCTGTTGTATCACTACCTAGAATTGAGGGTTGATCGCTAGAATTTATTTCATGATGATCGCTAGAATTTGTTTCATGATGATCGCTAGAATTTGTTTCATGATGATCGCTAGAATTTATTTCATGATGATCGCTAGAATTTGTTTCATGATGATCGTTACCTGTTTGTTCATTGCTATCAATTGTTTTATCAGCATCATCGTCGAGTGTATTACTATTATTATTATTTGTTTGACCATTATTATCATCATTTTGTTGTGGAACACGATCAACTTCTTTTCTTCTTTTTCTATTGTTTTCTTTTGATTCTGTATGAAGACGATTGTTGTCAAAGTGAATCATTGCCTGATCGGTATAATAACCACGATAACCACACATGCTGTTGAAAAGATCTCCTGTTAAAAAATAAAACAAATTCTTATTTTATAAATGTCAAACATTTCAAATTATAATTAAAATGAGCTTGTGAAAATATTTGTATCGTCTTACCTAATGCAAAATATCCATCATTAAATATGATTACTGCAAGATGACATGCAATTTCGAACGTTGTTCCAGATGATGTCTTGTGTTTTGGTGACATAAGCCAAACAAGCGAATGAAAACCTTCGTTTGCGTTCTGAGTCGACGCGTCAACAACACGAGCAAGACTTTGTCGAGAACAGAGATTGTCAAAAACAGGCTTGACTGCATCAAGGACAGGACGAGCTAAAGCATGTAGTTCCTGATCATATGGAGTTCCGTCACGAACAGCTTTTAAATAACCGCACCAATCAATGTTGCAAAAATCATAAGGAGGATCATTGTTGGTCTAATATTTGTGCCAAAATATAGCCCACGATCCTTTAAATAACAGGTCCAGATTGTGTTTGCATTTTCGGATGGTGGAGGCGAATGTCATTTGAAGTCGGATGATATTTTGAACTAACATAAAAAACATTCAAATTTCCGGTTTGTTTCGTTTTTAAATTTCTCCTGTCGTAGAGGACTTACCAGAAAGACGATTTTTACCACCAATAGTTTTACCATCAGATAATTCTTTTCGTCCATGTTCACGTTGTTTTGTTTCCAGTGCCCGCTTCATTCTTTTGCTAAAATGATTCAAGTCCTCGATTTTCTTGATCATTTTTCCTAAAAAGACAAAACTGTTGATGGCGTTTCTGTGTTAAACGTGATCATTTTTTGAGATGAAATAAATTATATTATACCTGGATATGGTGTCATTTTAGTAAGAACAGCAAATGCTTTTGAATCACCATCACCAATATACTTTGTGTAATATGTTCCATATTTAGAAACTGATCGTTTGAACATGTTATAAACAGCATCAGATTCCATTGTGCCGGAACTTTTCTCGTAGTTTTTTTCACATTGATGGGATCTAATAACATCATTGTACTTAGCTGGATCAGATTTCTTGATAGAAAGTGCACCTTAAAAAAAAAGATTTAATCAAGAAAAGAAAAAAAAGAAACTCACCCGTGCAAACATTACATGTTTTGCTGCATGTTTCAATATCAAGCACTTTTGGTGTTGTATTACAGGAAACTAAAGCTGCTGCACCATTTCTACTTTTGAAACCTCGGGTCTGCCAAAACCCATCTCCATTAACCATTAGTTCTGGACCATTTGCAGCAGCCACAGCTTCTTGAACACCTTTTTTCATAGATCGATCGGAAAACGATTTCACTGAAAGTAATAAACTTTTATCCCATTTGGAGTATGTTGCATCTTGAATTGGGCTTGGTAAATTCATTGCACCCATTAATTTGACTAATCCAGCATATCTAATACCACATAAATGCCCACCTAACTGTGATCGAACGTTAATATCTCGACGGTCTGATGCAACAACCTTCGGACTTGTTTCTAAAAAAATTAAAAAGAAATGTTGCACGTATTAATAATATGCAGACGACTTCCATAGTTGAAGGCAGTTACTTACCAATGGTGGTGGTATTTTCACATGACGAACATTGAAAAGATAAGATCACAAATAAACCTTCACGTTTGTTGATGTTCATGATTCCACTCCAACGAATTCCACAACCTTGACACTTCGTCTTACACATAAGAGAAAATAATACTTGATTTTCCACGATTGTGTATCCATCCATAGGCACATTTGAAGTCGAATTTGATGATGTTGATGGTATATCCAATTTCATTCTTTTCGTAATCTTCTGTTGTGATGGTAAAGACGAACGTTTTGAAGTTGTAGTTAGATTTGATGTTGTTTTTTGTGTTATTGGTGTAATATTTGATTGTAATGATGATGGTTGTATTGGTTGTATATTTTGACGAACACGTCGTGTTACCATACGTGTACTACATCTAGTAAAAAAAAAGTCTTTTGCATTATGAGGAAAAGGAATATCAGCTCAGTTTTTATTTTTTTTCTTATATAAACCAGAAAAAAATTCAATAGTTCAAGGGAAAGAATAATTCTATTGACTGTTAGTATAAGAAAAAGAGGTTTGATCGGAGACACTCACCGTTTTGTTTTTCTCTTGTTGGTCATAATGTTTGTACTAGCACGTTTTAAGATATAATCGTAATAATAAGATAAATATATAGTCTAAAAAAATAAAATGTTCAGCTTAAGCCTAGATATATTCCTTTTATTTATTGAAAAAATACTAAACTTCCCCTGGAATAAAAACCTCGTAACCTTCTATAATGGCGGAATAAATGAAATTTCTAAGGGGCTTTCTATTAAAGATCTAAAGGCTATTTTAACAGAAAGTTTTGGAAATCTTGAGAATAGTATGTATTTCAGCTTGTCAACGATTGGTACTTCGGTGACCGAATAACAATCTTAATGATTCATCTATGGATGGCTTATGTCTTATCTTCTTTCATCCTTTTCCAGAAGAAAAAAAAGATGGCGCATATTACCTATATGTATATCATCAAAGGAAGAAAGATAATTTTCTTTTCTGCAAACATTAATGAACATTCGAAAAAATAAACATTTTCGGGCAAGACTGCTATGCTTACGTCGTGAAAATTAAGACTACTTATTTAATGGAGCTCATCATACCACAAAGAAGTTTATTTATACACAACTCCAAAAGTTAGACGGTTGTTGGGGATCATTCTCTTCAAATCTACCAAAAAAGTACCGAAAAATGCTAAAATATCCTTTTCAAAAAATGTTTTTCGTTTTTTCTCAGCTTGCACTTTGGCGAACGCGCAATCCAAATTTCTCTGTTCCGGCTCGTTCATCATATTTAAATTTTTTTTTGTTTGAAAGAGCGTGTCAAGCTGCAGTGCAGTACAGAGTCCTTTTTTTAATTAAGCTTTTTTCTTTCTATATATACGGTCACTTATACAACTCGACACCCATTTTTTGAGATTTTTTTGAGTCATTGAATTTGTGGTTCCTTTTTCCATTTAAAAAGTAAGGATTAAAAAAAAAGGGCTCTGTACTGCACTGCATTCTGACATGCTCTTTCAAACAAAAAAAATTTAAACATGATGAAGGAGCCCGGACAGAGAATTTTGGTTTGCCAAATGCGCTATTTTTGACCCTTATTTGCTCAGTATTTCCCTAAAACGTCGTGAGGTCGGGCTGAAAATTTGACCATAGCTTCTCCACTCCAGGTCCAGCATGTCCTGAAATTTTCATGCTATTCGTAGGTCCCGGGGCTGAGATCGACTTTTGAGGGAGGGGGGGGGGGCCTTAAAAATAAATAGCACGTTATTC
>Ga0302186_10000412_pt1 | contig 38132 bp, 22 predicted proteins | sample II_Bog_E1_2_FD_198782 | JGI IMG/M metagenome (GOLD analysis project Ga0302186, IMG submission 198782) | Peat permafrost microbial communities from Stordalen Mire near Abisko, Sweden - II_Bog_E1_1 | ecosystem: Environmental > Terrestrial > Soil > Wetlands > Peat | place: Sweden: Abisko... | reverse complement strand
TATTTTAAAAAAATATTTAATATTATTGATGAAAAGTAGGCAAAGAATATAATTAATACAGTTTATCATAAACTTTTAAGATTCATTTTATATCATGAAATTGTATGTTAAATAATAAATCTAACATATAAATCATAATACATTTATCGTGTTATTTTAAATATTCTTTGCTTTTTTCAAAGTTTAACATTCGAATTAAATCTTTTAAATGAATTATCATGGTAGTAAAAATAAGGTTTAAAATTATGAGTTCTCATTCTTCTTTTACATGGAATAATGGAAATAATGTTCAGTCGAAAATTAATTTGCAAGCTTGACAATACCAAAATTGATGAGTTTATACATTAGCTGTCATAAGCCCGCCCAAACCTTTCACACCCTATCATAGAAACCATTCTTAACAGTTAAAGTCTCACTCCATACTTTCATAATTTACCTCTACTTATAAATCATAAAAACATGATAGTTGCCAAGAGATATGAAGTTTTAGCCGATGGTCTCTATATTCTCCTGAAAGGATAAATCAGTTTTATGTTTTGCGATCATCTCACTGAGAGGGAGTCAATCACAAATGAAACAAGAAACAGCATGTCGAATAAAACTCCAGTAACATCAGTAACATCCCTTCTGTCTCAACCACTTACAATATTTTAATCCACACTTAATAATTGCACCACTCTGGAAGACAGCTACCTTTTAAAAATAAACTAGCAGCAGGCCACTTCTTCCAAATTTTATGAGTTATTCAACAAACGGAAGGAACTCTATTAAAATCACTATCTTCCTTATGATCATCAATTAATGTACAGCACCGATTAAATCAACAATATTTTCACAGTAGACTTGAAGATTCATTCCAATTTCTACTTTAAAACCTATTCTTTAAGGGAAATTATTGTGTTAAGAACAGTTGGAATCATTTCGAGAGGAAAGGCAAAACTGAAAATAGAAAATCATCCCTCTCCGTAATTTGAACAATATGGATTACTTTTGCCCAATCTTAGCTATGAAGTGACATCCTCTGAGTTATAAATTATGGTAATTCAAAATAATTAAACTCTTAAGTATAAAATAAATACCGATCATCCAATCTATGAATATACTTCCATCAAATTACCAACCTACAAAAGCGGTTCATCATCAATTCACAATCGTAATTGCCGGTCTCATTTCCAATTGAAGCATGGCTAAAGTGTCTACACCAAGAAAGATCGGGAAAAAAGATAAAAGTAACTTATAAGAATCACTCGCTAAACTGAAAGCTATTCGATAATTTCTTCCTTTCTTTGTCAAAAAAGTTTAGATTTCGCAAAAAAGCAAAATAGTAAGTATCGTAGCAAGGAGAAAAAAGATGCGAGATGCAAAAACCCTTTGGTACTTTTTAATATTGCGAATGTTAAATCAAAGCTATTTATGCCTAGTTTTGCTGATAAATCAAATATGCCTCCAATAAACTCTAATAATTAAAGGATCAATGCTTGCAAAACTGCCCCAGAAAATCTGGATAATTTAAAAAGAATTAAATAAGACACAATTGAAGGTGAAAAGCTATTTAAAAGACATAAAACCAGAGATTTTAATGCCCCGCCAATAAGACAATAAAATAAAGCCAAAAGCATGTTTACACTGAATTTGCGTAAAAAAATATCAGATTTCAATGACAATTAAAGAGCCTTAGAAACAATTATATAAAATTGATAGCATTATTGATTCTTAATTTTTCTTAATTTAACATATATGATCAGGATCAAAAAGGATAGGGATCGTGATATAAGAATTTTTTGAATTCCTAAAATTAGATGTATCCTGAATTATTTTTATCTAATCGCTAATGCACGACCTCAACAACTTTGGGATTGGCAGCCACTCCTAGTTTGTTCATCATATTGTTCAAATCATAAGGTCCCAGATATAAATTACCATTCAAATCAAACTAATTAAATAATTTTTTGACAAGAAATTCATCCTTAGTTCCCTGAGATTTTTAAATCAACTTATACCTAAGATTCTTTATTGCCACTAGTATTTGTGCCTCTTGAACTGCTTCGAGTTTTTAAGGAGTATAGTGCCACTGAGAACTTACGTGCCTGAAGAAAACGTCATTATGAGCAAAGTTAATGTTCATGTCGTCATAAAAAGATATGAATTACTCCCTGGTGATTGAATCATCAATGACAGCAAACAATGACAAGAATTAGCCTTGAATTTTTTCAAGAGATTTCTTTCCCAATTTGTATGCTTATATTTCTTCAGGATTAAAGTGGTTCACTATATAATCTTCGTCTTACTTAGTTCAGTAGTGGAAAGTGTCTTTTTATTTTATTTATCCATACTATCAAAGATATGTTAGACAAGTTCTCTTCGCAGTGGCCCCATTGGTTCTCTCAGATGAGATAAAAAATTAAACCAATTTATGTTACCATTTTCACCATAGCCCTTTTAAAACACTTGAATTTAGTATTTTTTAAAAAAGAGACCATTGGCATTTAGAGCCTAAGTGATTTATTGATTACATGCTAAAAATTGAAAGACTGGATCAATCCAGAAACATTGGAATCGTAGTCGACGAATGATCTATATATTGTTCTGAGGTTGGGAACATATTTGGTTCTGGACAACTGGAGCCTAATCTAAAACATAAGTTTGTTAATTTGCGCATTAAGTTCCACTCCAAAAAAGGACATTGTTACTCAAATTTATATATGAAAAATAAATCTTAGATATTAATTTCTAGAACTTAAAACAATATTTTATGGATAAAGATTAAGCTCTTTTATTTGTTTTATAGAGGGAGGTTAAAATTAATGTTATTAATCACACACCTAACAGTATATTTTTAATATTCACTCATGACTTGTGAATGAGACGCGTGCTTGTAGTGATTATATACATATTCGCACCAAGAGAAGGCAACCTAACTTTAGATTTAATCCTTTTCGAATCCGTAAAATTAAGAGCCGCCCTTACTCGATTATTACTTTTTACTCGAAAGGAATCTATTAATTTATTTTCCATTTTTTCCTTTAACTTCTTTCGTTAATACTCTCTTCTCAATCCCTCTTTGATTTACTGCTTGATTGAGTCATATATATTTTTTCTAAACTATTCCGCAGCAGTCATTTTTCTTATCTCCGTGATTTTTTCTTTGGGTTAAACAGTGTGTTGCAAAGTACGATCATTAACAATTTGAATTTTTTTCTAATTGCCTTTCATATATATTTCAGGAACGTAATTGTAAGCCTTTTTATTGTTTGGCTGGTGTTTATAGTCTTTTGTTGATGAAAAATCTGTCTGAATCTAATTTTTCTTATATTTTTTGTCAAGACTCTGAGTCGGACTCAAACTCAAGTTCTATTGTCTTTAGTTTTTGTCTTCCTCCTGATTATTTTTGCATTTATATTTTTCTTAAATTTGTTCATAATCCTTTTAATTAAAATTATTAAGCATTATCTTGTTTATGATTTAATTTTATTCTCTCTAGTTTTAGCACATCATTAGGATTTACTGATTCCTTTGGATTTACTCTACCTCAGATCCATCAGAATTTACTGAACAAGTATCAATTTATAAATTACTTGGGTTGTTGTTTTACTCTTTTTATCCTACTGCATTTTCGATGGTTTATAATTTAGTCTTTGAAGGTAATTCTACTGTATGTATGCAATTAGGCCTCAAATCAGCATCTTCCTTATCTCCAGCTTCTTGGCTATACTATTTATATTGATTTAATTTTGTCATTGAATATTTGTGATCATAAAGAAATTTATCCAAATTAATATACTTTATATCTTTCATTGATTTCAATTCGGAACTAGGTGTCCATTCCTCTTAATTGCCATTATTTTTGCCCTCGTATGCCGACTTGAATTTTTTAACCCTACATAATTCAACTTTAATAATCTTTATCAAACCAAGAATATTTTTGGGCCACTCAACTTCCATCAGTTCACTGTCATCGTGAAAATAACAATTAGAAAGTTGCTTATAGGGAATTTTATTGTTGATAATTTACTGAATGAGTAAATTGATGTTTTTAACCTTTCCAAAAATATACTTTTCAAACATTCTGAACCTGTCTGCTGAATGAAATATTTCAAAGGCTGTTAAGCGCCGTAACATTTCCATGGATTTATATCGACTGTTATAAACTCGATTGTATGGATTTTTATCAAAAACGTCTAAGATAGAAACCAAAAGATTTTTGCCTAAATTTCTATAAGAGTCCTCAGTAAAAAGGATTGAGTCGTCAGCCAATTTTTATCCCTCTAGAGGGTTTTCTTCAATATTTTCGCTAATGAATCCCTTTTAACCAACTTTAAATTATCGATTTATGGGCTAAGGGATTACGTTGGCGTGATTGGGAGAAATAATTCCGCATTAGACAGAGTATGAGTGAATGATATTTGCTGCTTTGTACATGACAACTCTACCACACCCCTCTTTTGTTAAATCTTAATACCTATCTTTGGCGTACATATGCTTTTCAGTAAAATTGCAGTATTAATATTCAAATCCTGAGTGGTTCATAGCAAATAACTTACAAAATACTTGACTTTCCACTTGCTCGACAAAATCAGTGAAAGCATTACCATAGATAAAACATCCTTTTTTAGCATTATGGCCATGCAGATCAAAGTAGAAAGATAGTCTGTTTTGAGCTATTAGATGATTAGCAAGTTCTTTGATTGCATAAATGGCTGGCTGTTGTTCGCAATCTGGATTAATATAAAATCTATTTAGATTCTTACCAAATATGTCCATTCTAAAATGTCCATGATATACTCCATCCACGTTTATCATTGGAACTATCTGAAAGACAAACATTTTTCTTAGTAAATGGGCTCTAAGATCGTGCTTATTAATTAGAAAATTGATGACTCCTTCCATTGTATAAGAGGCAGGGGTTTATCCTGGGTGAACTCTCGCAGTTATGAGCACCACTGGCTTTTTGAATTTGTAAGGTCTACATTTTTCTGGAAAAAGCGAGCCATTAAATTGATCTTCTCTTTATCTATCTTGATCTTTGTCATTAGAAGTGATGGTAAGTAAATGTATTGGCCTTTTTTCGGGTGATTCTATCAAAACCTCCTTATGAAGATAAATATCATTATCATCTGCTAATTGATTTAACTCTTATAGATATGCTATATTCTGTGAAAATTGATACGGGTAGCAAAAAGCAAACTAAACCGAATCAGACTATTTTTTGAAGAGATACTATATTGTACATTCGAGTTCTCCATTCTCTCGAATGGAAAGCGGCACTTATGTGGTAAAACGCTTCCAACAATCATTATTCTATCGATAAACAGGTCGATAACATTTAGAAAATTTGGACTAAATCAATAATTCTATACATAAAATATTGAAGAAAGAGCTTGCACTTTGGAAACAATAAATTTTCCTTTGGTTTCTTTAGGAAAACCCTTAACTTTGAAATAGAACCACGTCTTAGAATTAACTTGCTTTCCTGTGAATGCTCCATCTTCAAAGCACTCCAGCCTATACTGCATTGATAAATTGTTACTTGAAATTATGACAGTTGTTTGACCACTTTTATATTACCAGAATCAAAATCTGACTCAATGCTGATACATCTCTATCTAGTGCCTAAATAAAAATTGTATTTTTTGAGACGAGATTATTTGTTTTATTATTGGGCTTAATCCATACTAATAATTATATCTCTATAGACACTTTGAATCAAATCAATTTATCATATATTTATAACTTATTGCCATGGATGAGGGAGATGTAACACATCCATTATATAGAAAGAGTTCATTTCGGAGGAAGTCATGAAAATTATGGATGATGCCGTTAACAATCTTTTCGGAATACGCGAGGAACATGCTGATAAGGATGTCAAAGCCATCTATAATAAAGAGAAAGCGAATGCTAATATTAATAACCTCATCGACTTTGTCATCAGAGGGTTGTGCAAACTCAACAAACCCTTCAAATATTCTGTCACTGGACTCATAATGCAGAACAATGGTTCTGGACTTAACACTTGCTGTAAAGATTGATATATGTAGCGCTCGCTTACAACGATCCCAACAATGATGGTGCAGTGACTCTTCAGAGATAAGTGGGCGACAACATCATCGTGCTGACAATCTTCGCTATGCAAATTTGATGCTGTTTGCTTTGATTATCACATTTAAATATCCATTAAATTTGAATATCAAGGGCACTCATTCTGAGATATACTATTTTGAAAAAGATTCCTTGACTCCACTAATCGCCAAATAATTATTGATCAGCAATATCTTTTTAAAGTATCGAATATTTCCACTTTTCACTAATTTGCAACAATATCTTTATCTTACTTACTACATCCAATTATCTTTGAGATTCGGCACAATAATTTTATATTTTATTTTCTCAATCTCTTAATTGTTATTTTATGAGATAAAAATTACAGCTCATCATCCTTTTTATCAATCGCTATTTTGTCGTTATCTGCAGTAATTATTATGAAAATAGAGATTAATCCTATTAATGTTTAGTTTTAGTTTAAAAATAGACACAAAAAGTAAATTAGCAATAGTCACTTATACCGGCTAGTTGCATTAATAAATTATGACCAAAAAGAGGCAAAACAGATCAATCAGGAAAAGAGATCAGTTCGTTATGAAAGGAACAGAAGGAACCCACTATCAAGAAGAAGTTACTATTAACTACCACCCTATTAAAAAGCATCATAAAAATAGTCCAGCATTCATCAAATTTTCAATTATCCCCACTTTTAACGCAGACAAAAAATATTGTACTCCCTCCTTCGTGCTGCCTTTCTGCGTCTTCGACTATGATTAATGTCTAGAGCAGCACAAAAAGAAAGTGAGATCTTATTAATCAAACCAAAATTTATCAATAGTACTAATTGATTTACCTTCAGATGATGGCCCAACCGGCTGGCTTTAAATACTGCAATGTTTGCTCAACCAAATTCGAAGATTACCTCGATGTATCAATGATTATACTCAGCATTGCTTACTTAAAACTCACATTTAGTTTACCAATCGCCATCCTGCGCAGATTAAAATCAGAAAATTATGTAAACAATTTAGAGATAAATATTTTATAGAAAAGAAGAGAGAATTCTAAAATGAAGAAAGTTTTTCGGAAAGTATTATCAATGAAAACTTAAAATGAAAATTCAAACAACTAATTTAGTGATTTTTATATAAACATAAAATAATCAGTTATGCTGCCCCCATACGTTCACAGTGCTACTTTTGTATTGGGCATCGTTGCCCTAGTCGGCTGTTTAGGAAGATTTGACTACAATATAGTCCTAGCTTTAGGATGGATGTACCTGTCCGAGATTCATAATTAATTCACTTCAATTCCGTCGGTACTTGTCTATTGATGCAGTTCATAGTGATGGTGGCAGGATCAGTAGTTGTGGATATCATAACAATCCTTATTTCCACTGGCCAATAGGATAAATTTACTTTCATCTTTATGCCACTGTTTGAGGTTTTAATTAAACTAGTAATCATAGGATTTACAGTCTACTATGAGATGCGGAAGAAAAAGATTAACGAGTAACTCGGCAACCACAATAACTAATTATGATAATAAAATCAGTATTTCTATTTTTTGAAAGATATTTAAATAATAAAAATATTGAGATTTAAATAGAAGGGTTGATTATCATTACTGTTGTTGATCCATTAATTCTACCAGTTCAGGGGGAGCAAACTTAGCTCTCTTGTTGCTTGATTCATCAATAATAAAGCAGGCTAGAATAGTTTCCATCGAAAGACTGTAGATAGTCATGAAAACGCATGATATAGCATAGGCCACAATAAATACTAATATCAGTAAGTAAATTGGTTCCTGGACATTTGAGTGGATACTTTGGACCAATGTAATCAGCAGATAAAAGAGAAAAGTAGTCAAACCAGCAATCAAGAGTTTACCTATAAACATTAAAATTTCCCCTACTCCCTCAACTATAGCGTATCTCAACGGATTAGTCGTGATCAACGCAAAAGCATCTGAGGAAGCACCACAAAAGTTTTTACCTGTGATAGCGATCTGAATGTAGGCATTTCTATTGAGACATTAAAGAATGCGAGCAATACATTAAATGCAACACTAGACACAGTTTAGCACGCACACCATACATTTATTTCCTTGAGCTTATTGGGTTCTTTTGAAGAGTTCTACAATCATCTGAATGAATTGAATGATGGCCAAAATCAAGGATCCAAAAGCCAGACTTCCTAAGTGATAGCGAAAAACTCTCCAATAACTCGTGCAGACTGGAGAATCCATTTAAGTATTAGCCCCATGATTATAGTACCACATGGCACAGGCACTTGCAATAACGAATATGCAAATGGCTTGAATAAGCGCGTTGACCCAAAGAGTTGCGAAGACAAAATAGTAGAACATAGCAAGATGATTATCAGTCCAACTGGTAATAGATGTGAATACATCATTTCCACTTACAATGAAGCTCGCTCCACTTATCAATCCGATCATTACAATTATGCAAGCAATCCAATAGCCAAAAAGAATGGCTCCCATGAATATTGGAACCAATATGATTTGACAAACCTGAGAAATGAATTGTCCAGCAATGCTGCATATGGCAACTGCCAATCTGATTCTGCTGCAGCAGCATAGAGTAATAATAAGGAAAAGGGCTGCCAATCCAAAGCAAATATATCCAAATATGTTGTAGTATCCAAAACTTGGTAATGTGGGTACTTGTATGCCTAAGTTACCAATGTAGCTGGATTGGGATATGGCACCTCCATTATAACAGAATAAGATTCCTAAGGCAACTGTCAATAAAATAAGGGAGATGATGGAAAGCCATACAAAGCAACCTGCAAAGCACCTCAATCCAAACATAAAGATAAAGGAGAGGACCAGAGCTAACACCATTGATAACAGTAGCCATTTCCAATTCTAAATCTTAAATAATGTACATTTTGAAGATCAGTGATGAAATTAGCAAGTCCAGCTTGCCTAAAACCATCAGATAGTGTAGAAGCATAGCTAGAAAATGCATTTTGTATTACAGTTAACGTTGGGACGCAAACTCTTTGAATCTAAGTCATTGAATCATATCCAATAAAAGAACTGGTGGAATGAGCGCCACTATATGAACCATTTTGATTAACCGTTACCGTGTAAGTACAACTAGTTACTGTCGCAGTTGTATAGCAGTTAACAGTAGCTAAATTTCCCGAGCTGTCATAAGAGGGGCAGGTCTGTACGCAAACTCTTTTAGACATATCATTTGTTGTTGGATTGTAAAAATAAGCATAGGGGTAAAACTCAGTGACTGTCCCTGCTTGGCCACAAATATCCTGATTTTAATCTGTAGCCCTATAGATATTATTAGTGTTTCCATAAACATAGCCATAGATGGCTAATGCTATCATGGCTGCGATGTTGACGAGAATCAGCAAGCAACAAAAAACATCAGTGCAAGAACGATTTGCACTTGATATTGGGCCGTTGCTGACTTATTAAAAGCGATCTGCTACAGCCTTTTGTCTATCTTCTTTCTATTTTTAAGCCATTTGTATTATAAATGCTACTATTTGCAAGATATATACTTCTCTATAAACTATTTCATCCAAAACGTCAGCGTTACAAGGTTTGCAGAATGAAATTAATCATATATTTATGCCCTTTATCTCAAAAAATTATTAACTCCATCTTTTGCTAATATTATCCATATTGGATGATTTTTTTCACAAAGATTTTTTAATTTAAGTTTTATTTTGCGTTACTAAAATTACATAAAATTATTGATCAAAAGAAAAGGCCTTTTGGAATAATAATGCAATAATATGGATAATTATTAATCCAGAAACATAAAATTTTTATCAATTATTTCTAACTTATGGGTAAGCTATCGAAGAGTATATAATTGAAATGAAGTCTAAATAAAAAATATTTCAATTCATCAATAGATTCATATATCTTAATGGATAAATTAATTGAATTCTCGATGTTCATCACTGTGGCTGTAATTACAATTCCTACTCTAAGTCAAGGTCTGCCAATTAGATGACTTCTTCGCCTACTTCAATTGGTGGGTTTTCTTATTCATACGTTCTAAGCCAAGCCTACTCATCCAAAACTTCTTCTTTTCCCTCTGCTTACGTTTTTGCTGCTTGTAATTTATCTTCTTTTTATAGTGCCTTTTGTTAAGCTTCTCTGATCTTTTCTTATCTTACTTATCTTTACATCTTAGCCGCAGCTTTTCTTGCTTCGCTGTCAGCTATTCTAACTCTACCGCATAACTGTAAAAATCTATAAATGAATCCCAAGTAAATATTATAAGAGGCAACTGCGCTTTGATCATACTTATCCAATATTTTGAGTATCCTTTGCCACTTTGCATAAGGTTATACTTAAGCTGTGGGTTTATTTCCCCTTGATACGAATTGGTGCAATTTTTAAACAAATTGCTCCTTGGATACAAGTTTTTTAATTTTAAGCCAATTCATCACATTGTTACCCTTATAATTAATCTATTCTTTCTTAAAGCCTGCAAATATAAAAAATAATTTCATAATTTCGGCGTATTTTATGACTCTCCTTTCCATTATATGTTATAAATATGTCAGGTACTTTTCTTCGCTCATATACTCCTTTAATTTCTAAATTCTCAGGGTATTCATTTATAATTCTGCCAATTTTTAGTTGGCTTTATGCTTTTATACTTATTCATTTAAAGGCAGTTATTTATCCTACTCATCAATCAACCTATTTAAAGCCTATTGCTGAGGAAGTTACAAGTTTTAGGTCAATAATTTGAGTTGGGAATCAATGTCCTTTCTTAACAATTCTTTCTATTTATTTTACCAATTGTCTCTCAAGATCTATACATATTTTTTGCAATATTCCCTGTCTTCGGCATTAATTTAACGATCCAAACCCAAAGTATCGAAACATATAACAAATTCCCTAAGGATATATTAAAACTCCTCCTCCTTTGGTTTTGGGAAGGCTTACTCCTCTTTCTGATAGTTTTGCTCTAGTTCTTCCAACTATTTTTAATCTGCTCCTGATGCAGTTCTTTCATCATAGAGTGCTCTAAATTTGGTTTCTCTCTCCTCCTGCTATTTATCATACTCCTCTTTTGATTTTCTGTAAACTTCAGTTTTTACTATGTTTGCATCAAATATTTTTTCGTACAAATATGATTTCACCTTCATTATGACAGCATAAAATGATCCAAGACGAGGATATCTAAAAAATGTAAGCTCTTTATTTTATTGAACTTGTTGGATATAAACTTAACCTTTTGGTTTCTGTTTATCTTTTCCCTATTCTTCTTCTCCACCTTCCTCCACCTTTTCATTAAATAATCTTCCGATCACACTCTCCTGCGGTAGGACTTTACCGATTAAGAGTTGATTATGAGAATTAGAGGCGGCTTTAAACCGGATTATCTTTGGTGATTCCGTATCAATATGTGCTTCTTCGCTATCCTCTTTCAATATATCAATCTTTTTAGTTGGATTCTACAGTTCACCAATATACACTCCTGTAAAATTTCTTTCTTTTTCTATCCACTAACAAAATTGATTAAGAATTTACTCGTGATTTTCTGACTACCTGATTCTAAACTGAAATCCTTCCTCTCTTTCTTGCTGATGTTTTTGTCTTTATTGAAGCACCTATTTTTATTTGTTTCGCTTTTCTTCCTATTTTTTTAAACCTGTAGATAATGTTTGATTATTGACGAGTTTTCGAATAAGCTATTTCTTTTGATGCTTAAGCTATTAATGATTTTTGAGATACTGGGCTAAAAAAGTTATGGGAAACTGAGGCTTATCATGATAAATTTGAGCAAAACCTTCAGCCAAAACATCGCTTATTTATTGATGGCTGCTAAGATATTTGATTGATTCGCTCATTCAAACAGAAGTTATATTATTATCTTAAGATTCAACTCATAATAGCATCTTAAATTAAATCATTAAATCAGGCTTGTAATGATATCTATTATTAATTTATATTAATAAGATCAAGAAAGACTTGTTAGTGAAAGTAAAGGCATCGGATCGATTTCCTTAAAATCATTGGGAAGTACTATAATTTTTCTTTCCTTTTTCCTTTACTTCTCTGATTATCTCTAAAGATATGAGACATGTCGATCGTAATATTTGATATTTTTATTTATAACATGCCCCCATTGTTTTCTCTTATTGACCATATCTTCCCGCTTGAGACTCTTAATTTAATTTTAAGAGGTTAATTAAAATTATTGCCACTCATATGATAGATTAGCGAATTTAAGCTTAATTTATATAAGCTTTTGTTATATCCTTTATCTCATATCTGGTTTTTTTGGCTGCTCTGCTTTGTTACATTTCCTTAATGCTTATAATGTCTTTCTGATTCGACTTCCCTCTTTCAAACCAAAAAATTTAAAATTTTGAAAAAGTTTAATTCTCGCTTCTTACAATTTTTAATAATACAGTCCTTAATTTTTTGTATATTCTTGGACTAACATGTCGCCATAACTATTTTTCCACAATTACTGAGGTAGAATGATATTTAACTGTTAAATAAATTTATTGAGGATGCTTTCTTCAGAAAGAATGTTTTCCTTAATTTTAGAATTATAAGTCTCTTCTTTAATGATCTTTTACACTTTCCTTGATTTTGGGAATAAGGTAGTTGTTTTATTTTATAATTAATTTTAAAATATCTTCCGCTTATGAAGGAGGATGCTCTACTAATTTTGCCAATTTACACCTGAATTCTCCATTTTATAAAGTAATCTTTGTATCTTTTAAATCTCTTTTTTTGATCTTTTTCTTGGAATAGGAGATTGCAAAATTAATTGTTCTGCTACAATCACAGGGGCACAAGAAATTTTAGGCTTAAATGATTTGTCTTCACTCAAAATTTTTATGGTTGTATTGCTACTTGCAGATCTTTCATTTGTTGAAGGCATATTTTAGTCTGCGATTTGTTGAGCAGAAAAAGAAAAGATGTTATTATTTTGCATATTATTTGCCAGAATATTTAACGGATTTACAACTTATTTGTTATTTTATTTATAGATCTGATTAGGACCAAAAGAAAAAGCATTATTTTATGCATTTTGGGGGGAAACATTCAAAGGCTGTCTCTGATTTTCATACATAATCTGTTCAGCACCAAAAGAAATTTAGTTGAAAGGTTCTTGATGATTATTAGAATGTAAAGGGTAAGTTTGATTCTGAAAAATCCCTCCTAATATATGGGTGATGTCATGAGGAATGGCTTGGTTATTTGTATTGTCTGGTTGAATTTCCTCCTCATCTTCAGAATTGACCTATCTACTTTCTGGGATCTTGTTTAATTGTGAAAAAATTCGATTGTTGTTTCTCATGTTACTTAGCGAAGAATTATTAGTGTTTTTAGTTAATGCTTGCTATCTGTTATTAACAAAATTGATGTTATTATCTGCTTTTTTTAATCCTGAAGGCTATTATACCTGCTGCAGGATTTGTTGATTCGAATTTTATATCAATAAAGGACCACCAGTTCTTGAATTCTAAAGTTGAGGACGATTAAATTTTTAACTCAAATTTCTTCCTACTTGGGATGTTTATGGCATAGATCTGTTTGGAGAGATAAACAACAATTTTAAAGGGATTAGCCTCATTCTTTATTTACTCGTTATTGCAATTCTATCAACCAGTCTATGAGTCTTTTATAGGGGAAATGCTGAATGTCCTCCAAAGAATTAGTTATTATCCTTTTAGATATAGTTTAGTATTCTCCACTACTTTCCACAAGTTATTCCAACAACTATATTTTTGGTGAGCTATTAAAGAATTGTCAGTCTACATTTCTGCTATTTATTGTATTCATCAGCTGCGAACACAATAGAAAGATCTCGAACAACTTTTAAATTTTATAAAAACGAAGACTGCACAAATAATAAGGTGAAACAAAATTCTGATGAATGGACTGAATTCAAACTGTTGGTTCTTATCAAAAATATCCATAATCTGCTGGTTGCGCAGATATCCATGAGCATTGATGCTTCACTTCCTTTCTTTAAAATTTATTACATTAAAATCTTCACATTCATATTTTTCTTTTAGTCATGCTCTATGGATAGTTGCTTATCATGCTTTTCCTTTACTATGCAGAGATACATTTTCTGATGCAAAAATATAAGAAATTTATTAGTTTTTTTTATAAAAAGGGCTTTAATAATTGGTTGTTCATTGTGTTTTGGATAATTTTATGGGTAATTAAGTTCCTTTAACATTTCAATATAGAGGGTGATGTTTTGATTCATTAATAGTCTGTAAAAATAAATTTGACTTGAATTGCTTTCAACGCCTAGAATATCGATGCTTTCAACTGTTTTATTTCCAGGCATTATTTTCATCAGACTAGCGATAACATTAATCCTCGATAATTTCACAATTTCATTGTCTGTCACAAGGGAAATGGTGCTAAATATATTTCTGAGATCATAGACTATAAGTTCAGGCAAGTAAATCAATCCGATGTAAAACGATTAGTCTGCTTTAATGATCAATAAAATATGTTCATCTGATGTAAAGACTTTAAGAATGGTCAAATTTTATTTTGTTGAGCCGCATCTTTGAAGATCATGAAGTAGATCCTTTTATTAAAAGCAACACTCCGAATAGGTCGAATGATTTTACATTTCTTCATACTTAATGATATCAATTGAATTCGAGAAGAACCTTATAACAAAATTGTTGTAAGTATCTGAATTATTAAAGGGATACACGTCTCCAAGAGTTCTGATGCTTGACGAAAGTCAAAATGATCAGTAATTTATATTGAGTGATACTATCGGAGCATTCAATTAATATTTTAAAAGTCAATCATTATATATAGGCATTTCATTTTTACAATGTAGCTCAATCAAACTTATTTATTTTTTTCAGAAAAGCAGTTTCTCGTATATTTGTATTTCGAATGCTGGTGGTTGATTTTATTATTTATACTTTTTTAGTTAATTGGCTAAGAGTTGAATGGACACGATTGACTACCTTCAGTGGGATGTGTGATTGAGTTTCTGTGTCTCCTCCAATTTTTGTAAGATGCTTTAATTTCCTTCGATAGGACTCCCATTTCACCATACAAAAAAAGAATATCAGGAGAGGAAAAACTATTGCTGTTGTGTAAAGAGTGATTGTGCCAATATCAGAGATGGTATTAGTGAGCTCGTATGTGGGACAAGTATCACATTGCCTCGCCAGGATTACAAGATCAGATATTGCCCAAAATCTCGTAGAATCAGCAGTACCCACATTAATCTCAATGAGCAATTCAGTGGTTGTTATTGCAAGATCAACAGAAATAAGCTGCATGATACTGTTAGCACTGCTAGTGGTAAGAGATGGAATGTTGAGATAGCTGTTTTGATTCTTAACATCATTATTTCCGATCGAATCATAATATTCTGCTGTCGCATTGCTAAGTGTCGTAAATTATAGCGAATAATAGAGTTTCCCGTTCAGATATATTGTGAGCAACACATTGTTTATTAACAACAGCAAATTAAATGAGATTGACACATAACTTATCTTCTCAGTGTAAGTCATTGTGATTCCAATGGTATCTTCCTGTTTGAATAAACCTATCATTTGAAAGTTATAAGTTGCATTTTGACATATTGAAACAACGTCCTGGGTGCTCAACTACTGGTAGTTCATTGTATTATAAAAGGACTTCAAATCGCTCGTAGGGATCTGAATGTCTGTTAAATAGGAATTGTAGATATAGTAGTAAGTATTATTATTAAGCATACAATAGTTGTCGCTGCTGAGAGTGTAATTTGCTTAACAGCTACTGCACAAATAATTGTTGGTTGCTGTGCATTAATTGCAAGTGATATTGCATATGTTAAGTTTCCAATAAGGAGAACTCGAACAGTTTCCACTAATAACTGAACTATCATTCGTTTCAGTGACGTCTGAATTTGACAAGCAGGACAAAACAGTCAGTAAGATCAATAACTATAGGTATTTCATATCAATTATATTTTAAATCATTCACTTCTTAGGGGATTCTCAAAGTAGAACTTTGACTTACGATTTATCAGCTCCTTCAAACGCTCAATGTTTTCGCTGCTGAGACTAAGATCGATGTCGGTTTTGCGCTTTTGGAGAGCGCTAAGTAAACGATTTCTACGATCTCCCGAAACAAGCAATTCAATTGTGATCATAGGATGCTTGAATTAGTTGGAAACTGCCAATGCTTTTTCTAAACTATTAAAGATAACCACTGCTTTTCTGCGTTTTTCTTCAATTGTAACTTTAATTACTTCGGCGTAATCTTTAAAAGCTATTTCCAGTAGCTTTGGGGTAAAACTTAGTCCTTTTTCCCAGCGCACTATAATGGAGCTCATTTCCTCGTAATATTGTTGAGGATTCATTTATTTGTTGATTTCCTGTCTTAACATTTATCGATCATCTTCTTCCTTCATTTTCCTTTAGTAGAACTACTTTCTTCTTTTGACTTATGCAGCCATATCCTGTCTCCTTTTTTAAACTTCTTCTTATCTTTGTTTCAAGTTTTATATCAATTTCCGTCTTTCATCACCCATCTTCTCTATTCTTTTCTTTGTCTCCTCTAATGCTTTGATGTGATCTGCATATATTTTTCGATTGGAGGGTTCCTCTAAAAATTAATAAGCTCGATTTATTTTAATAAATTGCTCAGTCGCCTCTTCATCCTTGTTTCTGTCTGGATGATATTTTAATGCTAAAGATCTATAGTTTTTTTTTAGTTGTGAAAAATCAGCAGAAGGTTCAGTATTCAATATTTAATAGGGATCACCATCTAATTTCTGTATGATTTCCTTGAGAGTTTCCATTGATTATATAAGAGTTTATTATAATAATATAATTCTTGAACAATGTCAATATACGAGTTGTACAATATTGTAAAAACAGCTTTGTTTTCTACCGAGTAATAGGAAATAAACAATTCAGAAAATATAGAAAAGGAGTAAAGTTAATAAATGACTACCATTGCAAGGATTAATCGATTAGCTTTACTACTCGCGGAATCAACCTATTAAAAGAAGTATCAAGATAATATCTGCCTATTTTACTCATCTTTAATATCGTAATATCCCAAAGCAAAAGCAACAAGAATAAGTCCAAGTTTTTTGTTTTAGCCAGCTATATACACCCCATTAATAAGTTTTAATATCCCTTTGGTCGTGCGGGTATAAAGTAAAAAAATAAATTGTGAACTGGATCTTTCAATTATGTTTCCAACTGACCTTTCTCATTAAATGCCTTATTTTTATTTAAAAAACCCAAATTATGAAATCTATAAACCTAAAGAAAAATTTACCAAAATCAATTCTTAAAATCATAATTTTAAATATTAGGCTATTTTTGGAGGATTAAGAGTAATTTTGTCATCTCAATCTGATGAGAGATGGAATTGGACTCCCAACCTGTATTACAGGCAGTAAAACATTGTCAATATCGTAAGATTTATACATAAAATATTACTCCCTGATTGTTTTCCTTTCGCTAAGAGAATGTTATAGAAAAATAATAAAATTAATGAAAAGGCTTAGGTTGTCAAATAGCTCATTGAATAAAAAATGTTGACTCCCAATTCCTAACAATTTGGATAAATTCCCCTTCTTTAAAATATTCAATCAGCGCATACTTTAAGAACAGCAATTTAAAAGGAGATATCGATTCTGCAAATATAAATACAAGGATTGAAGGACACTATTAAGCAAAGTTAGTCTTATAACATTAGAGATTTTCTACCTTGTGCACAAGATAGTAAATCATAAAATATTCTTGGTGCTATTTGCTCAATTGAGGCTTTAAAAGATACTTAAACATTATTAGAGAAGAAGTTTCTGAACAAATAGATAGACTGGAGCTAATTTAAAACATTTATCATGTAGACAAGTAATTAAAAATACTGTGAAATGGCTTTATTAAAATATTTGGAAGGCCAAGAATGATCGTTAACATTTAATCATTAATTAAATCCAATATATTTATCAGCTCATAGATGTTTTAATCATTGATTAGGGTCAACTATAAATCAAATCATTAATTGCTATAGTAATTGCCTTGTCTATTTTTTGAATTTCTCGAAGCTTTGAAGATGAATTGAGGACATTAATTACAAAATTAATTCTATTTTTTATTTAAAAGGAAGATTGCTTTGACTTTGGCTACCAATTCCTAAAGAATCCTGATTAAAGAATAAAAATTTATAAATTCCATTTGATAAAACCATATAATTCAATTTTGAATGAACGGAGTGTCACAAAATAGCTTTGGCCAGTCCCAATCACAGCCTCACGACCCAATGTCTTTTCGTAAGGCAGTAGCATCCAATAATAAAGAATCTATAGAAAAGCAACTCTCAAATACAAAATCAATCAGTGAGGTCTAACTCAATGCCGCCTTATTTTCGTGTATTTAAAACTTTCGAATCGAAGATCATTCAGATGAGTGTCTCTTTGTCTTGCTCAGGTAAATCAATCGTTATGCAGGTACAAAGCGAACCCGAATTGTTAAATCAGTAATTAATACATAATAAAGATGGTCAAACTCCCTTAATTGCTGCTTGCAAAATAGCACAGTTAACGATGGTTAAACACCTTGTTGAGAATGGAGCAAAGCCTGACTACTATTTGTAAGGAAAACACCCACTTGAATTTGTTCTTGCCTCGCGAAAGGAGAATTATGACGTTGCAGATTATTTAATTGGGGTTATTGGAAGTGTAACTGTATCTTAAGTCAGGTTAATATATAAATAGGCAAAACTCATGTCCTGATAGTAACAGTTGAGAAGTAGTTCGCAAGAATTTTCAAAATGCTCATTGACAAGGGAGCAACACTCGTCTTTGGTAACGAAGAAACTATTTTGCATATTATCATGAAAAAAAAGTTTAAAGATATTAAGAAAAAAAAGAAATTTTTAAAAGAACTTGCAAATCGATCTCACCTCAGCTTGATCAAAGACAAACAAGCGAAACTTCCCATCGAATACTAAACTGACGAATAAATTAGAAATTATTATAACTAAGTTTTTAAACCCAAACTCAAAGCCACACCTGATAAGGACATTCACCATTCAAGAGTGAAAGAAAAAGAGATACCAATGAAGGAACTTTCTCGATAAAAATAACAAAAGAAAAAACATAAATAGGAATAACACTCACTCACGGTAGAAGAAGAGGGGGCAGATGAGGAAGATAACTATGAAGAAGGATTTGGTCATGACATAAAAAACTAAGATGATAAAGAGAAAATATTGGAGGTTTTTGAAGAGGAGTAGTAGGAGCGTAAAATTGAAGAATAAAAAGAAAAATTAAAAAAAAGTTTTTCGGGTGTTCCAAAAATTATAACTGCATCTCCGATTCTCACCAACAAAAAGACTATTAAAGGATCCATTAAAATACCAAATTAGAAAACTACTATTTTATAAAAATCTATTATGATTGAAAAGATATAGAAATAAAAACCTAAAAAGGTACCAAACAACTAAAAGAAGAAAGGGCCTCAAGTAAATCAAAAGAAAAGCAAAAGTTTCCCAGCTGTTAAAAAAAGTTAAATAGAAGAGTAAAAGAAATAAGAATAGACAAAGAAAAAAGCAAGTTCTAAAGGAAGCCACAAAGAATAATAAAATCTGAGTGTGACTAAAAAATAATCAAGTGAAGTTAAATTATAGATTTAAAAACCTTAACTAAATATCAAATAGGCTTTAGATTTATAATAAATTTAATCAATTAAAAGAATTATGGATTAACTAATTGTATTTGTAGAAGAAGCTGTTAAACAAGCAATGGAAGAAGAAGACAAAAATCAAGAGGAATTAATATCATCTTAATTTTCTGAAAATGACGAATCAGGGATTGGTGAAAGGCCAACAATCAATTTATTATAGGTGTTAACTGAAGAAATTCTCAATTATGCAATGAAAAGGCATGAGTAATACACTTCCTCACAAGTGGTCATCCACAATATTATAAATTACCTTTAAAATAAAATGAAACTATGCATTGAGTCTCATCTTGAGCACCCCTTTACATTTAAGATATAGCTCTTTGGCTCACAAGCAACTAACCTATCGATTACTGAGTCAGATATTGATCTGTTAGTCATTACAAGCTTATCTCCAAATGATCTCATTAGTATGCTTCAGTAATATGGGATATTTGTAAATAATTTATTATTTAGGAAGAGGAGGAAATATCCGAAGTTAAATTCATAAAAAGTGCTTCAATGCCAGTTATTAAGCTTAGTTTGGGAGAACCTTTTAAATTTTTCTGTGTGGATTTAACATTTCAATTAAGAGGGCATACGGGTCTTAGATGTGCTGAGTTAATTCAATAATTTCAAGTTGCAGAGCCCTTGCTAAGATCTTTAGTAATTACTCTTAAACGTCTAATCTATGCCTATGGTCTATCTGATCCTTACAAAGGAGGATTAGGCAGTTATTCATTGACTTTAATGGTAATAGCTTTATTGCAGTTTACAGATATTTAAAAGAAGCAATAAAATACTGGTAAATTATTTATGGAGTTTTTGCTGTTTTATGGATTTCAATTAGATTATGTTTGCCAATCCATTATAATTCATCTTCCTGGCTATAATTATAAGCCTTTCTATAGCATTTATCAACTCCCTAATACAATGGTAATACTTAAAATATATAGGATTTAACTCCCAAACTTGTTATATATGACCCGCTTAATCCAGTCAATAACGTCGGCCGTCCAACATATCGCATTGAAAATATTCAAAGGATGTTCAAAATTGTATATATTCGGTTAACCTAAATGGAGTTATCGATTTAGGATATCTTATTACCTGAGTTTATGGATGTCATCCATGAATCTCTTTGACATATATTTTTTTTATAACAAAATAAGTAAAATATAAATTATAAAACAATTATGATTAATTAAAAATTATTCAAAAAACACAATTTGCTTATATTATCTTTCTTTCACTTTCATTTATCAATTCAAAATGTTCTAATTTATTAATTCATCAAAATTTAAATTTTAGAGGTATTATGATTATCAATAATGCCCTATGCTTTAAGAAAGTTTAAAGTCTCCTCACTTGATCTTTATTTATTTTAACGCTATATGGGTTGTCCTAAGCTCTTTATCACTTTTGGCAAAGTTTTTTCTTGATTGTAGAAATAATTGTTATGATAAGTTCTTAGCTTCAAGATGGAGTACTATCTCAAACTACCACTTTGGTCAAAAATCTACAACTGATAAATGGGTAATGCACTCATACCAACATTGTAAAGGTCATTCGAAACGAAAATTAGCCTGATTTTCCCTCTCCTCAAATAACCAGCTCAATTTCTGAACAGTAGCTTAATACTCTCAAGCGCTCCACCCAAATAAAATACCTCCAAAAGAAATACATCGTTTAAGATGTCTTTCAATTTTCAGTTGCTTCCACGCAACCGTAGTCTATCAACAGACAGGATCGATCATTCATATCGTCCAGTCAATAGAGTGGAAATTCCCAACAACAATCTAATCATAAGCATCAAAATCGCATTGAGCGCAGGGATCAAAAGAAAAAGATATGCATTTTTCAAAAGAAAATGAGAAACGGGCGAAGATTTCTTAAAAGGAACACAAAAAACATCCCCAAAAATTTTTGCAAATCGTTTTTAAACTATATGGAGCGAGCTCCCAATCGACTGAGTTAATAATGGAATTTAGTGATGAAAGACTTTAAGAAGCTCTAAAAGAAAAGTAAATATAACAACATTTTGATTCGGAAATTGCTTTCAAACTCTAGAATAGTGCCCTATTTCAAATAATATCTTGAAAACCACGCTGAGGAATGGATTACGACCTCTAAGATCGCTGACAAGCAGGTGCATATTTAAGCAATTAAGATTTATCTGTAGTTGCTGGATAAACTTTCCTACGCCGAAGTCGATCCTAGTCCGAGTGATTAATGATTCATGATAACCTGACAACTATATTTTTGCTTTCAGGTTATACAAAAGCTAATATATCTATGATCAATTTGATTTTTCCTGTTCCATGTGAGAAATTTTAAGTTGCTTTTTTACGTTTATTTTTAGTTAGTGTTGCGAGTGAGGTTGTGGTTATTCGATTTTCTTTGCTATCTTTATCAAATATGTACATTTTTGTCAAATTTGTCAATAATTGTTTTGTTTTTGGTTTCTCTTTTTTTAATCTCCAGCCCCAAGGCAATGATGAATGAGCTGAAATTGATGAAATTCTTGAAAAAGCGATTAAGCCGAACTTAAAATCAAAATATTTAGTGCCCAATAAAGATATCTTTAATTTATTTGTCAATCAATATCATGATAATTTGATGATCATTGCAAAGAAATCATTGATAAATATGAAGACAAGACATTTTTTAGCGCTTTAGTTGTTTGCAGGTATTGATAAGACAATTGGAGAAGCTACTAATTCTCTATTATTTATAATATAAGTTTAATCTATATTATAACATAAATTAAATAAACTTAATTCATTCGAGTTTAATATTTTTAATACTAATTCGTCGTAATAATTTCTATGATTTTATCAATAGTCAACTATTTTTACTATAAGGTTACTTAAGTTATTTTTTCTTTCATAATTGTGGAGAAATTATATCTATGATTAAAAATCAGATAAATAATTTGAAATACATGTACTAATGTTGCTTAATAGAAATTAAATTTATTATTTAATCCTTTGATAATCTTAAGTTATCAAATGCATTAGATCTCAAATTTATCTTAATCAAAGATTTTACTTTCATCTGGTTTATTGTCCCACTCAGTTGAGGATTATAATAAATAGGAGGACAATTACTATCAACAACGAAAATAGATGCCCATATTTAATAATGATGAATCACTTTCGACAAAGAATAAAATAATTCTGAATGCAAACATTAAAAATCATGCATCAAAGAATATAAGGAGTCCCTATCATCAAATAAATTATTTTGTAGTAAAATTATTCGTCCTGTTCAACTTAGTAATCCTTGCATCGGGCAATAATATTTTCATGAGTATAAGCAGTACTAACTCCAGTGTTGGAGCATTAAGCAACTATACTATAAATTTCAACAGATCGCTCAACTCTCTCGGACAAACGATTATTTCTTCTAATTTAAATTCTAATTATTTAATAGCTGTAGTCTTTGATGCAGCTTATAACTTGAACACATCAATCTCAATGACACCGAATAATTATACAGTTAGCACAAGTACACAAACTGTTACTTTGACTTTATCCGCAACAATTTCATCAATTTAAATATTATCATTCACAAATCCTATTGCTTCATCGACCTCTTTCAAAATCACTCTTAATTTTTATAATGCCTCAACCACTACTGCAGTAATTGACACTTGCTCTGCAAGCATAACTTTTTCATCTCTTTCCTTATCGAGTTCAAACATTAGTTATCAATTTTTTCCAGGAAATGTATCGACCAAAGGCAACTTAACAATGGTTATGACTCCCTTTCTCTGGATTCAATCCAAAATGCAGGTATAACTGACCTTGCTTAATTTTTGGTCAAATAATATGCTAAACGTCTCTTCTAATTTAATCCTTACCTCCATGAGCTATTGCATCCCTACTTGTGTTATAAACAACATGGGAAGTTTTTTTACTATTCAAGTCAGTGGCTTGACTCTTGTCAATAATTCATTAACTTTTATCATTTATAACATCCTTTCGCCAGCTACTCTTTAGTTAGCAGATACCATCACAATTAATATTGTGGAAACGACCTACAATACCAATTTTCAAGTGGGATAAATATCTGTTGGAGCAGCATACCCCAACAATCTTCAAGTTCTTTCAGCCGCCACAAATAGCCTGATAGGGCAGATTGCTACTTTAACTATTACATGCGGCAGTCAGGATCTATTTTCAACCACTGATACTATTGTCATCGCTATGAATACCTCTATTGCCATGGCAAGTCAAATAACTGTTAATAATCCTCTGGTTGCCAGTAATGATTTCAATATACAACAAAACAGCATAATCACGCTTAGTAATTTTCAACTTGTCACCAATATTGCCACTCAATTTTCGGCTGTTATTACTATTACTAGCATTTCCTCTCAGGCTAGTATAAAACCAATTCAATTCAATACAATCAGTTTTTACAGAAACGGATATCTTTACGATCAATCCCAATTCTCTTTTGCCGTAAATGCTGCCAGCATATCGACTATTACTTTAGCTCTGGCTAATACCAATGCAAATGCTAATACTAATCTTACCATTTCCATTGGATTCAGTGTAGGAGTCATTTCCACTGACTATCTTTATGTATCTTTTGATCAAGCAATATCTGTTTCAGGCTGCAGTGTTGTGAGCTGTTCAAATTGTAATTGCGTAATTACTTCAGCTAATCCAAATCTCGGTATTTATAGCAACACTCTTAAAATAACTGGGTTTAGCCTTTCAAATTCTTCAAGTTCAAATTTATTAAAAAATATAAATATTCTAGCAGCAATAAAAAATCCAATATCTTCAAATTATATTATATCTGTAACCTCCACAGATCAATTAAATTATACAAAATAGACAGGAAATCAAACATTTCCGACCATTACTCAATCTTCCATCTCGTCCTCTGTCTTAGCATTAGTAAGCTCGTCGAATATGGTATACGATACAACCAATTTTACTATTACTCTTAATTTTACAAATTACTCGTTAGTTAATGGATGGATGATAATAAAATTTGATTCAGTGATCACTTTGCTTGACAGTAGTAATCCCTTTTGCCTCGTAAATGGAAATAATGGAATTTGTACCCTCACTTCATCTAATAGTTCATTGATTGCTAATATATCAGTAAACTTGTTGACAAGTATTTACGTGATAGCTATCAACAATCTCAGAAATCCAAATTCAACGAAATTGTACTCAATACAAGTCACTTTATCAAATTTCAACAATATTATTTACTACACAATTGTTTCATCTAATTTCCAGGCCACTCAACCATATCCAATAACACCTCAAGTAACTTCTCAAAATTGCAATAATTCCCAATCAAACACCCTTAACATAGGGTTTCCATTTCTTCCCTTTCAGCCCACCAATGCTCTCATTATTGATGATGCATCAGCAGCATCATTTTCAGGTTAAAAAATTCTTCAAAAAATAATTTATCCTTTAATGTTTAGTTCATCCTTCACATTAAGTATTGCTAATCTGTACTAATTGCAGCCAAGCTATTATCAATTTTTGGTTGTAACTAATGATTTATTGTATAATATATTTTCCATCACCTTTACTATCAGCAATTGTAATCCAAGCACCCTGCCTATTATTAGTTATCAATTTACTGGTCTTCCTGAAGATCCTGGCACTCTGACCATGATTATTAATCAAGTTTACACTCAAAATATTAATGGGAACTCCTTAAACTAAATAAATTATGTCACTATTCTGTTCCCCAATCAATTCAGCCAAAATACGTCAATTCAAAGCAATGCAGTCTCTGTTACCCAACTCAGTCCTAGATTATTTAATCTCACAGTTGGCACTACTCAACCAATCACTTTAACAGTTTGGGGATTTACAACTACTCTATCCAGTAATTTTGCAATCAGTACTTATGCTATTTCTCAATCCCCAAATTCCCAACTAAATTATTTAATTTCTACGAATAATAATACTGTTGAATACAATCTTTCTTTACTCACAAGCTGCATTTTTCCTTGCAAGTATTGTTCATCAAGTAACAAAAACGTATGCCTACAATGCTATAGTTCTGCAATAACTTCACAATATTATTTAGATACTAGTATTAATTCATGTGTATCTCCGATATCATGCTCGAGTTCTACCTATCCTAATAGTACCATTAATAGCTGCATAATTTGCCCAGTACAATGTTCAACTTGTCTCTCTTCAACAAACTGTACATCTTGTGCAGCCAATTATTATCTTTATTCAAATAGTTGTCTCACAAGTTGTCCATCGGGATATTACCCTATAACGCCATCGCAAACATGTGGGAACTGTAACAGCACCAATAATACTGCGCATTGCCTTAATTGTATCACCATAAACGTATGCACGAGCTGCCCATTTCCTTATTATTTCAATATTATATCCAATGCATGCGTTTCTGCTTGCTCGAGTAATGATATAGTGATCAATGGGACATGCTTTGCTTGCACAGGCTTTTGTCAAACATGTCAGGTCACATTATCAAACTGTACTTCTTGTGTAACAGGGCAATATCTTTTATTAAATACATGTATGGCAGCCTGTCCCTCTCCTTATGTGCCTTCCACCACAACAAATATCTGCGTTAACTGTTCCACTAGCTGCTATACTTGCGCTAATTCTCCATCTACATGTACTTCTTGTTCCTATCCCCTCAAATTACTGACCTCTTCCTGTTTGACAAATTGTCCTGCAGGATATTTTACATATTCATTTAGTAATAATTCTCTAGGATGCATTTTATGTTCAAGTCAATGTACTACTTGCTCTTCTCAAACTGAATGTTTATCTTGCATTTCTGGATTATTTTACTATAATAGCTCTTGCTTTTATATCTGTCCTGTTGCAACATTTAATACAAATATAACGAATAACTTAATCACAACTTCAGTTTGTTCGCCCTGCTCCACCTCTTGCATCACTTGCAATTCCATTGCTTACTGCTCCCAATGTCAAAATGGATATTATTTAACATCCACTTCGAATGGATCAATCTGTGTGAGTGTATGTGCAAATAGCATGTATCTATTTGGAAATATTTGTGAAAGTTGTTCTTCTAATTGCTTGAGCTGCATCTCAGCTTCAGTCTGCCTTTCTTGTAATGTACCATACTCTCTTTTAAACAACAGCTGTGTATCTAGTTGCAGTCCAGGTTCTATCAGTATATTAAGTAGCGTGGTTCTTCCCTCATCAAATTCTACATCATTCATATGCAAACAATGTAATTAAGTTTATCAAAATTGTAACAACTGCACCAATTTAACATGCACAAATTGCTCAGCAGGCTATATTCTAAATTACGACAAAACATGTGTAATTGTATGTCCTTCAGGATATTTAAACATAACTAATTCCTGTGTGGTCTGTAATAAATAGTGCGCTATTTGCTCATATTCTCAGTCAAATTGTTCTACCTGCTCTTCTGGGTATTTTTTATATTATAACACAACATCATTAAGCAATCAATGCTTGACTCAGTGTCCAGAAAGCACTTTTATTACTGGCTCAGTTTGTACAACTTGCATATCTCCTTGTTTAACTTGCATCAACTCTTCTACTCAATGCATCAGCTGTCGCATTGGGTTTTATTCCTTAACCTTAAATGGCATACTCCAGTGTGTCACTATCTGCCCATCTAATTTTTATGTTTACCAATCAAACTGTGTCCAATGTGCTAATTAATGCGCAATTTGTGATTCTAATGGATGCAGGCAATGCAGTCCAGGATATTACAGCAGCCTAGGTCAACAAATCGGAGGTTTAAACTACTATAATTGCTATTCCTCCTGTCCTTCAACTCTTCCATTTGTGATTAATCAAACTTGCTCATAGTGTTCTTTGTATTGTATCGTTTGCAACTCCAATACATGTCTCCAGTGCTCAACTAATTTGTTGAGCTACGGTGTATATTGCTTATCTCAATGCCCTCCTAAATATGTATCTCAATCTGGAGCCTGTGTTGTTTAAAATGGAACAAATAATGCTAACAGTACTAATAGCACCAACAGTACTAACAGTACCACATCTTCAGTTGCTTCAAACATAGTATTAGCCCCAGTTCCTTTTTCAATTGCTACTGTGATTCTGATAGGTTGTATCGCATTTTCCAGATTAATTCACCCAATTACTTCAGTTAGTTTAGCTATCTTCAGTCTTATTAGTATATTAGCAATTATTTGCAATATTTACTATCTCATCATATCTTTGATAAATTGGACAATTCTAAGCACAGTTAATATGTATGTAATTTTTTTGATTGCAGGATTGGGGATAAATTACATTTGTAACATACTCTTTTTATTTATATCGAGGTACACATTGCTAAAGGATGAGGGTTTTATTTGTTGGAAAAGAGGTCATGTGAAGCTAATAAAATAAAACAGAATAGTGCAGCTGAGTCATTAGCATTTGCAAGATCATTTAACTTTGGAATATAAATCTGATAGCAGCAATAAGGAAATTCCAAGCAAAATGTCAACATACTCTTGCTTTTGGAACTGCCTCCTTATTATTGGGAGCATAACTTCGCATAATGTATATGTTTTAGTCTTCAGCAAACTTTTTGGACTTACCATTTTCAGAGCAACTGTAGAATCAATTTATACTTTTAATATTCTCAATTATCTGTGGATAACTGCTGTTTTTTCGCATGTAATTTGCTTTATAAGTGGAATTATCAAAGCAACAGAAATATCCTCTAAAGATAATTCATACTTGGCTGAAATTTATGAATCTGTTGATATAATCTTTTTGAATTTCCTATGTTTAATGCTGGGTTTACTCTTGCTTCGTAAAAATAAATAACTATGGGAGAAAGAAGATCAGTCTCAACATGATGAAGCTCATTCCACAAAGAAAGTCATTTTTGATCACGAATCGCACTGCGTTAATATGAACAATTAAATATAAAATCAAGAGGAAGTTAATGGCAAAATTATGAACATTTTTGGAGAAAGCAATGTTGGTAGTCAGCAAAGGTTGCCAGAAGTATAATATAAATCATCTACAAATTAAGAAGGCTCGTAGTTGTTCTTCTAAAAATAATCCTGTGAAAATTTAGATAACTCGGCTGATATTAAGCTGGACAACAATATTGTGTGGATACAAGTCAATGCTGCAGATATGATGCCTCAGCTGATTGAAAGAAACTCAAGCACTCCAATGAATGAGCTGATTAATAATCTTTCAGACATTAAAAATAATATCCTTCTGGCTCCAGATACATAGCTTGAAAGGATTAATGTTAATGGATATGATCAAAGCGATGATCATACCTAATATGAGGCAGAAGATCCAGAATCAAATAATAACACTCAATCATAAAAAATGAGAAAATAAAAATAAGATGAGAATGATTGGTAATTTGATTAAAATGCTCATGGTGATGATATGCCCAATCCACTCTTCAATAAGGATAAAAATTATTAAGGCGAATCATTTCAGATGAATTAAAACGATAAATAATTAAAAAAGAATGATAGCAGCATGCCAATAAATTTTGAAAAATAATCTGACAAATAGCAATCAATCAAGGATGAAGAATATATTGAGGAATTTTAAGACTAGTCAGAATAAAAAGGTCAAATACAGGCAAATACATTGCAAGTGGAAAGCATGGCTCCAATAGATGAAAAGGATATTCTGTCGGAAAGATAAGAATCAAGCTTGGACTGCTCTAGAGCATAAAATTAATTATCTATTGAACAAATTAGCCACAAATAAACAATATAAGCAAAATAGGAAGAAAAACACAATAAAAGAAACAGGAGAAAAAATAAAGACAAATTTTAGAAAGTCAGATATTCCAAATAGCAATCTGATTTAAATGCAAAACAGCAAAGATAAAGCGCAAGAATTAGTGGTCTACAGCAATTATTTAATTAATATAATTCAACTTCTTCACCCAAACTTAAACCCGAACTCGTGGATGATATTTTTAAAAGAAAGTCTTTCGTTATACACTAATCTTTCGATGAAGATGGAGATTAATAAAAACCAAGTCAAGGGAAGCGCCAAATTAGAAAAAGTTTTTCATCATAAGATTTTAGAAATGAGTTAAATTAAAGAGGTGAGATTAAATTTGAAGAAGTGCAGAGATACGAAACAATTAAATAGCAAAAATATGAGGAGGAGCCAAATAAACCTCAATACAGTAATTTATCAAATGCTAGAAAGGAAAAGAATAGCGAATCATCACTCAAGAACAGCATTTATAAATCTATAAATATTGCCAAGATTGATAATAGACTTACCATCAAGTCTACTCTCAAGAAAAATCAAATTAAAATTAGAAGTTTAAGCAAAGATAATAAAGTCATCAGATCAAAGTCAGTTCTAGCCCAAAATAAAAATAATTAGCCTGAACAAAAAAATATATGGAAATCTCGGTTAATGAATATAAAATCAGGAGAAACTCTAAAAGACACAACTCACTTGATTTAACGCAAATCAAAGCTGGCGAATATTAAGGCCGAGTTATAGAGCATCTATTTACCCAGTAAATGATCTAATAATTGTATAAGTCATTAATTAATTATATATTTGTAATGGATAACTCCTTAGCGTTTGTCTACCCTCCATCTATAGAATGTAAAATATCAACCATTTAGTGAGCAAAAGGCACAGGCAGGCTAACAGAATCTTTAGAAAAATCAATATCAATTTTTAAAATCAAGAAAAATGTTCTTGTTGCGGGAGATATGTAGGATAATAATCTTCTGTCGCGTCGTGGTGCTACGATCCCGTCAAAGAATTGTAGTTTTTAGGATCAGGAGTGCCTTTATTCTTTGTTTTTATTCAGAATACCATCATCTCTATTATTGTACTTTCGGCAGTAGTATCGACCTATGCCTTAATCTCAAATATTTTAAGTGCTACCTGCTCAAATCCAGAAAAAAGTTGTTATAGAGATATTTTCAACAAATTCGCAGTCACAAACAAATTGATAGGGGGCTTTGACATATCCCCTCAGTCAATCTTAATTCTAGTGATGACAATTTTATGGATATTCTTGACGCAATTGTTCATCCACCGAGCAAGGCATACCGAAAACAAATCCGATTTTAATATTCAAACTCCATCTGACTACGCAATTCTTTTAGAATTTTTGCCATTCAACACTTTAGCAGAGGATATAAAATAAATGGTTGAAAAAAGAAATTCGAAATTATCAGAATAAGATAAAAAATAAACTTAAAATTTGGCCATTCAAAATATTTTAGTTCTCTTTAAACTCAATCAATACTTTATGGTAAAGGAATAAGAATAAAATGACTTTAAATCATACATTTAAAATGGTCAAGTTGGCCGCTTTTAAAGGAAATGCATTGAAAAACCATCCAAGACAGCTAATGTTGCCATAGTTGTCTTCAAGAGAGAAAAATCTAAATAATTCTTTGTGTAAAAATAGCAAACCATTTTAACTTAAATTAAAAATGCTCTTTGCAATTGCGGGGTTGAAATGAGTGAATTGGAAATACATAACAAATCAATTACAATCACTCGAGCTCCATAGCCCGATGATATTCTATGGGTGAATGTCGGAAAACCCCAAAGATAGATTATCATCAACAAGATTATTTCATTTGCTATGGCTCTTTTCTTGATGGTCTGTGGAGGTGTCCTTCAATATTATTTAGCACTTTGGTAGAACAATTAAACTGGCAATACTCAAACTATCATTTCACTTTTTTCTTCAGCAATTGTAAATTTTGTGAATTTTGTCATTTCTATGTTTTTAGTTTGGGCTACTAAAAAGGAAGGAAATTTGACTAATACTTAATAAAACAATTCACTCAATACAAAGATTTGCTACTTTTAATTTTTTCATGCAGGAGTTTTCTATACATTTGCAAATGCAGCAGCCGTTTCTTTTGATTTGACTCAACTCGAAAGTACTTTTTCCTTTAAAGTCACCTCATTTATGATCATCAATGCCATTTCTCCCGGAGTAATAAGATTTATAGTAGACTACTTCTAATTATCAAAAATAATTGAACGATTATTTCTAAAACATGAATGGTAAATTTACAGTCAATTGGATGCAAATAACATATATTAAATGCCAGAGTGTGAGATTCCTTTTAAATACGCTTATATCATTAAAACTCTATGGCTGACCTGTTTCTACTGTTCATTTACTCCAATTGTGGCAGTTATTTCAGCTGTTGGGCTAATTTTTTATTATTTTATAGTTAAATTTCTTTTTAGATATCGCTATAAATTACCTCCAATTCACTCAAACGAAATCAATCGCAGTGCCTTTCGACTGAGCTATTTGGCTCCCTTCGCTCTGAATGTGGGACAGTTTATTATCTACTATTATACTACTCAAGTTGGTGGATATTTTTCCTTTTAGAATGAAGTTATTATCTACTTATCATTAGCCATTTCAGCACTATTCATGATTATACCTTGGTATAATGTCAACTAAAAACTATTTGACTTTAATTTAGCAACCAATAATCTTTACACTGACAATGAGAGCAAATTCTAAATTTCGTATGAAAGAGCAGTACCTTATTATGAAGGCTAAAAGAATAATCAAAGAGACAGAAATTTCATCAGGCATATACAAAGCTTGCCTGATGCAGAGGTACCATTGTATGTGAGTAACTAAAAATTAAAATAGGCCCTTTAAAATCTCCAAAGTGATCGTAAGCCTTTGCAAGTTAAATGATGATTTGACATTTATATCTTAAATATGCATTTTTATAATAATATGACTATATTTGTTTAGAGTTTGGGGTTTGCCTCTAAATTAGAATTTAAATTACCATCAAATCACCAAAATAATCATATTTAATTCTTATGGACAAAAAGAGAACTGTATCAGTGTTGTTTCTTGGGTCGATCTAGCGAAATGAGGACTACGCTGGAGTCGAGAAACCGACAGATTAGATTGATTTTGGCCGCCCAGTCAGGATAACTCTGATCAGGATACCGAAACCAAAGCGATAACTATATGGTCGCTTGACTTCCATTACTCAGGTAATAGGTTTTTTATTTAGGGCGAACCCATCAAGAACTTTGAAATCTTCTTCAGAAACCTGGAAGAGACAAACGGAAGATACTCATTGTTGACTTCGAGCAATGAGTTGATGGCCACAAGCACTTCGGATATTTTGATTACACCGACAAAGGCGGTAAGTTTGATTTGATTTAGTTCATTACCAATATGCTGGTTATCCGAGGAGTGTTTTCCAAGTTGAGTCTGTGCATCTATGGTGACATAGTAGAATAAGGGGGTGCAAAGTTATGGGGTGTGAACGCGGGAGTGGCTGAGTCCGGGATGGTGACGGAGATGTAGTGTTGATGATAATATAGAAAGAGGAACATCTTTGAGTAAAAGCGATAATGTATTCGCACTATTGAAGGTGAAATCTAGCAATCAGGAAGAGATGCAATAAATTTGAGCTTTGTAGATAACTGGCAAGAAGTAGCCAATGATGATGACATAAATGAACCTTAAATCAAAAATATTTGTAATATTTCGTAGCATCTTTTGACTACTTTCTAGTAGAAAATTAATGAGGATCAGTATATTGTCAAGTTCAGAGAAAACATTTAAAACATCAATAACTTCCTCCAAAAAGTAATCATCAATTCATTCAGCTCTTCAAATCCAAACAATTGGGCCTGTATTATCCCAAACAGCAAAATTACGCCATCCAGAACGAAATCCCTCTTCCTCTTGTTCACATCGGACTCTCATCCCTCAAATTGCTGCTGTCGGACCAGTTTCGAGTGCTTGAAATGCTGAAGATGTTAGCCCAGCTGCCGAGACATGCCAATGCCATTATCGAGGCAGGAGGAGTTGCTCAACTCTCCAGTCTGTTTCTAGATTTCTACCGCCCGGACGCAGTTTTTTTTTCGACTTTCAAAAACCTTGTGCTAGAAGTATGCATCGCCCTCTCTCAATGGCCCATAGCTGCCCAGCGAATGGTAACAAAGCTCGAATAAGATTTGATTTAAGAAATATATCAGCCGATAGTATTAAAATAAAAAGATAGTGAAGAAAAGAAAGACAAAGGGAAATAAATTAAAGACAAGGATAAAGATCGAGAAAGATAACGAGAAAAAGAGAAAGATAAAGAGAAGGAAAAAGAGAAAGAGAAATAAAAGGAAAGATAAAAGGAGAAATAAAAAAATAGGGAGAGATCAAGATCAAGAGATAGAGCCAAATAAAAAAAAAGTAAATCTGCCAATGACAGCGAGTCGTAATCTGAAAATTAAGGAAAGCGAAAAAGATAAAAGAAAGATAAGAAATAAAAGAAAGATAAAAAAAAAAAAGATAAAGAGAAAAATAAAAAGAAGGACAAATCCAGAGAAAAAGATTAGAAAAAAGATAAGGAAAAAAATAAGGAAAAGGATAAGGACAAGGAGAAGGAGAAGGACAAGAAAAAAGATAAAGAAAAAGATAAGTAAAAATAAATCCGCATGAAGGAAGAAAAATAAAATGGGAAAAAGTAATAGATGCTATCACCACAAAAGATAGAAGAATCAAGCTAAGAACCTGTAACAAATAAATCCTCTTTCTATGAGCTCTTATTTTTCATCTTGCTCAAATAGAAAAATAGCAAAACTTTAACACTAATTAAAATTCTAATTTAACAGATCACCCAAACTCTTACTAAAGGAAAATAAGTATCAGAACAAATGGCTCTGATGACGAGCTTCCTCAGAGATACCAAATATTTGTTCAACCAGGGAAGTTAAATGATTAACAGCAAATCTCTTAAAGTATTTGCAACATTCCAGCCTTTCCTCAATGAATATCAATCGTAGAATGTAAACTGTAAGTATATTTCTGAAAAATAAAAGCTTAAAAATCCCCTCAAATACAACATAAACCCAAAATCATTTAAAATTTTGAATAAAATTAACTTTTAAATTGTTTCATGCCAATATAAGGAGCATCATGGCTATGGAACACCTTTTGATTAAAATTTTATGGTGATGATGTCTGAACTTATATTCGAAAAAGACAAGCCTATCTTTAGTGGATTTACTAGAATTGTCAGTTCTTTCAAAGCTGAAGGATTGATGCAGCTACAAAAGAATTAAGCAGCTATCTCCATAATGACTGAATATATATACAAGGCCCTTCTTGATGACGAAGGACTTAATACTTTGCTTTACATCGATCAAATTCATACTTCACTCATTAAATTTATAGGTTTCTTAAATTAAGATCCCTCTTTATTTTCAACGGAACTCAAATCCAGAATAAAGCTTTTGAGCAATTATGCAACTCCATATGATCATTTTACTCGAGCAGAAGGCGTCTTTAAAGTTTTTTGCTAATATTTCTTAAGATTATTCAAGTATGATAACTACGAAATTGAAATTAATAATAAGGGAAAGCTTACAGATTTCAGAAAAAAATAATACTAAAAATTGATCAATCCTTTTCAATACGATAACTTAATGTAAAACTTTGGTCTTAAGAATTTTATTGAGGTTTCCTCAAATCAATCTTTGCTCTAAGTTGATGTATGTCTCAAAATTTTCCTTCTACTCTGTGATTACAATAAAAACATTTGGACAACTTTTTATGAGAATAAACTAATTGGAGGATTTGCTTCACTTCATAACAAAGTTTCAAGCTTACTATTATTCTTCCTCAATCACTCAGCCAATCGATGGACTTCATATACAACAATGAAATCTTACCTACCGATAATTGATAACTATCTCACTGTGGTCAAGCATATTCTTGCCTTGATGGCTAAAAAGTGCAGATATGAAACTGCTTATAATGATCTGCTGGAGGAAGATATATTTTAAGATGTGTAGCTCTATGAAAAAATTGTTTAAATTTATATTACCCTCTATAATGCCTATCATGATACATCTCTCATGATTTACACAGCCAAGTCTCAAAACAAAATAAAAACTATCTTGGCACTCATTATTGAAATACTGGATCAAGTCCTTACCTCTTACGAACTAATCAACCATAATACTCGTTAACTCAAGCTAAACAAACTCATCTAGTTATTATACATTAAGCATTACTCAGTCTTAAATTCACGAGCAGCAATTATCTCATTGTTTGGATAGTTCATCAAATTAGGAGAAGGAGCAACCCTCAAGTATTTTATACAGCATCTGTTCGATAACCATTTTGTTCTAAACAAACTTTTCGAGAATGAAGTAGCCTATATCCCTATAAATGAAAAGTGCTTAATCTAGAATATAATAAGAACAAATATTTATCGAGTAAGCCCTTTGATAAGCAATAGTCTTGCTATACTAATCAGGAATATGTTTATAAAATCTCAATATGTTGACAAGGCCATCGATATCATTGAGAGAGTATTTGATTAAATTGACTCCAATTTTAAGAAAAACGAAGAAGAAGACGGGCAGATAAGCTGGAAATAAATACGGAAGGCTCATCTATTTTCCTAACTGTTGGTTGAGACTGAAATAACTTTTAAAAGTCGTTTGGATGATAAATTGCTAAGGTTCTTCAAGAGAATCATTTAAAACTCTAGGCGACGGATTGATATTAAATAAATTAAGGAGAAAGAAGATGAAGATAACTTCATTATTTTTCTCAAAATCAAGAACAACCTCATGAAATACTTTGCCAGGCTTATCAAATAATCCCCTGAAAATACTTTTTTTATGACCTTCTTTGATTTAACATCAAAGACCCTTAGTCTATAGTATTTTTCTTTCGATCAATAGAACTAGCAAAAATCTTAATTCGACAAAAAAGTAAATTTGGAAGTACTGACGAGTTGCAAAATTTATGTTCATGCCCTCGCTTAAATAGGGTTGAACACTTATTATCAAAGTCTTTTACTATATGGATAAATTATGGAAAAGCCTTACAAACCTCAAACCTTCATAAATTTTCAGGAATTAATCTCTCAGTTAGAATAATTTATATTGAAAGGATATTTTGAAAGTAACAGCAGATAGATGGCGGAAATATTGCAGATAATAAACTCAATCTTCTATTTTTTGAGCTGTTTGACAACAATCGACAGTGAAGATCTATTTTCAACTGAATCTCGAAGGATGGCTATTATTCACTTGATTAGTCCCAATTAGAAATAATTCCCTTTCAAAGCCATCCGAACTTCTTGTTTGTACAAATTGATTTCTCGAGAAATATTCGCTATCCTTTAGTAATATTTTAGCTACCCTATTTTGGAAAAGCCAATAATTATAAAACCTAAACCTGAAGTAAAACCAACACTGAAACCAAAAAGTACAATTTATTCGAAAAGTGTATTTAGCATTATCAGTGAGCACGATCCGGTAAGCAAGGCAAGATATAAATATATCGGAGGTTAATGGATAGGTGGAGATATTTCCAAAAGTCTCTATACTCCATTTAGAGTGAGGAACTACGATGAAGATGTGTAAAGATATCTTTTGAAAAAAATATCCAAAGATTATGAGTAATATCATCTCAAAGAGTATACTTTTACAAAGGAAAATATAGTCTTTAATTAATTGTTCTATCTTTCATTAAGTAAGTTAATTTTAATTCAGAACGTGATCGACAATAAATACCCAAAAAGTAAGTGGACAAAACTATCGCTTTAAAGGATGTCATACCGAGAATGGCCCCTCAAGAGATCAAAAATGATTTGATTCATCGACCTAGTCCTTCACCATCAAAAATGACCAATTCTTTAAGCAGTAATTACGTCTCCCCTCAACAAAATACGAATATGCCAATCAATAGCCCCTTGAATAAGCAGCCAATTCTCTCAAATAATGATAAAAACTACAATAATAACAGGAACAGCAATCCCAGATCAAATAGTCAAGGCAACAATAATAACCTGAATACTCCTAATTCAAATTATCCATCTTCTGGTGGTGGATACTACAATTCAAGACCTGCAAATATCAACTCAGGGGGAAGACCCACAAATTATCCAAACATGAACAATCCTCCTCCAAGTCACGGCTATCAACCAAATTATCCTCAACATTTTTACAACCCTCAGCCTACTATGTATCCTTCACGATATCCTCCAGCCTATCCCCATATGCCTCCTCAACCAATGGGCCCTCAAGTAATGTATCCTCCAATGAATAAGCCCGTTCCTGGAATGTACAATCCTCCAGTTCCTAATTTGCCGATGGGAGGGATGTACCCTCCAATAAATAACCCTAATCAGCTGAACCAGTATGAAGAAGCAATGTTTAATGAAGCATTTGTTTTAGTGAATGACATAAAAAATTCAAATTTAAGTGATTACGAACTAACATCAAAGAAAAGCAGATTAAATTACATCCTGTCAAGCCATCCGAAAGTGCACACGAAACTGAAAGATTCTCTGCTCCCTCAGCAGCAATCTTGATGATCCTCAACCATTATTTAAATAATATCGTCATATATATAAATTTAATGACCTTAATGTCA
>Ga0302186_10000411_pt1 | contig 38217 bp, 34 predicted proteins | sample II_Bog_E1_2_FD_198782 | JGI IMG/M metagenome (GOLD analysis project Ga0302186, IMG submission 198782) | Peat permafrost microbial communities from Stordalen Mire near Abisko, Sweden - II_Bog_E1_1 | ecosystem: Environmental > Terrestrial > Soil > Wetlands > Peat | place: Sweden: Abisko... | reverse complement strand
GAGACGAGCGATCCTCACTTTCAAAGACTGGCTTACTATCTTTATAATAACGCAAGGTAATTGAGTCGGCAATAAATTGTGTAAAATCGGATTTCATTAAGCTATTGAATATTCAAAAAGATAAATTTGATTCGAGCTGTATATAATGTGATTGATATTATCTTTTCCTAAAATTAACTGCTCTCGAGTGAACCTTAAAATGACTGTTAAATCAAAACAAAACCTTTCCAATGCATAAAGACATTCGGCTCCACATATTGAATTCGAATTTAAACAAAAACTCTTCAAATTATTTAACTTGCTTGATAAGTATACAAGCATATATTTTATTTGGTCTGTAGTTATTAAATTTGCCTAAATTATTAAAAAAGGCTTTGTGGTCTCGCATAAAATTAAGTCCCAGTTTCTTTAGAATTATTGGATTGCACAATGGTTAATAACTTCTTTTGACTTATAATTTTAGCGATATTACTGATATTCGATGACAATTAGTAATTAAATCAACTAATTTAATGGATATGATGAAGAATCTAATTAAATTTTCATAGGTTCAATCATCAATAAATCAAATTATAGAACTCAGGATATTGACTAGAGCTGTATCACTATAATTACGATTTATCTAAGTCGTTTTGTCAACTCTACTTTTTTAAAGAATGTATCAATTGTAATACTCAATTTAGGTCGCAAGCAGCATTTATTATAAAAATATAGCATAATTAATTGTTATAATTTAAAAAGTCTTAGTCTGTATATCCAAATAACAAATAAATACTCATATATCCATAGTAATGTATAAATAATTTAATTCCTTGTCTAAGATGCATTAATTATAATAAATAATATACTTTAATGACCTTCCTTGTTCTGATTTGCCAATTGTAGTTTCTGCTCAGAAGCCAATAAAACTTTATTCTTCAATATTATTGGCCTTTTCCCAAGGAATTACCTCGTTATCTCCAAATAGATGAATTTATTTCACTACTTTTTCGATTAAAGGCTTCTCTCTTAGGCTCATTTCCTTCTTTATTGGAGGACTCTCTATTTTTTGTCTTCTATATCTCGTTTTAAAATTATTAACATAGAAAGTGGTCCTTCTGCTGGTCTAATTTTTGAAGTTCCTATTTCTGAGTTAAGATTTGTTCTATTTAGTTCGATTAACCACTAAGCCCATGTCCTTATTAATATTTATAATCTCTTGATCAGGATCATTTGCTGGCGAAGAGGAATGTATAAATCTTTGCCAATATTGTTTCACCAAAAGCCGATTCAGTTCTCTATGATGAGTTAATGTTGCCTATTCTTATTTCTACGTTTGCGCTTCAAATTTTTTCTTGAGAGATCTATCAATAATCTTTTTTATGTTAAAAGATGATATTTTAGTATTTTAGAGGACATCTTTAGAATATTTACGGTCTTAAAAACCACAATTATTGATTGAGAATATTCCCATATTTTGTGGACTCAACATTTTATGCATGTCCGTTTGAGTGCTTCTAATTTGATGGTCATAGGCAAAGATAGCAGAGGTGTGTGGGGAGTATCGATATTTTCTCCCCTATTGACTGGCCTATTTTGATCTGAGTGATAAGCGATTAGATTTGAGGGGGAAAATGTTATTATTGTTCATTTTCGTAATTATATTATTACCTATAAATTAAACTTGCAAATTATTACGCAGTAAATCAATACAATAATAAATATCTTTCATCAGAAAGAACATTGAAAAGGTATCATCCATCGTAGTCCTCCTCCTCACAACTCTAATAGTTGTCATCATCATCTCCATATTTGCCAATATCAATGTTATTATCTTTATAACTCCTCAGAAGTTAGCTCCCGTCGATTTATTCATCAAACACGAGTTCAAACTTATTCTCCTGAAGATAATTATTTTGGTTGATTTTCATTCGAGCCCCTGGCGGTGCTATTATTGAATCCAATGCTATAGCAAACCCATTTTAAAGCATTTGCGGAATTATGGCTGATAACACTCCACAGTTAACCTCAATACAGGGATTTGTGTTCACTTCAATCAGCCAACATTTATAATCGGAGTCGATCATTACGTCAATCCCGAATATTTAAAAATTATTGGCTCTTCGTTCGGGGTCAATAAAGGGGAAGGCTGCATGTATGATATCCTTGCCAATTCTGCGTAACTGCGGCAGTATAACTTAATAAAATCCTTTTTTGGAATCCATTTTTAGCATGGCTTGATTTAACTGCTCATATGAAAGCTTATTTGCTTTTTAGAATTTTCCATATTGAGGAAGATACTTTTGAACAGCGTCATTAGTCAAATGAACTCCTGATTGGTGACTGACGAGGGAGTAAAGGAAGGAAGTAGTTCGCACGTAGCCCTACTGATAAAAATAACCTCGGATTTTGCCCTCAGTGGATGTGATCATCAGGTAGTGTCGCAGATCAAATTTTCTGCCTTGGTACAAAAAGGGTTTTTCAAGGTAAGACTGAACGATATAGGTCCGTGGGCTGCCATTGGAGTTAGATTTTTTTTGCTTGATTTCTTCTTTGATTTCATTTAAATTTTCACAATATTTGATATCCCTCCCTCTGTTGCTGAGTTATCCTGGTTTGACAATCCACCAATTATGTCCTTCCTTGCTTCTTTTATAAAACTCCCTCAAAAACCTCAAATACTCCTCGTCTTAGAGTCCACCAGTGATATGAAAAGTTAAAGGAAGGTATCCATCAATTGCCTTATAGTTGAAGTAGGCTTCCATGGTTCTGTACAGGGCCTTTTTATTGCCAATAACTCTGCTAAATTACAGATGATTTGTGATTTTATGAGTGGTTTTAATGTGCGGAATTTTAACAAATGTTCTCTGCTTCATATCCTAAAAAGCTTTTCTTTACATTCCGCCCTTGCCTTTAATATAGAAACGCCAAGATTCATATTTCACTTGATTTAAAATAAATACATTTTTGTCTTCAGGAAAACAATAAGAAAGATGCTTTGCCTGTAAAGACAGCCTCTAAGGGTTGAGTTATACACTTTTATCTAATTCCATACTCGTGATAAAATTGTTGCCCTTTTATTGCTCCTCTTCAATCACTAATTTTTTTTGACTTTTATAGACATCATAAAGTTTAAGTTGAGTCCAGATAAAATGTGCGTTTTATGGTTTGGCCTCCTCCACCCACCACGGTCTTTTACTCATGATATTGCGTACTAATCGAGAGTTATTTCCTTTCCCCACAAAATAGCGAAACACCTCGCCAGTCATCTAGTAAATAAAGCCTCGATTAAAGCCGATCTTCCATAAAAAATCTCGATAGTACAGATATTTTACTGAGTAGCAATATTGGTACATTGTTGTATATCTTAATCTTTCATCCCTTCTTTGATGGCCCCAAATATATTATGAAATTATTATTTTTTATTTATTTTCTTTCGAAATATTCTTTGCTAATAGGGTTTATGTTGAGAAGTAATCATATTACTTTTCAATGTCAATATCTCCAGTTTTTACGGAGAGATTTTCTAAAGGTTTGCAGAAGATTGGTATTAGATCACAACTATTGGTGGCTATGATTTAGACAAGTTAGAAATACTATCATTGATGGTATGTTTTCTGCTTGAATGATGACTCTGTGGTTTAAGTTGTATGATATTAAGATTGTCCCTGTTCTAAATGTTAACTTTGGCCTTAAACATCCTCAGCTTGCGTTCCTGTTCTATCCTCTTCTTCTGATTTTTCTAGCTATCTTTAGACATACCAAATAATATTTCATGGACTGAAAGTACTCCTTCACATCTCTCATTATATTCTAATTAACATCAGCCATCACTTATTTTTATTCTGCCCTTCTTTTCAATTCACCTTCATCCACACTTATCCCTCTCCTATTGTTAAACCATCGCCGCTGCAGCTTTTTATTGTTGCTTACCCATGAACTATTCGTAGCCGGCATCATTTTGTTACTATTACTCATTTTACCTGACTCCATGTTTGTAGGTTTTTAAGCATTAGCTGATTATATCGCGAATAGTTGTTATGGATAATCTTCTTTACAGCAAAGTTACTATATACGGTAATGGGCTTGGATTCGTAAGCCACCTTTTAATATTTTGATCGCTTTATTTGGGCTGTATTCCGAGCTCGTATCGATTTTTATGGGCTTCCGCTTATTTTGTTCATTACTACTGAATCCAGCTCGCTTATTTAATCACTTTTTCCCCCCGAAAAGTATCTTCCAACAGTCGAGCTTACAGCCAAATCAGAGAAGTTTTCGACTTTCATGGATTAAAATAAATTTATTAGTTTAATGATTTGGATTAATGATCATATTATAACTATTTCTTGCTTGATACCATTTTGGACATATTAAAATGAAACAGTTCTCGTCTATTATGCTTTTTCCACATAACTATTCTCGCTACTTCAATATTGAATTATATGTCTAATATTTTTTGATCAATCAATCAATAAAGCAATTCTTTTACTACTAATGTATATTCTGATTTGATTTCCATGTAAAAGAGTGTTAATCATCAAATAATGCCATTAAAGTAAGATTAACAACCATTTTTATTTTTAAAAAAATGTTCTATGGAGTCAGTACTATTATTTTAATATTTGAATTTCTATTCTTTTTAAGAATCCTATCTGTAAATTAAATATTTCTTCCATGTAAAAAGCGGAAAACTCTAATCGCTGGACCATCGACGACAGGAAGGTCATAACTTCTTTCTGGCGATATAAAAATTAACGTAATAAAAGCCTACCGAATATGTCAGTGCACGTAAGTCGCACTCAACCACCCCTTTAAGGAATTCATAAGTTGCCATATAATAAGTGGTATATCAAACCAGAGGAAAGGCTCAAATACAAATTGAAAAATTCAGCGAAGTCAACTTTAAACGTGCGTAGTATTTTTGGGTTTAAGTAGACGAAAATTATTTTTATTAATCGCTTTACATCAGTAGAGAATAGAGTAAAACTGACAAGCGCGTTAAATAGAAATCAAGACTCGCCTAAAAATTTTGTGCGGATAGCCAAAACATAAGAATTTTATAAGGTTTTAAAACGTATATATCCTCTTACTAAGACGAAAAAATCAATTATGCAAACGAATTCCTGCAGCTATCAGTTATCTAATCAGTTTCCAGACCGGCAAAGAGAAAGAGCGTGAGCTGACAGCTAAAGGGAATGCGAAGCTAATATATTGAGCTGTATGCTCATCAGTGATAGTTTATTTTTGCATTAAAGAAGCAGAATATAATATGAAATTATCTCAATGAATTAGTTTTAATAGATAAGTTAAGTTTATCTTTATTGCTCTAGTCTTAATAGTTTTGCAAAATAATAATAATAATAATATGGCTATACTTAAAGTATTGGCGATTTATCTTTAGAAAAACAAGTGAAAGAAAAAACAAATTAACACACTTAATTTATGTTTCAATCAGCTTTATTTAGTTTAAAAATAAAATCAATATATAGTGCACGAACATGTTTTCCGATCCTGAACAGGCATCTCCATCATCATTCTCTCTCTCCGAAATTATTAAATAGCTGAGCGAACAACCTCAGCCTTCCGTACCTGTATGACCTCTTACTTTAAAGATTCATGCTACGAAACTTCATCCTCCTACATTTAGATTAATTTCTATTTTTTAATAAATATTTCAGCCAGATAATCCCTTTTATGATTGTTCTATTTACGCTATTAATTTGACTCAGTTTCTTAAATTTAGTTGGAGTACAAACCTGTGTCAATGGCAAAATTTTCATTTGAAATGCCTTTCTTAGCTTCATCATATTTTTAATATTGAACTAATTCTTATGTGCCCACATTTCCAGAAGCCTCTCCTTCAGCTTCAAACTCAGCATTCTATTTGTTTTAGGAATAATTTATTTTCTATTCTGCTTGATTATTATCTTATTCGGACCTCCATTCTGAATAATTATAGAAATTAAAACTGTTCTCATCTTTTGTGGTAACTTATTTTTATTTACTGAATGGCATTGGCTGCTATTATTTTTGTTTGAAGGATTGGGCTTGACTAAGTTGGCTTTACCGAAGTTCAGCTATGTCAGCATTTACTACTTCTGATAAAACGTTAGTAGTTGTTAATTGTCTGATTGATCTTCCTTTTTATGGAGGTGAATCTTCTTTGCTATTAGTTGATTCACTCGTAGGCTTAATAATGTCTACAGTTGACTGTAATTTTTCCTTTTTTCGCAAGAGTAGTTTTAAATATTTTTACCGAACACTCAGCTTAATTCTTTCCTGCTCTTTTTCTGTTTGCATTCTAATGATATGCTTTCTAAAATCGACTTGCTCTTTTTTAGCAGCAGACATCTTAAATTTATTCTTGCTCATCATCTATTAGACTTTGCTGGAATCACTTTCCCTTTTTTGGCATTATAACTCAATTTCATCTTTTTCCGCTCTAACTCGACGCATCACCTACTATAAGAGAGCCTTGCTTTATACATAATTCTAATTGACTTATTCCATACGTGATGCAGTTGTAAACTTAGAAATTTATCGTCACAGTTATGACAAATTTAGAATCGATCAGAATTGCTTTCCTTTGCGCGAGGATGATACCTTTTTCGTAAACAAATGCATTGGTTGCAGTTCCACACTCCACAAAAATGGCATTGAACGGGAAAGTTCTTTTTTAGACCAAATTCCTCGTCACAGAGAGGACATTTGCTTAATTTGCAAGGATATTTGGATATGCCAGCAAGATCATAGAAGATGGCTAGATTATAACAGATTAACGATCTTCATAGTTGACGATAATAGGTTTGGGAATCGCCTGAAGTTTTTCGACAAGTTTATACTATGAATAGATGCCTGCAGAAACTGGAATAACATCCTCCTCGACATCTCGTTCTATCTGCTTGGTCATTTTAACGATCACTACATCTTGAAATGAGTACTGTGTTCTGGAAAAACTGGTTTACGGGGAATCTCAGCCAGCATTTCTTAAATGCTCACAATAACAAATCTACAAAATTAGAATTAGATGTTATTCAATAATTCAAGTAATTTGAGAATTATCAATAATTAGCTTCTTAAATACGTTGGCTTATTTTTATGTCATTAAATTGAACAATCAGATGACACTATAATAAATGCCATGCTATAATAAATGCGAAAAGATAATTAACAGTTGGATTTGGAGTATAAAATTGTTGCTCCCATCTCAACTAAACAACGATCAGCTGCTAATAGCAAAGTTACACTGCAGAATTTTTAAACTCCAGCCTGGAGCTCTATTTTGCAGCAAGAACAAAACTCCTCAATTAATCAAGCGAAAACTAAGGTTGACCACAACAGCATCCTTTAAAAATTGAATCAAATGACAGAAGTAGATCTTGCTCATAGCACTTTCGCTAAAGTCAGAGTACCTGAAGGCTTCGAGAGCAGTCGAGTCCGCGTCTTAGAAAAGAAACTATAAAATAATGTCACTCCTATCAGACAAAAATAAAAGGGAAAAGATAATTTACAGTCGACTATCAAGCAAAATGAAAAATAATATTCCTCTCATCGAAAGTGTAGTCGTCTCGCAACAGGCACTTCGTTAAGGACTTCTAACATCTCTACCCGTCCCATTCGTTCGGGTTCAATAGTAAAGAACATGCCTGCTCCTAACAAATCAGTGAAAGAAATTAAGCGATTTAATCAAATAACAGTGCACTAGCACCTCTACCTTGATGGACGGAGGATGAAGGCAAAAAGAGTAATGTAGCAGATGCTGGAGGAGTAATTCAGAAGAAAATATATAATGCCTTTCAAACCAATGATTAGTGCAGCCAGTCAACAATTAGCTGAAGATAGATTTAATCGAGTGAGGGAACGTTAGCAAATAGAAAGATCTTTGGAGCATTAGATTAATAAAATATTTACAATATCTAATAAAGTGAACAAAGATTAAGTCAAGGAGAAAAGGTCAGAAAACCGATACAAAATGCTAAATAGACTCTTCTATTATCTGAGCAACACTGAGTAGTTAATCAGAAAATAGACCATGAAAGAGAGAATCGAAGAATTGCCTTTGGTTTGCATAAAATTGCTGTAAAAATTTATATAGAGCGTATATGCTGGGCATCGCTATTCATGGCTTTAGTTTGTAGGCGTTGTTAACGATCGCAAGACTATAGCAAATAAGTAAGGACTGTTGGCTATTTTTTAAAAATGGGAGGATAGGCTTCATAAAAGATAAATAGATAATTCAACCAAAGAGAATACACGTCCCTGTTGCTGATTAAATTTATAATTTATGATGAAGTACATGTTGATATGATAGTGTAGTTTCATTTTTAAAAAATAATTTCTTTCAGCGATTGTATTAATAAGTTATGTAAAGCTGATTAAGTATGAAAAGGTGAAAAGTAAATCAAAATGACCAATATTATTATTGGCTTAGAGTGTCTAATTGAAGTTGGCCTTAGATGAAGATTTATGTCAATGTTTGCGAGCTTTTAGACTTCTCCTCTTTGGTTTAACTGATGTCTACTCGTAGCCCAATATAATTGTCAAGCTTTCCATTTCCTTTCTGGCCTGAGAAATTTCGGGTAAGTTTTAAGATGATTGCTTCCACCGAAACATAGCGCATTATCATCTTGTAGTGATGAGTTCTACACTGAGCGTAATTTTTGGACTCGATGTAATTACTCATCCGGCAGCACAGTTTGGCATTCTTTCTGAATTACCAGTTCTCTTCGAATAAATCGAAGTTATTTTTAAGAAATTATAGGTAGCGATAGTTTTAGATGATGGACCATGCAGCAGTCGACCTAAAGAGCCGGCAGTAGGGCCAGTGAATATTTATTTTAGCTATTTTTTGGGAAATAGAACTACTACTACCGAATATTTCATCAAATAGCGTTTTAGATTCGAGTGATGAGTCTTCTTCAGTCATTTATCGATAATAAGCCATTTTTTGTTTTATTTCTATATGATTTAATTACAATCTTAATTAAGAACAATTCTTTTTCCAGCTCAAATTATGGATTAAGAATGAAAAAATATGAACAAAAACAATAAGGATGAATGTTTCTCATGCTAAACGAGGCGAGTTTTAAAAGATAATCAATTATTAGCAATTTACTGAAACTGGCATCTCGAAACTCAATCTTTATCATCATCCCATAAAGATTGTTTTTATTAATTTTCACCAAATCAACCAGTAATCAATTTTCAATCATGCATCGAGGCCCACTGTTTCATTCTCGACAAAAATGCAATGTTCAGAATGATTCAAATTATATGTTTATAATTATTATTTCTTTTAATTTTGAAGAACAATAACACTGGGTAGATTATTGCATCTCAATTAAATTTATGCGATGACTCTATAAAATTAATTTACACCTTCGTTTTATCGATTTGCATAATGAAATGCAAATAGAAATTTAAGTCAGGATTTCAGACACAAAATATCAAGCTGAAAACCACGTCAAATTTTGGCGCATATGGGCCTCAGGATAAGCCAAAAGACATAAAAAAGAAAATAGAAAAATCAATTCCTCGAATAGTGTCCAAATCTGCTCGTAAAACCCACTAAAAATCATTCAAAAATACCCTATTCATCTCAGCATAGTATTTGCCTTTAAAAAAAGAGTCAAGTAACTAGAATGCAAGTAAAAGGAACAAAAAGAACCCCTTAATAGGGTATGGAATCAACAGCAAGGCTGATGAAAGTACGGCGAGTCGCTAATTCAGAATGAAACAGAATGAATATAACTATCCCAACACTGAATATTTCGGAGCCTCAGTCTCTTCACTTACTCCTACTCTCCAGAGAAAACACAAAAATAATAGTAAAATCAAACCCAAAAATTAAACCAAAAATAAAACACATCATCCCTCATCAAGCTCTGCAAAGCTTCTCCAGTCTTTAAAGAAAAAGATTAATAAATATTCGCGATTAGATAGTGAACATAAATCCGAGTCTGAATCCCTAAAATCCTAAGTCAGTGAGAAATAGATGCGTCGATTAAGGAAAATTCAGTCAATTTAAAAATTGAGGTTGGCGGAAGACATTATTACCATAGAAAAGCGGTTGCTTAAACATCGTATTTGACATCAAATGGTGTTTGATAAATGATTTTTCCTTTATTAAATAGATCTTATTTTAACTGAAAATACCTTTGATGTGTAAATCAATTTAACTTTTCCCTTTACGACATCGTTGTATCATAAATGCCCTTTATTTCAGTCACCAACTTTTCGCCATTTGATACTCTCAAATTGAATTATTATTGCCGTCCGTACTAATACAGTTCAGCATTAAGCTAGTCCGAAGGGTAAATAGGTTTAAGAAAATTGATGGTAAAAGATTTTATAGGTCTGTAAGGCGTCATCAGAAAATTGAGCATAGCCATAGAAATCATGCCATGTGCAATGGGCGATTTAAATCTAGTTTTTGCTGCAAACTAAGGATCCCGATGAACAGGATTATAATCACCAACCACCTGAGAGAAAGCCTCGATGTCCTTATTCGTGATCTTAAAAACCATTGAAAATTTAGTGTATTTATCTCCCCACATCTTTGTTAAATAAAGACCTAGAATACTGATAATATTATAATACGTTAAAGCTGATATTTTACAAATGATCTTCTGTTCTCCACGATCATTTAACAGAAAAGCTCAACAAAAAGTGGTTGTTCCTCCTAAAGGCAGACATCTTTCTCTCTTCTAATAGCTGGATTTGTTTTACATAAACACCCGAGAAGCCATCTGCAATACTGAGTTCTATCGGGCAACAACTCGCCACGTAAAAGCTCGTTTGTATAACTGGTTCCAGAAACTCGATCATATTATTATCTAATAGGAATGGAAGCGTAATCGGAATAACTACATTAAGCTTTTAAATTTGATGTGCCAGTGCGAAGTGATAGACTCACCCTTCGATGGTTTCCCCCCTGAGGGTGAACTTCCTTGGCTGAAAACATTCTAAATAAATGAAGTTATCGATTCAGTTGAAAGGGTGGTCAACAAAAATATCCAAAAATATGGGGAATGTTTGGACTGCCATAGTCATAGTGAATTTTATAAAAAGGAAAAAGGAGAGACTGAAGTTTTATAGGGTGAATGGGATTGCGCAAGACTTGATGATTTAGGTGATAATAGTCAAATCACGAATTATTTCAGTGTTCACGAATCAAACATAGCTCTAGCAACCAAAAAGCAAAGTTTTGTTAAAGGAAACTGTAATGAGAAATAAAATCAATCAGCTAGAAGCAATCCCAATATTAAGCAAAATGAGCAAATGATTAACAATAATGTAAAACATAAACTCTAATAATAAAACAAAGAGTCAAATCGTCAAAATTTTATCTCTTGGAAAGAATAACTCTATCACTCAGATGCTAATCATAAACCCATGGATTTGGATACTTCAGTAATTGATATTATTGCTAAAAGTTCAATTGAAGAAAGAAGATTGCCTCCAAAGCCTAAGAAGCCTAAAGATAAGGGAAAACAATAAAAATACATTTAAAGTCACAAAGAATAGTTTAATTGGTAAAAATCCTCATATAACGAGTTAATAGGATAGATAAAACCAAAAGTAAAAGAATATTTTCTGTGGAAAAAGCAACCAATTTAAATCCCCTTAACTTTAATGAAGCAACATAATGTTAACCTAAAAAAGCAACCCAAAATTGAAAGTTCATAAACTTCCCGATAGACATGTATGATTCAATTTTCCGGAGTATAGGAGTTTAAAAAGGATGAGAGTCAAAACTAAGGAAAGAAATCAATTATCTCTACCAATTCAATATACTTGTTAGAAGACCGTGCTTCCAAACGATCATCATCATCCATATCTCACTTGTAATTATGAACTGTTTCGCACATAAACTATTCCAGTTTATCATTTCCTGGATGATTGATCACTATATTTTTATCTTATAACTTAATTCTATCTAAAATTTAACCTGATTTTATCGTCAAGTAATGTTTGTAATTTTAAGGATTTCTCACATTTCTTTAGTCGCCAAACCCAAATATATTTTATTTATCGATTTTACTTTTTATTCTGAGTTTAAAGGTTAGTAGAAATATCCTTTGTATATCTTTGCATATTCCTTTCTTTGAGAACAATTTTTAAACAAACAAAATAGTAATTGGCAATGATTATTCAAATGGCTTTATATTACTGCCAAGTACAAATTATCCCGTCATAACTATTATAATACCTCGAGCCAAATATAAGTCCCATAGGAATGAACTCAAGCCAACCCACCTCAAACTACAGTTTTGACTACTCTCTCCTCCATATGGACTTAAACTAAATAGCTAAAAATATCTATTTGGGTGATAAAAAGTGTGCTAAAAACGATAAATATCTGAAAGAGCTCGGAGTAAAGCATATAGTGGTTGCTGGGGATTAACTCATCGCTCACTTTCCTGACAAATTTAACTATCTCCACATAAAGGTCAGGGATTCTCCAAAATAAACCATTATCAAACATTTTGATGAAGTTTATGAATTTATTTAAAGTGCTTTAAAAAAGAAGGAGGGAGTTTTTGTTCATTGCGCCTTTGGAGTCTCTAGAAGTGCCACTTTAGTCATCGCTTTCCTCATCAAAAAATTGAAAATTCAGTATCTCTAAGCTCTCAGTTATGTTCGCAGGAAGAGACCAGTTATTCGACCAAATTATGGTTTTGAGGAGCAACTAAAGGTATGGCAGTAGCGAAATTAAAAGATTAAAACAGCTTAATGATATCAATTATTTTATAAGATATTATTTGGCAATTAAAAGTTTGATGTGTTGCTGATCGTTTACTGATAATTTGAGGGTGGGACCATTTAGGTGAATTAGATATAAAACAGACTTTCAAATTGATTCAAGACTTAATTAAATTGTTTTTTACTATTTGTTTAATATAATTTATAATCGACGATGCAAAATGATGCTAATATTTCTGAGTGCTTTCATCTGATAAGACCCGCTTCATGGAAAAGAAATCTTCAAGGTGAAAAATCTTAAACCAAATTCACTATGCATGCCTAGGTAGAGACAGGAATGGAGAGTCAAAATATTGATAAGAAAAGTCATAGATCGATGAGTAAATATTCCTTTGGATGTGATAGGTAGTTGGTTCCGTAACTAAAACCCTTATCTATCAAATAATTTTTATCAATCACCATAAACCTTCACATAATTAAAAAAGTTGAAACCAATTAAACAGCAGACTGTAATTATTTACTCTTTCATATTTGCTTTCTATTATCAATCGCTGAGATACTCTGCATATACAAAACAAGATAAAAATATTTATTTATATACAAACTTTTCAAAAGGGAAATACAGAAAATTAACTTTTTATCGATATTAAAACCCAAACAATTGGAGGAAAACGAATGTATGGATGCAATTATTTGTGCCTTGAGATACTCTTCTGAAAAAGGAGGGAAAAATGTTATTCTGCAGCGATTATCTAATTTTTTAAATAAGCACTAGGCTAAGATGAAAGGCCTTATGCCTTGCTATTTTGCTTATTTCAAGCTGGTAGTCGACAAGTAACAATTACTTTCTTCATCGCCTCGCCTGAAGTAAGTGTAAAATCTAATTGAAACAGTCTAAAAGTAGTTCCAGCCGTATTACTCCAGCAACTTGTGATTGTATTGATAATAATTGGAGTGAAGGCAAGTGCTTCTATTATATGCATACTTTCATAATTAGAATTATTATCTTTTAAATTTAAATCTATAAAATTACAATTAATTTTAATTTTGCTGTTGACAAAGTATTATTGTTAGTTTTATCCTATTTTCCATTTTTTATAATTAGTAAACACTTTTTATTAGATCCTTAACATACCATCAAATATTTTGGATCGGTTACAATTCGACTAATCACCCGATTTATAGTAGATTATTAAAATTATCTTATGCCACTTGCCAATTCACATTTTCTTTTAAATATATTTTAACCTTTAAGTAATTTTATCACAATTTTATAGATGTAAGCTAAAACAAAATCCTCGAGTCTTTAAAAATAAAGCTGCGGCAAGGAATAGGCTGACATTCAACCTACATCTCCTTAAAAGAATAGTAGTGCCAAATTTCGCAAAAAGACTAAGATCATTTTGGGCGTGTGTGCAATGAAGAAAAAAGTTCAATCAAAACCCATGAGGAATATTTTATCTCAAATTAAATGCAAATAAATCGAAATTCTAGAGATGTGGTCTTATCTATAAAAGCCATGGTCGGTACCTTGTGATTAACTTAGACATGGCCAGTCGTAGATGCATTGATCTGTTTCCACTCAGATGGCTTTCCTTATCTCATGGCTTGGAAATATGTTAAAAAGCATAAGCCCTTTCTCATCAACAGTTTGGATAAGCAACAACTACTATGGGACAGGACAGTCGTCTATGATATTCTCAGAAGATTAAAAATACCAGTAGCAAGGCATTACTTCATTTTTAGAGATAATAATTACTTGGATTAAATTTAGGCTCGCGGCTATGGAAAATACATCCCTGATCCCACCGGTAAAGATTTAGTGATGCAGATTAGGATGTGCCTGATAAGCTTTAAAGAGCAACTACTACCACTTCCTTCTAACCTAAAAGTGCTATTTCAAAAGGGCGGTTGAGATCTAGGGTAAGTCTCTATTAAAACATTCTTTAACGACCTGAAGAAAAGGCTGAGACATCCAAATAAATCTCTAACCGCTTGGATATTTTAAAGTAGCTTAAATAATAAGAGTAATAATAGGAAAAAGGTAAGCTACTTTTAATTTAGATCATAGAAGGCAACAGATGAGGGATTCCATTGAAATAAAATCAAAGGCACGAGCTAAATACTCATAGCTAAACCTCATATAGAATAACAAAAATTACCCTTCATTACTGAGATCTTATTGCTAAATGCGACAAATCAACTATTATAAATATGACGCTGAATAAATTTAAGATCATCTACTCATTCGCGCAGGCGAATAAGTTCATAAACTCAAAAAACCTTTTGTTTAGAAACCTTTTGACTCTGAGAACCACGAAATATGTGTATACTATCCTTAGTCAATGGGGGGAGGAAGAAAGAAATTGTTTCGCAAGGTCAAGGATTGTTCCAGTTAGTATCAGAACAACTAGAACTAAATTAGGAAAGATGGAAATTACATTTATTAGGAATATCTGCCCACTAACGCTTTTGATATCAAAGTATATACCATCGGCCCTTACTACATGTATGCCGAGGCCAGAAGATCACCAACTTTGGATGGAGTTGTCCAGAGAAACTAATAGGGAAAATAAATGCGCTTTCCAGTTATCTTAACGCCCGATTAGAAGTTTATCTGCAATAGGATTGTCCAGTAATTCGAGCAAGAAGTTTGCGGTTTTGATTTACTTAGAGCCAATGGCAAATCCTACGTTTGCGATGTAAATGGCTGGTCTTTTGTGAAGGGAAACCCTAAGTATTGGTAAGACTGTGCAACCATTCTCAAAAAGAAAATATTCTCCCATTTCTTCCCTTAAAGAATTTCAGAATATGTGGTAATGAATAAATTTTTACAAAATCAATAGAATGAATATCGTCCTCCTCTCGACAATTTGAATCCGAAAGTCGAGGAGTTGAGGTCAATTGTATCAATTTTTAGACATGGAGACCGTTCTCCAAAGTTAAAGCTCAAAATAAAGACTTCAGATCAAAGATTCATTGATTTCTTTAATGGAACCAATAAAAATGAAATAAAATTTAAAGATGCTAAAAATTTAACTAAATGCCTTGAGATTGCAGTCCAAATCATTGCTGAGCTCGATAATAAAGATAATGCCATCAAATAGTTTCTTCAAATGAAGATTGTCCTTTAATCAGGGGGCCACTTTTAAGGTTTCACCAGAAAGTTACAATTAAAAGTTATTGAAAGAGAAAATGTTTCAGGGGTAGCCAAGGGGCCAATCAAAAGAATAATGATTGTACTTAAGTGGGGAGGATAGTTGTCTTATTTGGGTTATCAAGATGCCATTGAACTTGGAAAAAAAATGAGGATAGAAAGATACGACGATCATGACTGTCTTAGTCTATATTCATCCTATAGGCATGATCTTAAGTCTTACTCATCGGACGAAGGTCGATGTATTAAAACTGCTGCAGCTTTCCTTAAAGGATTTCTAAGCATCGAAGGTTAATTAGCTCCGATTATCAGCAGTATGGTTAAAGCTGATAGCAAAGCTCAAAGTAAATACAAATAAATTTAGGTCTATTAGATTGCACAAGCTCTCAAAACCATTCAGTTTTAGCTGATGAGCTTCAAGACAGGCTATCGGAAATAATGAACAGCTAGTAAAACCTGATGACTAGTTATCTACGATACTGTAGTGTAGAAAAAATGTCTGATTCAATGAGACTGACAATCTAAATGATTGGCAACCCGAGATAAAAGCTTGGTAAAGTAACAATATTATAATATAGCTTAACTCTAGACTGAAAGAATTAGTTGGGGAGATTTAAAGAATTTTCCTTTAAAATTGGTAGCAGGAAGGACTACATGAAAAAACAGGCAATCATTAGGATTTAATTGACGAAGAGTACCAAAATATTAATATAGAAAGTGTGAGGATATCATGTTGGTTAGTAACCGTTGGTCGAAGCTCAAAAAAGATTTCTATAACCGCGACACTAAAACGTATAATATTTCGAAGGTGCCTGAAATTTATGATACCATCAAACATGATCTGCGCAAAAATAGCTTAATCTTCAACATTGTCGATGATTAAATCAAACAGGATGTGCATATGCTGTCAAAGAATTTGGCTTATTTTGTTGTCATCAACGAGTATGGCATCACAGATTCCGAACGGATACAGGTCGGTAAAGATATCTGCCTGCCATTACTCGAGAAGATATTAGTTGACCTTATGTTTTGGAAGGAGAAAACTTCAGAAGATAATTTTTGGAAATACAGAAACGAGGCCTAAAGTGATAACTGGCGACATATTAGAACAAGACTCTACTTTACCTCAGCATCTCATATGTATTCTCTCCTCAACATCTTGGCGTTGGGCAATAATCGTTACCTTCTAAAAAAGAGCCCTCCCTAATAGGCTGAAGCAGTGTTTAACATTCTCTACATGGGTTATCTCTCCCATATTTAATTCCGACTCTATGAAAATTTGACTATGGAAGAAGATGATCCCAATAGATTTCGTTTGGAAATGTCCTTTTCAACATAGTACAAAAAGGCAAAAAAGATGAAAGAGTTTAGTTTGGGTGGACATGGCCTGACCATCAACGAAGTGAGCTAATTCATCCAAAGTTTTCTCACTCTTCAAAAATCAAATTCCAAAAGCAGATAGCCAAGTGAAAAACGAAAAAACTCCAAATGATAAATCTTCCCCAAATATTTTATCACCATTCACTGCATTTTAATATCTCATATATTTATCCAGATTGATTAATCCTCTTCAATCTGCAAATGCAATTATTATTATCTGTATTTTGATATTTATGATGGCCTACTCCAAAGTTAACATATTAGTTCTGTTACATATATTTTATTTAGAAAGAACATGGATCAATACAAACTTTAATATTAAAAAGGCAGTGGCACCTTTTCTGTCGTCTTCACCGCACTCTCCCTAAAAACAGGCAAATATGTAGCCATCAAATGCATGAAAAAAAAGTTCGACTCGCTCGAAAAGGTCAAGAAACTCAAGTAAATTCAAGCTTTGAACATTCTCTCGCCCCACGAGAATATCATCAAGATGATCGAAGCCCTTTACGATTAACCGAGCGGTATATATACTCTAAAGTAGGCAAGTTAGCATTGGTATTTGAGCTGATGGACATGAACCTATACGAATGTTTAAAAAATAAGAAAAACCCGCTTACTTTTCAAAAGATCAAATTCTACATGTTTCAGGTTTTGAGGGCCATCGATTTTATGCATCGCAAAGGCATTTTTCATCGAGATATTAAACCTTAAAACATTCTCGTAAAGGGAAATGTAGTTAAACTCGCAGATTTGGGCTCATGCAAAGGTAGGCACTCTCCTGCGCCTTACACAGATTATATATCCACACGCTGGTATCGCGCTCCTTAATGCCTTATGACGGATGGGTACTATAATTAAAAAATGGATGTGTGGGGATTCGGGTGTGTTTTATTTGAACTTGTCACAAAAAAGCCTCTGTTTCCAGGAAAGGACGAACTCGACCAAATCCACAGAATCAACAACGTGCTTGGAACTCCGAAGCAGGAGTTAATTGATAGATTCAGAACGCAAGCCACCCACATGGATATCAACTTTACAGCAAAGAAGGGAGTGGGGATATAAAAATTTCTACCAACAGGATGCACTCAAGATCTGAAGGACATTCTAATAAAAATGCTAGCATATGATCCTAACGAACGAATCAGTGCCTAAAACGCTTTAAAGCATGAATATTTTGCCGAGTTTGCCAACCAGATATAAAATTTAAGTTCAATGAACAACAAATAGTTCCGGTCAACCTTTTTCGTAATGAAGCAAAACAACCCTACCTTCAGTAAATAAAAGAGTGAATAGGCTGAGCCTGACTCGGTGAAGAAAAAAGTGCTATCAAAGCATAAAAATTACGGATCCAAAAACAACCTCTAAAAAACTGAATAGGAAGGCATCTTTCCAAAAATAAGTGGAAATTCGAATCTTTCAAACGTAATGGACAGCTACAAAAAGACTCTCTATAGTAAAAAGTTTTCCAATGATATAAATTTTGTGGCTATGCAGAGTCGGAGGGTGCCTTGAGATGATAGTGATGCTGCATACATTTTATCAACTTCTGACTACATGATACAAACTAGTTTAGGAATCAAGGATGCTTCATAGAACAGGTTAGCTACTTAGGTTACTTTGATATTTTTTTGAAAAGGTCAATTTTGTCCTGCATTGACGTGATTATCAGGTCATCCTCGCCCTATTAGTAATACTATGACTCCTTTTTGGCTGTGTTTCGCGATCCCTTAGATGTTTGAGGTCTTTTGTGGATCTACTCAATCTCGTGCTAAACCTTTCCCATTTATTAACGTTTTACCAATTGGCTGCGTTTGAAGTCTCTGGAAGCAATAACTGGTTCTCTTCCGCCTGTATTTTTACCTCGAATAACTGGCAGTTATAGGTTATTGGTCTTATACATTTCGGAGTATTTTGGCCGTTCGCGAATTGGAGCGGTGGTTAACCTCATCTGATCCCTATTTCAAGCATGATCTACCTCTAAACGCTGGAGGGATTTTTCTTCGAGAAGGGCTTTTCCATTATCAATAAAATATTACATTAGTAACTAATAATTGTAGGAATGAGATGAATAAAGTAATCACTGTTTGCCTTTGTTGACTCCAATCAATTGAGTTTCGGCAAGTATCTCGATAAAATAGTCTTCAGAAAATTGTGGAAAAATAGCAGATTTTTCAACTTATTTCCATTCAATTAGAAGAGAGCAGAATAATTTATTTAGCATCGAATAGTTGTAATGGATTCCATATTGTATGAAACTATATTAGAAGTTATTAGATGATATGCCTCAATCATTGATTTTCACAGAACCTCACTCGCATTATTCATTAATTGAGAACTTTTCACAGAGGCGAATGTTTCCGGATTTCCCATCCTGCCTACTCTCAGCTTCGCTGAAATTTGACTCTAAATATTCATCTTTTTTTGATAATTGATATCGGAGTTTTATAGTCGATATTTGGGGAACATGTTGATCGTGTCTTGATATTCCTTTGGTTGTGAATTTATTATGTTATAATTCTTCGATTGCTTTTCGTAGACCTACTTGCTCGAGATGTAGCGGTTTAGAGATTTAAGTGAATTACTGCCGAAGCTTGACAATTGAGAACTTGCTGGGTAGAGGCAATTAGTACATCGACGCAGAGGAAGTGTCTAATTTGTTTTCACTTTCTACTGAGAGACGGGATGAATATCGGCGAGACTGTATCTGTTGGTAAGACTTCGGTAGATGAAGGGTTCGTACATACCAAGGCTAGAGCCAACATTAGTGGAGGCACTGCATGATAAAATTTGTACTAAGTTGGATTAGACAGGCGTGGTACAATGTTATCATGATATCTGGTCATTTCATGTTGCAGTTGCATCTGGTGCATCTTGTTAATAAATTTAAGATAATAATACAGATAATTATCTCATATTATACATCTTACGGCCTTTATCAAATGATTTTTTAAATAATATTTGGATGTATATTTATGTTTATTCAGAGATGTCAACAAAACGATAAAACGTACATTTATATCCAATTAATTTGTGGCTCATCAATTATTATAAATAAATAGCAAATACAATAAAAGCATGTTCGTGCGAGTCGCCAACCAACGTTATCGTTTATATCTCTTCCAATTATGCCTAAGTTGTGCCCTCTCAATATATCACTATTGAATTCACTTGAATATTGAATAAAAGTCCCATCAATTAAACAAATTTCTGTTCTTTGAAAGGTCATCAAAATCACCTTTGTATCTAATTTCCTCTTTCTATTCTGCTCCCATTATTATTTACTGCTGGTGTATTCTCAGTTGGTAGCTTATGATCTGTTTTATTAATAAATATTGCAGGTATATGAATTCATATTTAAATCTCAATTTTATTTATTATTTTCTTATGGCGTAAAACAATGAAACTCATGGACCCAAGGTATTCTCCATACAGGTATCAGGCATTCGGTGCACCAATTGTGTGGGCAAGATCAGAAAGGCTTTAATTTAACGACTCCCAGAACCTGATGCTAAAATAGCAGTCAATATCATGCAGGAAAAGATCAGCCTCACTCTCTTTAAGGAACATTCTGTCTTTGAAGCAATCGATATCCTGAAGGATATCGGGTTTCCTCCCATCGGCTAGCCTATTCCCATCTCTGGAGGAGAGGATAACCAACGAAGCATTGCTTTTCTGGTAAGCTAAGTGTAGGGTTATAAAGCATTGGAGGCAAGCCTACCAAATGTTTTGGGAGTAGTAAAGTGTAGCTTCTCATAAAAAGAAGGGAGGAAACGAATAAACGTGACTTACAATTGTGAGATCTTGAAAGGGCGCGAATTGGCTAACCTGATATAAAAGGTAGACCCTGATTACAAGGTTATTAACGATCGCATCGACTCCTTCTCTCAGAAAGAAAAGGACTCCGCCAAGAGGATTCCTATTCGCAGAACCATCTTCCTCTGCTTCTATTTTCTGATCGTCAATATGATACTACCCATCATTCCGGGCATATAGGATCAAGTTATGACTGTTTTATCCTATCCTCATTCTCTGGGAATTTACTCCTTCTCTGTGATGATCAACACTCTTGTCACTCTCTATGTGCTCATTGCCTATGCCCGCGGATTTATTCTTCGAGCCTTTCACAACTACGTTGAATACCGTTCCACCAATATGGAGACCCTCATCGCTCTCGGATCACTCAGTGCATTTGCCCTTTACCTTTTTCTGATGGGCCGATTTACGATGGAATACTTGAATGAACAGATGGAGATGCCACATATGAGGGAGGAAGCTATAATGTAATTAAACGACGCACTAACTTCAGCCTCAATTATCGTACTGGTCGTCACTATCGGAAAATACTTCGAAGAGAAGGTCAAACAGAAGATTCTAAAGATGACTTAACAAATCTTTCCATAAAGTGCGCTCTTCCAAGAAATGAGAGTTCATTATGTTGATATCAAGAACCGCATGCTTAAAATTGATCAAGAAAAGGTATATGATGTCTCTCTTATTGAGAAGAATGATGTACTCAGAATAATGCCTGGCATATGTCTTGTTGATTCTATTCTTATTAGTGGATCAGTTAAGGCCATGCAAAGTGCCCGTACTGGTTGCTAGGATATTATAGAAATACATAAGGGAGAAAGACTGGAATCGGGATCGACAGTTCATGAGGTCACTGATTGTTTGGCGTTGGTAGAAAACGTCTTGTAAAAAAGTTTACTGATTGAAATTGGTACACAGATCAAATTGGCACATAACCAAGAGGAAAGTGAAGAGTCAGGTATTCAAGCAGTTTGCAAAACTATTTCCAGTTATTTTGTGAAGGGAGTTATATTGCTAAGCATTGTGACGATGATAGTGTGGACTGTATTAATAGTACTTGACCAAGTCAGTGATTTACCCATCTGTGATGTTTGCTGGGTAGTTGAACGGGGGATTGGAGTGTTAGTAGCCTCCTGCCCTTGTGCTTTGGGGCTAGCCGTTCCCAGTGTGATAGCAATAATTCTGAATATGGCCACAAAAAGTGGTATCCTAATCAAAAACTCAACCGTTTTCTAAAAAATGAAGATTGCCAAGAAAATAGCCTTTGACAAGACTGGAACTCTCTTCACTCGCATCAGCAACATCTAACAGCATCACCCTCTTTCCACCTCCTACACTCCACAGAAAATGTGGGAAATGGTTGCACTTATTTAAAAGGAAATCAGACATCCTCTCGCAGAGATCCTTTATAAGGAGGCTTTTACTCGTAGCGAAGTTGTGGGTACAAACTATGCTTTTATTCTACTTGAAAAACCCAAGGTACAGAAGGAAGGCATATGTGTGCGGATACTTGACAAGATCCTTAATAAGGAGTTAAATGTGTACATCGGCAATAAAAACATTCTTCTCAACAATAACATTGTTGTGCCTGAGTTTAAGAGGACCTCCGATGCATCGACTGAGTTGTTCTTAACTGCTAACAATTAAGTCCTTATGGTATATTTTTTATTATTTAGGCTATTGTTCTCAATACTCACTCTAATCTGCGACCTGAAGCCCAAGACGTGATTGCCAAGATTAAACGGGAAGGACTGGAAGTGCATATTCTTTCAGGTGATTCCCAAGAGAGTGTGGCTAAATTGGGTCACCATCTTGCTATCCCCTAAACGTGCCAACATCCGTAACAGAGTGCGTTCATGAAGATGAAGTGGATTAAAGAAAATCAATTGGAGAAACAAAGGCTAGTCGTGATGATCGGCGATGGTATTTCTGCCTTTACTCAGGATTAAACGACATTCCCTGTCTTCAGGAGGCTGGCATTGGCATTAGTATTAACGCTAAATCGGAGCTAAATATTAACGCGGCTGATGTGGTAATATTATCAGAGAACCTCTATAAGATCCTCGCCCTGATTCGCTTCCTAAAGAAAGGCAATCTTTTCATTATCCTGAATTTATGCTGGGCCTTTGCTTACAACATAGTCATCATGCCAATTGTCGCTGGTGCTTTCTATCATTGGGATATATTCGTTTCACCTGTCTGGTCAAGCATCGCAATGAGTTGTTCGTCACTGTTCGTTGTAGGATTTTCCCATTTTTTGTCCTGCTTCCATTATGACGACAGTTTCCTGCCAGTCCCTATTTATTCTGAATAAAAAATTGATACCATGCAATAAACCAGTTCAGCAGCCAACACTCTAAACCCCGATTTCCGTAAATACAGAAAATTCGAAGACGAAGTCTCCCACAATGAACGCATCATCTGATTTATTCACAATTTATTAGGTAGATTTAACACATTAATATCAATGAATTGAAAATTGACAGATTATACACCATCACATATTCTTTTTGAACCATTAGAACTGCTTCAATTGAGTAATTTCGTCTAATAGGATTTTTAACCATTTTTAGTCCTAGCCCGTGAACTCACTATAGTTAGCAGCGTCAATGTCTAGAACACCCACTACTTCACCTTAGACCATAATCGGAATCACGATCTAGGACTTTGAGGCTGAACTACAAGCGATGTGACCTTCAAATTTTTCGACGTCTTCTAACACGATTGAAGACTTTGTTTGCCATGCTGTTCCACAAACTCCCTTACCTCGCTGTAGGTTGGTGCAAGCAGGAGGTCCTTGAAATTGGCCAAGCCCAAGAAATTCATTTTTTCCTCGTTTGACAATCCAGTAATAACCAATCCACCACCAATTAAACTCCTGCTTGAGCACAGCAATTAGATTTGCAGTGTTAGACAAAGGATGAGATTCCCAATTCAGCCTGCCTATCAACTCTTCATGTACTCGCGTATATCTTTATCGCTTTGTACCTTTTCCTAAGGGCAGATAGTCTTTCCCATGTTATATATCGCTCATCATATTAAATATTAGTCGCCTAAGTGATAGTAATTTATATTTGACATCAGTTGTTTAAGAAAAGCTTCTTGCTGATCGGTCTAGAACGGCCTTAGCAGAACAGGAAGGCTGATCTAGTCGGTTGGGGAGAATTGAGATTCAACAGTTTTGATGGAGACACCATTAACTGTTCTCCTAACTGCAAGATGCAAGGATTGAATGGTTTCTCCTCTCGATTTTATTCCTTTTTGAGAGAAGGAAACACAGCTGGACTCATTTAATTTGGATTTAGATTTACATAACTAAAACTTTTTTCCATCTTAGGAGTTCTCTCCAAGATGTCAGTCCTCATTTGATCGTTTTAATGATGCCTCTTGCGTTTTTTCTTTGTCTTCTCAGTCATCTGCACCCCCAACAAAGTATTTCTCTCATCACTTTTCACCATTTATTTTTGACAGCTGTTAATTTTAACTTCCTCATCTTTATTTGGTTAGTTCTAACTTTCCATTTTCTTTCGCATTTCCTATTTTTCGTCACTGTCGTCTTCCCCATTACCCGCCAAAAGTTGTGCAAGTAATTCGCGTTCCACCTCAGATGTCTTGCTGAGATAACCTCCGTTCTTGACATCAATACCGCTACTGATGCGTTTAAACCTAAGTGGGGTGAGGATTACTTCTCATAAAGTTATGGTAATTTTTTCTTCATTGAGGAATTCCAGTGATTCTTGATGGAGTTATCCGTGCGACCACACAGATCCTTCGCTATTTCCGCCCACCGACTGCCCCGGACCCTGTGAGCCAAGAATAGCAGCCACTCTTCTTTCTAAGTCCATTAGTCCTTATTGATATCTGGGTTGAGATGATTGTGCCAGCGCTAACGGCATTGCTTTCCTACCCTGCCTATCTCAATGCTGGGTTACCTGGCAAGTTATCAGCGATTGTGGTCCATTTCTGTGCGCCGTATTTCTGAACAAGTTTGATGAGATAAGCGTCTTCCTCACTGGTCCAAGAGCGTTTCTTCCCTAAGTCAATTCAGAATTACACTTGAGACTGTTTTCTTCGGCGTTATAGCGACAGACGTCCCCTCGGAGATCGTGCAAATGCTGGGAATCCATTTTGATGAGGACTGTAATTCAAATTGAAATTAGGCTGTCATGACTAATAATTTGTACTGCAATTTATTCTTTTACTATCACTCCTTATCAGAGTCCTTGCCGATAAGAGAGCCAATTTTTGAATCCTCATCCTCTCATCTTCCTTTGTTTCTCATAAAAGTGATGATTCATATGGATAAATGTAGTATTAATTGACTGAAACAATCAGGCTACGAAAGCGTGGGAGTATGTTTTGACTTGAGCCTTTTGGTGGGCTGCAAATGAACTTAGACTGTTCTATATAGATATCCATCCACTAGTTTCCTCACAGATCTCACACTTGTTGCTTTTGCAGGAGTCGCATACGAGATGTCCGCATTTGTAAGCCCCGACTTTTTGCCTCTTAACCTATTTGTTACAAATCCAGCAGCAGAATTGCTTCTCCAATTCTTTCAGGATAACGGTTCTAAGTCTCTTGAGAATGAGTTTGTGATTGCTAGCAGGACACATGACCACATTGGATTGCTTTTCCACTTTATCAACATTATCTGGAGCATTATTGAGAGTCCAGAAAGCAGTTTTGACATAATCATCTTTTTTCGGATTGAGTTCATACATTCCTATAGGCTTAATTTCTTTTGTGGCGACAGGAGCGATTTCCTCTTTATGTCCTTCCCCCTCAATAAGTGCTTTGCGGTTGGTGATTTGCACAAAACCATCATATTTTTCAAAGGTTTCCAATTTACGTACTTACTTTTCCAACTCCTTCTCCTTCTTTTGATTCTCTACTCTTTTCTCAGCTCGATCTATTTCGGAGTAATTCTATGCAATTTTCTTTTTTTGTTTCACTAGAAATTCAATCACGCAGGAACGGCAGAACATGTGGCCCTCCTCGCAGCATGTCGGTTCAATTAATCGATTATTGCAAATAGTGCACATTTCGAATGTTTTGATTGAGTCCTGTCCGATTCTGCTTTGGTGAGTACCGTAGACAGTTTTTAGTTTTTGCCTCTCTTGATAAGTGAACACTGAGGAGGAAGTGTTGTTTTTCGAGTGTTTACTCATGAGATTATAAGAGTTTTTACGACAATGAAATGATAAACTTAGATATATTAAAAAAGATATCAGGTGAGAAAAATTAACAAATAGGAGGAAAAGTTATAATTTAATTATGCATCTATCCTGTTTATCATGCGCTCATAGACATATTCTACTTTTGCGGCTCAGTTTGATTAATGCATTGTCAAAATTTAATTTTAATTTATTAGACTACTTTATTTTATCTGTCGTAAGTAAAGGGATAAATATTAATTGTAATGGTAGACTATAGGGAAATTTAAGGATTAATAATTTAAATGATTAATTATCAAATATTAAAATCTAAGCTAAATGTCTTCGTGCATCGCTCATTGTCGTTATTGATGTTGAAATCAATTGTTGATAAAAAATATTATAAAATTAAAAATTAAAAAAATTCTCTTGAATGTTATAATGTTTTATAGATCTGATTCATTAATCTATTATCTTCAAATTCGAATTTCTTCTCCTTGAATATTTTTCAGGCCTTGTAGCACTGACTGGACAGCCACATTGTAGAGCTTGGTCGTACCAATAATCCCAGTATTTATTATTTTTTATATATTGATAATAAGCACATTTGATATTTTTTGTATATGTGCAAAGATCTTTAGTCTTCAAATCGCAATCCAAAAGACCGTCATCCTAAATTTATTCATGGATACCTCATCCACTGGAATAAGTCCAATAGAGTAATAACCTAAATAATAATCCATATAATTGTAATTCCCTTTACTTGTTAGTTCTCCAATGCATTTACAGCAAGTTTGTTCCCATCCATAACCTTTGCAAGCTGTTGTAAGACTGGTTGTATGTTTGGCGGTCCCGCATATACAATCTGGACACGAGGCACTTGGACAATTTCCACCACAAGTTACTGTTTGATCCAATTGTTAAGATTACTGCCAAGTAAATGACTGTCACTTGAAGTTTAGAGGGCATTGAATTCTTCAATAAAACAAATTATTAATATTTTCACCTCCTCTTTAATAGTTATGAAGTCTTCAATCATTAATGCTTAGTTTAAGTAGCTCATATATTTTTAAATTCAAGACACTTTAAAAATACTCATTGCTTTAAAAAAACTTTATTGTATGCTTTCCTGATAAACATTAAAATAGCTATTTGAATAAATATTATAATTCTATGATAATTTTAATGACCTATTTAACAAAAAATGATGGTACTTTATCCATTTCTTCTACTCATAATATTAATTTCGAAGATTATTTAAAAAATAGGTATTTTCTATATGCAAAACTCAACTCAAAAGCGATTTTTATTAAATAACGAGGCCATCAATACTACACATAGTCCAGCCAACATGACTCAATGCTATAAATCACCCACCAGCAATCAGCATTATCTTGCATCCAATATTAGTCCCAATAGGACTACATCTCCAAGCTTTCACCTTAAAACCAAAATTAGACTTGTCTCTCCTCAAGGACATTTCAACGCTACTATTGTAATGCCCAAAGAAAATAACCCTCCTAGTGAAGTACTCTCAAAGTTCTACAGACCAACCAAGACCCCATTATAAATTGAGCTGGGAGGTCGACCTCCCCAAGGAATCGATTCTTAAAAAATGTAAATTAATCAAGCAAATGCCAAACAAATAGTGCACTATCATTAGAACTAAAAAAAATATGTAAATTCTTCTATGAATGCTGGTTTCAAGCATCCACCTCCACTCTTATAGCCAAAAGAACATTAAAGAATCATTAAAGTTTTTAGACCTATTTCTCCCCAAAGAGTATCGATCAATAACAAAACATTTGACATTGGTGCTATAAAAGAGAAAATAGTTTATGTTAATCCTCAACTTCAAAAACTTGAATAGAAAAAATTAAAAAAAAAATAGCCAGCGAGGGAATCTACTAATTAACTACCAAAAACATAAACCAAAGAAAAGAAACTATGGCCTGACCATATGGTGATTCTATAGTAGAGTAATTTAGAATCACTAAAAGACTCTTATGATTTTAATATCAAGGAAATACAGCAGCTCCAAAGCGAGATACAGCAAAACAGTCAGGAAATTAAGGAATTATTATAAAACAGCAGAGTGAGTAAAAATAGCTCAAAAAAACATATTGAGAGTCAGTAATAATTAAAAATAGAGGATAAAATATAAAATGCTAATTTTAAACATAAAAATAACCATTCGTAAACAGATTTCAACATAAAAAGAGATAATTAGGGCAGCCGTAAGATTACTGAATCTATAAAAGTATAAAGTCAAACTCCAACAATTGGATAAAAAAAAGAAGCCCTTTGCAGTCATCAAACTTTGATCAATGAACTAGATTTTACAGCCAAACATATTGAAAGCAGAAATTATTACTAAATGGTCAAATTGAGCAAGGATTAAGCATCGGTTCAAACGGAATCAAATGAAAACTCAACTGCACATGAAAGTAATTCAGCAAAGGTTGAATCAAAGCTAAATCGATTGACTCTAACTCAAAATGCCGAATATTCTATCAAAATAATGAATTCTGCCTTTCTTGAATTATAAATGTAAAAGAAAAATGTCCTTGCTTATCCCTCTTCAACTAAACTGAAGACTAGCGTCATTTAAAAAAGAAATGACTAAAGAGGAGACTTGAATTTGTGTTCTCAACCTTCACTGGCCTATTTGCTAAAAAATTAAACTCATATAATTGAAAAGTAGGAAGGAAAAATAGTCAAGCAATAAGTTATCTAAAAATAAGTGAAATCAGTCCAATCAGTTCAGTAGAATGCAAAAATCAATAAGTCGATGAGTCACAAATCAATCAAGGAAATAGGGTTATAAAATAAATAAAGTAATAATATTGCTGTTTCAACTTTGAAAATTAGCAAAGCGAGTAGCAATCCTTTTTCGCAAATATAGATGACAGAACAAAAATAAAAAGTAGTAGCAGAGCTTGTGAAAACTTAATCAAAAATAAAAAAGAGTAATGGCGTAAATTTAGAAACCGAATCTGTATTTAAGAATAAATCAGTAAAATCAATAAATCAGATTTAAAAGAAATTTGTTGTGCCTAAAGTCTAAGTTTAGCATTCTATTCCTTCGGCCAAAGGAAAATAACGTAGATTCAGTAATAAGATTTATCTTTGATTTTATAATTGTCTTAAAATAAATTACAAAATATATTAGCTACTCAAAGATAATGGCTATCAAAATATTCATAAAAATTTGATTAATTTATGCTTGTTGATCAATCACTTTCCATCTCTCTCCAGATATTATTTCTCGCTATTATTGAAGCTATAGGGATGATCGTCTTAGCATTCCTTCTCATAAAATGGTATCAGAGGGAATCTCTCTGTTGCATATCTTATGATTTAAGGATTATTCTCAATAGAAACTCCATCATGATTAAGGTGCTACATTTATAGTCTTGTAAATGACCTGAAATTTAAAGCTTTCATATTAATTAAATCGAGACAAGGCAAATTCTTGAATATTAGTTGAGTTAAATTCTGGTTTTCTTCAATACTTAGTTTCGTTAACACCGGGAAATCATTTATCTCCAGCTTAGTAAGTAAGTTACGACCAATATACAATTCCTTCAGAGTTGGGCAATTTTTTATAGAAAAGTCTTTCAGTTTATTATCTGAAATATACAGGACATGCAAAGAAAACATATCTTAAACGTGGAAAGAGGTAAGATTATTATTATTCAAGTAAATTATATTTAGAGCAGGAGGCAGTTTAGCGTAGTCAATAGTCTATAATTTATTGAAAGACAGGTCTATATGCTACAGTGTTGCTGGAAGACTGAATAAATTGATGGTTTTTATTTCATTTCCAAAGGCATCTAATTTCTTCAGTACTGGTAAATAGTTTGATAAATTTTAGAGGTTTAGGCTTGTCAAATTATTGTCTCCAAGGTCAATCTCCAAAAGATGAGGTGGTAATGACTTCATGTCAAAACTTTTCAGTTTATTATGTGAAAGGTTTAGTCTTTCCAAATTGGTAAGTTTTTTCCAATTTATTTCTTCTATTTCGTTATCATGTAAAATTAATTCGGTAATTTCAGACATACTCTCTAGATCTGAAATGTCCCTGATGTGATTGCCGCTCAAATTGATAAGCTGCATCTTCTGACATATTTTCACCCATTGAGGCAATATTTCCATTTTAGTCTTTTCTGCAAAAATGAATTGAATGTGTGTTAAGCTTTCTTCAATCCACTTGTACTTTGAATCTTTCATTTTCCCCTCTTCAACTAACTCCTTCATTTTTCTCAGTTTTTCATTATTTGAATTGAATTACAGGGATTGATTTTTATTTCTCAGTACGCTTAAAATGCTGTCTCGCAGTATTTTGTCTCTGCATTTTTTGGAAATGTCTTTGAGTTTATCAACGATATGCTACGTTTTTATGAATTTAATTCTTTTTAAAATATTTAGACAGGCTTAATCTTCGCCGATAGGCATGATATAAGTATACTCTTGGAATTTTGCTCCACTTCTAATTTTACTCGTTATATTTTAGTATTCAACATCTTTCTCCCGAGTATTATCTTTCTAAAGAATCTATTTAGTGATTCGAGAAAGGAAGAATATGCTTTAAGACTATTGACAATTGAATATACTGAACTATAGCTCAAGCCTCTTGTGATTTAAGGAAAATATTAAATAAGTAGTCTTTTCATCGTTTTTAGTCGCCAATTGCTTATAGCTATTAAGTTTTTCAATTTTAGAGCTTGTCAGATGTTCAATGATCCACTTTGACATGTCTTAATCCTTCAACTTCCCCTCCTATTTAAATTATTTAAGTTCGTTTTCACCACCAAATAAGACAGCTTCCACCATTTCATGAGAAGATCCAATTAAACACGCATTACATATTTCGTTTTAATCATCCCCTCGCTTCAAAAAATCTAAATTCTATTAAAATTTCAAATTTTAACACTTTTCGCAAACAAACATTTTTATTCCTTTTTTGCCTTATTTTTGCATTGAAATATTTGCTGTTTGATCATGCATTTATGATTTGTTGTCTCTTACAGATTCTTAGGCTTTTTATTGCTTTGGCTATTTTTTAGCCTTCTTCTTTTATTTTCTAGGTTCATAATAAAGATCTGCAGATGAAGATGAAACGATAGGATCATGCTGAGAAATAATAGTAGCACATTCTGATAACACTCCGAATTTTCCTCTTGTGAGTTCATATAGAAAATGCGAAAACATATAATAATTCATTTATTTGCCTGCTATTTTTTGGACTGACATCTGCAGTTCGCATTGTATTTTGCCCATAAACAAATAGTTTATTAAAATATTGTTGTCTTTTGTATCGAGTTTGTTTTTAATGCGAACTAACTCAAACAAAGGCTCTTTGTTTTGTTTTTAGCCTGTAAGTAATTTTTTGTCACTATTCGCATCAACTTCTTCAAGAATGTAAAGAGTTTTCAGCAGGCGAATAAAGGATGCTTCACTACAATGAATCTTAGATCGCATTAAATCACCGATTTTAAAAACCACCAAATTAATCTCATATTCTTTCTCAATGGCATACTGACCTTCGCTAAAGGAAAGAGTAGTCTTTCCAGCATCAATCAACAGTTTAATTAGCTTTGAAACATAATCTTTCATGAATTGAATGAGCAGCGCATTTATCTTTGATGCCATCACTCTTGTTTAAGTGTACCTTTTAATGAGTTTGGAAAGATTTTAGGTGTTATCTTTAGAGAAGAAGGTGCTTTGAAAGACTTTATTTCTGGTGATTAAGTAATTCTTAATTTTCTATTTTTTTGGTCTTTGATTAATGAGATTGTTGTATAAATTTTACTTTAACTATTTTTTTGGATAGATGATTTCGTGGGTGAGAGTTTTAAATGGATAAGTTCGATTCAGAGTATAGACTTAAGGATTATCAAAAATGTTTTATAAATTTTCAGCCCATTTTGTTAACATTCGAAGTACTGCAGAATGCTTTGCTGAGAAGTTTTTGTCCACAACATCCTTTTTACTGAAAGATTTAACACTGTTTGGTATCTTTTGACCAATTTAAAATTAGTGTGTTCTCTTCATCTCCTCTATTTGTTTTTATTTCATCGTTTCTGGAATCAAAATGGCTTTGGAAGAATCAGCAAAAATGGGTTTGCGCATGTACTCTGAAATTGCTTTCTTTGTCACATTATCACCAACCTCTTTTAGTTTCTTTTTCATGACTACGTCAGGACTGCCTTTACTGCATATATTAAAAAACCAGCAACCATTATTTTGTTCAGGAGGTTATGAGGAGGAATCTTAAACTAGTGACTTTCTTATTTATTTTTAACCTTTTAAATCTGCTTAGTCATTCTCCCCATCATTTTCTTCGTCATCTTAGTTCAACGCACTAATTACTTTCTCATAAGAATCTTATTGCGCTACCCAAAATAGATTTTAACTGAAAGCCACAAATTTTTAGAAGAGAGTCTGTCGAAGGGAGTCTTTATGATCAATTTCTCCTGTGGATTGAATGGCTCGATTAATCACAGTCATGATATACCCAGTATAGTCATTATCATCACTTACCCTAAGTTTTAGGTTTTGAGTATAGAGAAAATCAAGTTCCTCGTTAAAGTTTCGGTCTATTGAGAGCATTGCTTCTCTCATTCTTGGGGTACCACCAGTTGGAGGAGCTTGTGGATAATAAGGAGCAAGATTGGAAAGAATCTGATTGATAGTGTTGTCTACAAGTTAAATTAAAGCAAATCTCAATTTTTTGCTCTCTTTTTTGCTAATGAGATCCTCTGAGGTCAGTGTTTCCATAACTTCCTTAAAAATAGAATACACATTCATCAATATATTCTTCGAGGCATAATCTTTACTTTAATTTTCCTTTAATTTTCCTTATATGAGGAGATTAAAACTCGCTGACACGACATTTTACACAACATCGACTAAATACTCTTCAATTTTCTCACATAATTTGGTGTAAGCCTTTGATTTCATAAAGGAACCCTCAGCATTTTCGCTCCTTGATAATTCTAATACAAATTAGAAAGGATGAGAAAGTAATCTATCTCTGGGGTCCAGATTGTTCTTATACTGCTCTCCATATTTTGATTTTGGAATGCTTTTTTTATTGGAAATACAAACAACTTGAATCTTTTTGCTCGAGGCAGCATCTTCTCCTTCGTTTCTAAAGTCTGTGTTGTTGCTTCCGCCAACGACATTGTTGTCTTTTTTGAATTCAACTTTTTAGAACTTTCCATGTTAGTTCATAATTGTCTTCATCACATCTGCGAGAATATCCATCAGGCGAGATTAATTGCTGGAATTTGGCTTAGAATCTTAGTTTCCTCTTTCTTTTTGTGGTTACTGCGAATTTGCTGGCTGCGGTCTGAAAGCACTTGGGTTAGTTAGATACTTTGACATCAAAAGGTTTGTTGATTTATTTAATTTTATTGAATAGATTCAGCCGATCATATATAATTTATTTATTTATCATTATCGGTTAGAAAAATCTTCATAACTAGCAAGGCTAAAGCTGTTATCGTATTCACTGTCTATTTATTCGAAATTAATGTTTGGGTATTTTTCTTTTAGAAAATATAAAATTTAAGGTTATCCTGCTATAACGACGCGTTCTTGATTGATATTTTATACTTGAAGGTGGATAAAATTATGTGGAATTAAAGAGCTCATATCTATCAGATGAATAGATGGCAATTCTCTCAGTTATAGCCAAGTTAATAGTGAATTTTAGTGGATACACAATTCAGTTAAAGCAGGAAAATCAATTACTGATAGCTTCCTTAGATTAGTGCCGCTGATGTCGAGTTATTTGAGAGATGGACAATTTTTAATTTAGAAATTTTAAAGCTTGTTTTGATTAATGATAAATTATAGGAGGCAGGGCATATTCTAACACTTAAAAGAAGTGAGATGGTTATTGTCTAAGAAGAATATTTTTATAGAGGGCAGTTTGAGGTATTCAATTTGTTATAAATTATTATAAGAGAAGTCCAAATATTAGAGAGACTAAGGCACATATTTCAGATTTAATGTTGTGAGTTAATTACCATAACAATCTATTTTCTTCAAAAAAGGGGGTAAAATTTAACAGTTAAGATCTTTTATATAATTATCTCCAATATCAATTTATAACAGACTTTATGGAAGATTTTACATCGAAAACCTTTGGAGATTGTTATCGGATACATTTAATCTTTACAAATAGATAAACTTCTTCCAGTTGATCTCCGTTATTTGATTCTTTTTCAAAATGAGTTCTTTGATCTCAAGCATATTTTCAAGAGGTGATAAATCTTGAATTTTGTTATCACTCAAGTTAAGAAGTTGTGTCTTTTGGCACATGTTAATCCAGTTGGGTAGAATTTATATATTCATTTATTCTGCAAAGATAAATTGGATATAATTAAGGCTTTATTCAATCCATTTAGATCTTGAAAGAGAATTGTTACCTTTTTTGCCAAATAATTTGTTCATTAGTTCCATTTTTTTAATATTTGAATTGAATTAAAGAGACTGATTTTTATTCCTTACGATATTCAAAATGATTTCCTTTAATATTTTTTATTAGCATTTGGCATTCACTGCTTACAATTTTTATAAAGCTTACTCACATTTTATAAATTTAATTTTTTATACAACATTTGCGCATGCTGCGGTCGAGCTTATTGGAACAAGATATGTATACTCTGGCATATTAACTGATTTCTTTATTTTTTAAGTAATGTTTTAGTATAGAACATTTTCCTCCTTTAGCACGTCTTTTTCCCATAAATCTTTTGTTATCTTGGAAATATAAAATATATTCTAGGATTTCTATTTGTTAAATAAATTAAATTAGAGCTCATTTTTCTTAGGATTTATTAAAAATACTAAACATTTCGAGGCTTGAATAGACAGGTCTTAGTAATTAGTTAGTTTTACAATTTGTTGATTGTTTAAGTTTTGAATGATCCAATTGGCGATGTTTTCGTCTTGTAATATTCTTTATGCTCTGTGTTATTCATGGGGACTGATGTTTCCCTTTTAAATTATTTTTTCTGTGGCTTGATTGCATGTATCAACTATACATTAATTACATATTTATTTTTCCTCATCATTTCTCTTAAGAAACTCCATATTTTCATCAAATTTTAAATTATCACACTTTTTACATACAAATATCTTATTGGTTCCTTTTTCTTATTTTATGTTTAATTTAGTATATAAAACTTATTCTTTTATTATATTTTTTATATGGCTTACTTTAACTGTTGTATTCTTTAGGTCCTTGGCTTCTTAATTCCTTTTAATAAATTTAGTTCTTTTTTTGCATTTTTTAGGCTCATAATAGTGATCAGATGAAGATGATGAAATGATAGGATCATATTAAGATATAATGGTTGCGCATTAGGCTAAGACTCCGAACTCGCCTCTAGAAAGTTCATATAAAAAATGAGAAAAACTATAATAGTTGAGCTCCTTGCCTGCTGTTTTCTGTACAGACATCTGCAATTCACATTGTATCTTTCCCATGAACAGATAGTTGATAAGAATGTTATTGTCTCGTGAGTCTAATTTATTTTTTATTCTCACCAGTTAAAATAATGCTTTTTAATTTTATCTATCGCTAGTTTCTTCCATTATGTAGAGGGTCTTTAACAGGCGAACAAAAGTTGTTTCGCTGCAATGAATCTTAGACCTCATCAAATCCCCAATTTTAAACACAACCAAGTTAATATCATATTATTTCACCATTGAATATGAGTCTTCTTCGGTTGTCAGACTTGTTTTGCCGGCTTCTACCAGAATATTTATCAAAGAAGAAACGTACTCTTTCATGAATTGAATGAGTAAGGCATTCATCTTAGATGCTATTATCCTTGTCTCAGTATATCTCTTAATAAACTTTGACAAATTTTGACTAGAATCTCTCGCAAAGAAAGCACTTTGGAAAACTTTATTTCGAGTTATTAAATATTATTTTATTTTCTACTTTCTTTACCTTCGATCTGTGATTTGCTTGCACAATATCTGTTTTAGCTCTTTTTTAGGATAAACTATCTCATGATTTAAGGTCTTAAAGGGGTAAATTCGATTTGTTGTGAAGGCTTAAGGATTATCAAAGATATTTTCAAGATTTTCAGCCCATTTAGTTAGTATTCTCAGCACTGCTGAGTTCTTGGCTGAAAAATTCTTATCCATCAAATCTTTTTTACTGAAAGGCTTAACGCCCCCTGGTATTTTTTGCCCAATTGCAAAATCATGTCTTTTTTTCATTTTGTTTATAGTTTTTTATTTGTTAGTTTCTGGGATTAAAACAGCATTAGAAAATTATGCAAAGACAGTCTTATGCATGAAATCTGAAATCATTTGTTTTTGATTTTAATTTTTGCTATTAATGACTGACTTTTTCATTTTTGTAAATACCGTCTGATTCATAATGTTATTCTAATCAGTCTTACTATTGCCAAAAAATGTGCATTCTCTATTGACTTATGGTGTTTATGAGAAATCGAAATGTTAAAATTAATCTTTGTGATGAATTGTCTTGACCTCGGACTATTTATCAATGCTCGAGAATCTTTAAGATTTGTATTCAAATTCCTCATCAATTGCCGGATCTTTACCCAAATTGTGAATGATATCATTGTAGGAATCATCTTGGGCGACCCAAAAAAGATGTTAACTGAAGGCTACGAATTTTTCAAATAATGTTTGTTGAAGTGGATCTTTTGGATCAACTTCACCTGTCACTTGAATGGCTTTGTTCACGACTTTCATTATATATTCAGTGTAGTCTCCGCTTTCTTCCCTTGTTAATTTGAGATTTTGAGTATAAAGAAAATCAAGTTACTCATTGTAGTTTCTGTCAATAGATAGTAGAGCTTCTCTCATTCTAGGTGTACCGCCTGTGGGTGGAGCCTGAGGATAATATGCGGAAAGATTATCAATGACTTTCTTGAGAGTGTTATCCATAAACTCGCACAAAGCATATCTTAATTTTTTATTTTATTTTTCGTCAATGATGCTCTACTTCCCGAGAGTCTCCATAATTTATTTAAAAATTGAGCGAACATTCAACAGTATGTTCTTGGAAGCATAATCTTTGCTTTAGTTTTATTTTAATTTTTCTCCAATCAGCAAATTAAAACTGACAGAGACAACATTTTCCACTACATCGACTAAATATTCTTCAATATTTTTGCAAAGGGTATGATATCCGTTACTTTTCATGAATGAACTTTTTCCATTTTCACCTCTGATTTAGGAAGAAGCGATTTCTAATATAAATTTGAAGGGGTGGGCAAGCATTTGATCTCGAGGATCCAAGCTTTCCCGATATTTCTACCCAAATTTTGATTTCTAAATGCTATTTTGATTCGAAATAATAACAATCTGACAATTTTTATTTGTTGAAATGTATTGATCTGCCTCCTCGTTAAAATCATTATTTTAATTGTCAGCATTCTTGATCGGGTTTTCAGACCAAGAATTTCTATTTTCATCCATGATAGTTCTCATGACATCAGCAAGAATATTCATCAAATGAGAATTTTTATTTAGTCTTTTGTTGTCCGTTTTAGGCTATTCTTTTTGAAACTGCTTGAGATTTTGTGGTTGTGACTTTATTGGAGATGGAATCGTATTATTTTTTGTTGCTTTAAAAAACATTGTTGTTATATTATAAATTAATAAGAAATAATAATTATTGGATTAAAGAGGAATATCTATCATCTCATTGTTTTGCAGTAAAACTCAGCCGAATGTTTAATTTACATTTTATACTGCTATCATGATTGATTGTTATTGTTTTCAGGTGTCTGTTTTAGCAAGATATGATAATATTATCGTTATCAAGAAATAAAAATTTGTCAGTTCAAATTCAAACAGCAAAATAGCAAAATGATCTTAAACTTCATTCCTCAAAAAATATTTAAAAATATTTCCATTCATTTCTCCATAAATTAAATAAAGTATATTTAATTGCTTTCTCTATAACATTACAACATTTCTCTTAAATCCTCCAATTACTCATAATATGTCGTATCTTCAAACTTA
>Ga0302186_10000409_pt1 | contig 38320 bp, 27 predicted proteins | sample II_Bog_E1_2_FD_198782 | JGI IMG/M metagenome (GOLD analysis project Ga0302186, IMG submission 198782) | Peat permafrost microbial communities from Stordalen Mire near Abisko, Sweden - II_Bog_E1_1 | ecosystem: Environmental > Terrestrial > Soil > Wetlands > Peat | place: Sweden: Abisko... | reverse complement strand
CCCAACCCCAACCCCAACCCCAACCCCTTATATTTTAATGATAAAAATGAGGAATAATTGAATTGATGAAATAAGGCAATTATATAATATATTCAATATCTATGTCAAACCCTGGAAAGGCGCCACCGGACGACTTTTTTAGTAAATCGTTAAATTCTCCGATAATCAATCCATTTGGAGGGCTTCAATCTTCTGCATCTCCCACTAATCCCTTTATAAATCCTAAAGCTACAACGTCTAATATTTTTGGTATTGCTAAAAATTCTTCAGACAACTCAACTACCCCTCCAGCTCTTTTATCACAACCATAGCCTCCAAAAGATTTACCTGCTAATAATCTTTTTGGTCCTGATACAAATCCTTCAGATAACTCAACGACTCCTCCATTTATTTTATCACAGGCATAACCTTCACAGAATATATTTAATGTCTCGAGCAAAAAAGAGAGCTTCGAAGGATCCAAAGCTCTTGATTTAATTATTAAAAATGAAAATGAAGCGGATATTTTTTTTAATAATTAGTAAATTTATGATTCTGCTAATGATGATGTATCTAAAATTAAAGTTATGGATATACCACAAGTTTAATAGCCAAAAATTCATAGAAAAAAATAAGAAAAAAAGATTAAAAAAATAATCCCCGTCTCATAACTTCAAAAGCAAAAGAGTGAAATTAACAAAAGTTAAACCAAATTACAAAATAGTATCAAAGAAATGAAAGGCAAAAAATAAAAATGTGATAAAGAGTTAGATGCGAACAAGATGAAAATTAGAAGGCATATTTTGAAAATTAAATATCTCCAGGATAATAGGGATGTTGATGATTAAAAGGTAAAGGAGGAAATTCGTCAGCTGACCAATTAAATTGACGCTGAAAAACTAAGCCAAACAAAAAATCAAAGATAATTTAACGAAGCTAATTCAAGTTTAATAAGATATGAGTAAGAAATAATTAAATCACATTATGAGAAAACCTTAATTCTTGAAGATGAACTCAAAATATCTGAAGTTTATGAAAATTTAGTCAATGAAAAAGAAAAAATTAGAAGAAAAATTATTGAAAATTAATCGTAGTATGACCTAAAAGTGGCATAGCTTTTATCTAAAAGTTAATAATGTTAAAGAAAAAAAGCTTCAGAGGATAAAATGAATTAAATACTCACTTTTCAAGATTTATTTATTCTCAAGTTATGCGATAATCAGCACAATCTTAATCAAGAGAGAGAAAGAGTTAATGAGAAAATTAAAAATTAAAAATATTAAGATCAAATTCCTATTCTATAAAATCAAAATATTTTTTAACGAGCCTATTTTGACAATTATACGACATTTTTGGAATTCTTAAACAAAAGAAACTAGGGAATAGAGGATGAAGATGAACTAACTGTAGAGGAAAAAAATTAGAGAAAAATAAAACTTTTATTTGGGCAAGTTCCAAACTTAACAGAATTAGTACTTAAACACTTATATATTTAAAAAGAAATCAAATAAAAATAGAGGAGAGAGAAAGAACGAAAAGAACAATAAGAAATAATAAGAAAATAATAAGAAAGATTAAAATAGGAAAGAATCGCCAAAGAAAAAGCAGCAAAGGAATAAGAAGTAAGAAGACTAAAAGAGGAAAGAAAAGCTAACTAAGAAGAATTTTAACGTATTTCAGATTAGATACAAAAATACTTTAAATAGAGTCAGTTGGAAGAAGAAATTAAAAAATACACCCTCTAAAACATATAAGAACTTAACAAGATGGAGGAGAATTTAAATAAAAAATCTGAAATCATTGAATAATTTCTGAATGATACAAGTATAAGGCAAAAAATATAAAAATTGAAATATATTGGATAAAAACTGAGTGATAAAACGAAAATATTAGATGCATATTAAAACCAATTGGATCTTTTGACTAAATTTATTTAATAGGAAAAGGATAAGAAAGAGTAAGAATAATGTCAAATTGTAAATAAATTGAAATAAAGTGAGAAGAAACGTCAAGAGAAAGAATAATAAGAAACATTAAAATAAAGAGAAAGATTAAGATTTATTTCAGCATTACCGAAAAAGGAGTTTTACGACGACCAAATAAAAAAATTAAAAGATCATATAACGCCTGCAAAGTTTTAGAGTTTGCAGAGAAAGAAAAGGTATGTAAATCAAATTAAAGTTTTAATTTAACTTAATAAAACTAGTAAAGAGTAAATTGAAGCAAATAAATTTGATTTTGCCAAATATCAAGGTCTCATCAAGAAAAAAGGTTAATTAATTAATGCGATAATTGGATAAGAAGCAAAGGGAAAGGAGGCTGTGATAAGCTAAGAGTTCACTCAAGTTGATACCGAGTTGTAACAGATGTAGACAATCATCAATATAAATTTTATCAACCATTCTTATGATATTCCGCCAAATTTGTTGAAAAAGACAAAACAGGATTTATATGAATCAGTTAGTAAAAAAGAAATAAAGTAAAAAAATAAAATAATATAAGACGTGGAGTCAAAAACAAAGAAATTATTGATTTAAAAATAACAAAAATAAAGAGTCTTATTATAACTCAAGAAATAACTTTAAAAAGCTAAAACTTAATATGAAAAAGCAACAAAAGATAAGCTGGATTAATTTAAAGGTCATATATATATTTCTAAAAAAGAAGAAGAGGAGGAAGATCGATTTATTCCTAAAGAACTCGGTGAGAATTCATCATAGATAATCATTTAAAACAAGGAGACAGTTCAAGAATATTTTAAGCTTAAGCAGCCTGAATAATTGACTCAAATCAATAATTAATTAAAAGAACTGAGAGAAAAAAGAATAGAGCTCGAATAGACATATAATGAGCACTTGAAAAAAAGCAAAAAACCAACCGCCTCAAAAAATAAGAAGCTCCCTGTTTATCTTGGGTAAATCGATTAGGAAAACCCAAAGATAAAAAAATTAAACGATGAGCTAAACCAGTACATGAAAAAATGCGAGTAAATTAACCGAAAAAAGAAAAATAAATAGCGAGGTGGAGTATCTCAAATTAGGATGGCTATCAGTTCTTTCCATGAACAATGAACAATGATTTAATTGCAATTAATTGTAAGATAAGTAAATTAATTATTCTAAAATATTCAGCCAATTTATTAATGATTTAGGTTCTAAAAAAAAATCAGTTTTTCTATTTCAAGTCTGTAATATATTCCAATAACAGAATAAAAGGAGCTGTTTTAACAATTTAACAATTTAACAATTTTATTATTTGTCATCTGGCTGCTATTTGTTCAAAAATAGATAAAAGGTATAATTATATTCAAAATCATGCAAAATCAAAGCGAATATCACTATCTTTTCAAAGTAGTACTGGTGGGAAACTCTTCAGTTGGCAAATCTTCCATAGTAGTTCGCTACGCTGATGATTAGTTCAGTGATGTTTTTCTAGCAACCATCGGAGTAGATTTTCGCTTCAAGTCATTTCCCCTCAATGGAAATAGGATAAAACTGCAGATTTGGGATACGGCAGGTCACTAACGGTTTAGAACAATCACAAGTTCTTACTATCGTGGAGCGCATGCTTTAATGATTGTCTTTGACATTCTTGACAAACAGTCATATGAAGATGCTGTCAATTACTGGTACGGATAAATACGCAATTCTTGTCCGCCTTAAACTCAAATTCTGTTAATTGGCAATAAATGCGATTTATTATAAAAGAGAGTGGTTTCTCTTGAAATGATTCAGTAGTTTTTAGACAAACATAAATAAATACAATACATTGAGACCAGCGCTAAAACTGCATAACATATTGAAGATGCTTTTCATCAAGTCGCTGATATGCTAGTTCAAGCCAATATAAAACTAAACGCTTCAAAATAATCAAAGTTAAGGAAAAAATAAAATTCCAAATAGGGAACTGAGTCTACCGAAGGAGACGAAACAACAAAATTAAAAAAGCCATAACATAATCGTAAAGCATACTGTTGTTATGCCATGTGAATTCATTCTGAAATGATACACTTGTTTTAAATATCATTAAATGTTGCTATTATACAATATCAATTTTCGTCATCTAATTGAAATTATTTTGTTTAAGTCTTCAGAAGGAAGTACAGTTCGGTAAAATTTAAATCGGTATCCTTATTGCTCCTTTTCATCTATCCACTATTTTTATAGTTTAAATTTGGAATTACCTAGAGCAGTAAATCGACCATTGTCTGTAAATGTTTTAGCAATTTGTTTTTTTGTGTATATGTCTGTCATATTCATATTTTTTCGCAAAACTTCAATCCAAAGATTACTTTTCATATTGTTTAAACTTTCATTTAATGAAAGAATTGATTTTTGTTATTCTTTTTATCTATGAAGCTCAATACTCTTGTTTATAGTTGGAAATTTTTAATTTGGACTTTCATTGGCAAACACTTTTTTCCATTCATTTTCATGCTCTTTCATTTTGTTTCTCACTTGTTTAATGCTAAGTTAATGAATAAAATTCTTAGGGGATTGATTATTTGATTTGGCTTTAGATTGCTTCAAATCTGAAAAATTAGTCATCCAAGTCTATTTTCGTTTTTTTGGGAAGCGTTGGTTAGATATATTTTTTTTTAGTAAGGGTAAGGTATTGATAACCTCTTATTTATCGAGAAAATGATTCTTTTATCGATTGCTTGAGTCCCTTGATGAGCCTCGATCTGACCTCATAAGAGTATCCTTCCTGGAAGATATTTTTTGTAGTTTGAGAACTCTGTTTCTATAGGCGTTGAGTTCATTCCACCCGACTATTTCATAGCTTTTCGAATTGTTAAGATCATTCTCTGTTAACTTATCTGTCGTTTCCTCAGTGAAAATATTGTTTGTTTAGTTGGGTTTGCTTTTATCTTGAACTTAATCATAATGTTGGGTGATAAACTCCTCGTATGGCTTAACGAGGCTATAAATATTATTGCCTTTCATTTATAGAAGAAATTCTGATTTTGATATTTTATTAAATAATTAGATTGCTATTTATAGAAGAAGAAGTAAAATATAAAATTCTGTTGTTTGGCAATTCATTTTTTTTCAATTTCTCAAATAGCTATATTTTATTGTAAATAAACTACCTCTTAGAAATAAAAATATTTTCTAGATATGTAGCTGTATTTATTTTTTACCATAATCAAATGATTGCTTGAATTTTGGCCAGAGTTGATTCATGCGCCTAATCTGCTGTCTTGGAGTGGATCTCATCCAAAAGGTAGGCAATATAGAGATCTTTTGTTGTTACTTACTTTAAATCATTATCTTTTGTGGAAAGTTTGATCACTATCCTGTTGTAAACATTAAACATTTCCGGGTAATAGTTAAATTATTGGCAAGTTTTAGCTATTAACGTAAAGTGGCAAAAAGCTTCCTTAAAGTCCCTATAAACAAATGTACGTTCAATGTGTTTGTTTGCATGTTCTTGTTTCACAGTGAAATTTAAAGGCAACTCGCTTAAATTAGAAAGCTTTGTTCCTTTGTAAGTTTTCAAAAATTAATGAATTGTTTTAATATTAGCCAACTTTAAGGAGGATGTCATATTGAGAATAAATAATATAAATCTAATCCATCAGTAGCACAAACTTATTGCAAAAATTGATTTAGTTTATATTTTATGAATTCCTTCACTATTGAACCAATTTGCTAAAATCATATTTCAAGAAGAAAAATACTCGAGAATCCATTTTTCATTTTAGGATTTAACCGCTCATCATATAATTAATATGATAACGACTATACAGTCACCACAGTATTCTAACTCGAGTAAGCTTGAACTGTTTACAAAGCAAAGAAGTCCTTCTTTCAGAAATAAACGGATTCCTTCTTCTCAAGAGCATCTCTGCTTTTCCAATCAAAATCTTAAAAACCCCAAGATTGATTCTCCCTCAAAATTAACGTAATAAGTACTTCGACGAAAGAGTCAGTATATGGACAACAATAATCAAAGCAACGATAAAAGCAAGAAAAAAAGTAAAGACAGCAATAATGTTCAAGATATCATAAATTCACTTAGCTATCTAAAGGAGGAGTATCAAACATTGAAGGAAGCCTACAAGGGGCTAATCCAATAAAAAGTAAAAAGTATTGAAGAGATGAATAAAGTAAAGCAAGAAAACTCCAAAATAAAAAACGAAACATAAATGTGCAAAAAAGAAAATTAAAAATTAAATCAAATTATTCTTTAATATAAATAACAACTTGATTTTTTGAGTAAGCAGCTTTAAAGATAATAGACGATAAGAAAAAGACTATAAAACGATTTATATTTCATCAGTGAAAAAGAAGAAAGCCAAAAATAAAGTGAGTCCCTCAACAAAGAGTTGAAAATCAGTACATAAAAATAATCTTATTATTCGAGTGGTATGAAATAAAGTTGTGAAAGTATTATCTCTAAGAATGTTTACAATTAGAGCAATTTATTAAGTTTTTCATTGAGCTCAGTTGTTGAGGATTCGATTTAACAATTATAATCATCTCCAATCAAAAAGAAAGATCATATCAAGGTCTTGTCTGACTTATCACACTTGAATGGAGAATTTGATCATATAGAGGTAAGAACAAAAAAATAGATGGCGGGCAACTTCAAAAAAAATAAAAAATAAGGTATGAAGATTGATATTATTGAAACAAAATAAACAAAAGCAGTGTCGATTATCAATCCACTTAGTCATCTCTTAAACTTAAAAAGTCCCACCGCTCATGATAAAAAAGGTTTTAAAAACAAAAGTTCAAGCAGCAAACGTAAAAAGTAAGAAGACAAATAAAATTTGGAATTGAGGGCTGTCAAAAAGAAGAGTAAAAAATTTCTGCAGATCCAAGAGTGATGTTAATAAATTATTTATTAGCCGATTAACAGTCTGCTTTTTCTTATCAATAATTATCAGAACGATCATGGTGACTGCAATCTTTCCCGAAATAATAATTTTCTTAGTTACTAAAAGTGTGGTCATTTTTGTTTGTCCTATTAAGACTATCTTAAAAATCGTTCATGCTGGATTCCCTCATTGAATTTGACGATGGGTTGATGTTATTGACTACCAGCTGTTTTATATACAAACTCTCCACTTTTTTAAAAAACTCCTATCTTATTAACTTTTAAATATCCAAACGATTTGATTGCTAATTTTAATTGTGAAGGCTGGGCTATTTATCTACTTGGTGTGAATATTGTACTCGCTGAAGATGCAACGAATTTTATCTTTCCATCAGATCGTTGGTCCATTCCTGCATGAAATTTAACGTCTATCTATATCTCTACGAGTTCATTTCTTTTATTCTGCTAATGTTTTTAATTCCAATTCTGCCTAAACTATCTCTCACTTCTTTTGATGTATATTTCATCATTAGACAATATTAATAACTGTTAATTTATCAATATAAACTTATTAAACCCAACTCTATGCTTTATGATCAAACAACAATATCATAATTTAAAAGTGGAAAAGAATCAGCGATTGAATTTCGATAGCAGTAATTTGGATAAAGATACTCTTTAACTTTATGAAATTTTACCTTTGGTATTTTTATTTGATGAAGAAAGATTTGGTTTCATTGATATCGTATATTTAGATTTAGTAACAGTCTAATTTTCATTTTTTATTTTCCATCGATCATTTTATTTATTCGATACTCTCCCTTCCTGATGTTCTTTCTTTATCTTTCTCATATCAATGTTATGAGTCATATTTCTGATCGTGTTGCTTTCTTTCAGCTCATTGTAAGTAAACTACTTGGTTTGAACATCTTTACTCGAGAGCTTTCGAGATATTATCATCTGACAGTTATCTATGATCGGCTGGCATATTTCAGTTTCACGGTCCATAATCTTTTTAAAAGGATTACTTAGAGATAACACTGTTTTATTTTGCTTCAAGGAGTAAATACTTGGATTTTTACTATGCTTGGTTTTTTTAGTTTCTTCATATACCTATTTTTTTAAGGATTTGGAGTTTGAATTCATCTATCTTTTGATACTCGGTGATTCCGTAATATTTTTTGTGAGAGCAAATCCATTCTCTTATTCTACATAAGCTATATGTTACTCGCTTGATGAAGTTAAGAATATAACTTTTTCAATTTGTCCTTATTATCGTCTCTTTCTTTCCATTTGGAGATAGCATTACTGATAATAGTCTCAACATTATCTTTTTAATTATTTAGCTTTTGAAGTTTAAATTGAAGCTAATCAATGACGTTTTCACTATGGATGAGATTATCTTGAAGTTATATAATCTGTTCTTTATTGGCTTATATTTTGGTGCTTTTGCGTTATTTTTCAATGATTGCCTCAATCTATTGCACTACTTTAAATGATTCCTTCATTTTATCGATACGATTTCGCTGCTATTTTTTATTTTATCTCAGCTTGTTTTTTATCTACTTAATATCATATTTATTGTTGTTTTGCTCTCGCATATATTCAATCACTGCAATGCTTTCGTTATTAAAAAGCAAGTCTATTTTCTCCATAGTTTCTTTTATCGCCAACTAATTCAATTTTATCTAACTAGTTTTCTATTATTTTGACGTCATGAGACCTTTAATATCATCTGAAAAATAATTGTGAAGTTTGTTATTGACTTCACTACTGCTCTTTCTAAATAGTTGCTCCATTTTTATTAAAGTTTATAAATATTTTTATACTGGCTAGCTTCGGGGCTTGTTATAAATCAATCTTTACCTGAGAAATTAACTGAAATCCTCGACCAAACCATTTTTACAAATGTAGATATCGATTCCATTCTCTACTGACTCATTACTAATTCCATTTGTTTTGGCATAATTTTTAAAATACAAACAAAAAAGCTATCTTAATTTTCTCAGAGAGTTTTAATTGCAAAACTCATCGCATTTGTCTTCATATTATATTAATTCTAATCTGACAATTTTAAGACTATTTTTGAGTTTGTGTTCGTTGAGATCAAACTCAACTGAGTTCTTCCATTATTTAAATTCTCCTTGACTTGCTTCAATATTAGCCTCAAGCGCTTTGATTTAATTCAATAAATGACAATTTTTTTGCTACAACTATAGTATTTTGATGACTTGCTTGCTTTAGGCTTCATACTGATTCTCATAAGTTTATAATAGCTATTAATAGTATTATTTTTCAGCTACCCTTTACTCAGAGTTATAATAGATGGATTCTATTTATTACTTCAGCATTAAAATTTGATTTCTAATTTGCTCAATAACTATTCGTTCCTCTTGAACTTTTACTTACTTTTCCTCTATTTTCTTGGTAATATCTTCAAACTACCCTAACTATTTACTATAATTGCGGATTGAACTTTTATTTGCTTACATCTGCTTTTATAGATAAGTAATCTATTTTTACAAAATGAATATTCTATTTTATTTTTGTTGTTTATTCATTTTTATTTCGTTCATCTTATTCAAGACGCTTTCATTTTTTAACTTAAGACTTGTCGAGGATCGAGTCTCTCTTAAAAGGGTAACCTCACGTTTGGCGGTTCTTTGAGCTTCGAGGCAGATGGATTGCTTAATGGACATGGCTAAATTTTTAAGAGAGAGTGCAGAGTTGTTTCTCTTCATCAATAGTCAACGTTAAATGATTTAGTATTATATTAAGTTATTACATACAATATCATAGACTATCCAATTTACGGAGCAAACGAGTTGCCAATTCCTTGGATTCAGCATGCAACGGGTACAATTTTAAAGACTATTTGTTGTAAACATTAGCCTTTTATAGTTGGTTTGTTTTGAAATACCAAATGGATAAATTATAGGCAGCTTCAAAATTAACTAACTAACGATAACTCTTTTAGGCGTAGTTTATGGCTGACTCCAGTTTTCCCTTTTTTGCTTCAATAACTGCGATATTATTCAAAGACTCACAATTATCTGGTTTGTAATTTAACGATAGTTTATATGCTTCGAGGGCCATATCCATTTATCCAAAGATAGTATATATATATCCAATATTGTACCAAACATCACTGTAAATGAGTGGTTCGTCTTTACCATTTAGGATGGCTCTTTCAAAGCAACTGTAAAAAAGATGATACTGATGATTGGTGAAGCAACATAGTCCCATATTATTCCATATCTACACGGACTCATAGCCTAATTCAATGAGACGTTGGTACATTTTTAAAGAAATTTATGGTTGATCTTTGTAGAAGAAAAAGGACGCGATATTAGCTACTGCCTCAATATTGCAATTTTCCATCGTCAGTGCATTTTTATAATATTAATGGGATTTGTCAAGATCATGCAGTTGATCATATATTCTGCCTATAACAATTTCCAATTTAGGCTAGAAAGGATGATTGGCTTTGGCCTCCTTTAATATGTTGATAGATTTAGCAACATTATCTTGTTTTTCATATATTCTACTTAAGTATAAATAAGAGTCAATGTTATTGTTATGCTTTACTGAAGATAATAGTTGTTTCTCAGCTTATTTATAAAAATTCAAGTGATAGTAACACTTTCCTAATGCTAATTTCCACCAAGCATCTTCATAGTTGTTGTTCTATGTTGCCATCACTGCCAATTACAGACTCTTTTTTATATTGTGCTAGACATAGAAAAGATACTGAAATATTAATCTTGCTTTTGATTTACGCTGCGCTATTTTTCGTAAATCAACCTTTGAACTATCAAAAAAGTTTTATCCATACTGCTACAAAGAGGCAGTAGCTAGTCGTAAAATGCGCCCATTAGAAGTTGTAGGTACACCTCCTTTTGTCATAACTCTACCAGTTCGAAGCATACCATTAGATCGAGACCCAGCTCTAGAAGCAACACTCGTACCAACTCTTTGAAATCCAGTGTTAAGTCTACCACTATTAAGGGGCCTCATGATAGGATTAGCATTAGCAGTTGCTTTAAAGGAAGTTCCAACTCTTGCGAAAGTATTCGTATCTTCTTATTTAATCATCATTTCTGCAATGCCCTCTTCTTCTGTCTCAAGTTCATCTATATAGTTTTACTTAATTAAGCACTGGCATTTAAGCATCCATGCTGCCTAGATTGTGAAATCTTTACTTCATCTTTACTATTTTTTTATAGCAATGAGTCGCATATCTCGATAGATTAGGTGTATTTCTTTCTCTGGTATCGGGAGTGAGCTAAAATAAAATCCATCGATAAATCAACTATAAACTATATTTATAGCAATCTCACCAATCAATCATGTCAACTCATTTTAAAGTATTATAAACATACAAATCATTCCTTTCATGATTTCAACTTGAATCTCAAGCGGATATTCATTGCAGCCAGCTCATTGATTAAATATTTCATTACATAGGGAATTCCCACTAAACTGCAGTCGTTACTTTTACAGTTCGTACAAATCGTGGTTATGTCATAGACTTACTGTAGAGAATTTCCTGATATTTTGTGCATTTGCTTAAAGCATGAAATCATCAAACCACACTTATTGCAAACATAACCTTAAGATTTATCTGAACTTTTGAACAGTCTTTAGTTTACAGTCTGCGACAGACCATGAGCAAGCATGGCATCTCTTTCCATTTCTCCCATCCTGATACCTCCTCCTTTTTTACGTCCCTTGAGTGGTTGTTGAGTAAGAATATCTACTGGACCCGTTGATCTCGCTTGTGATTTATCGTGCACCATATGTCTAAGACGTTGATAGTACACCAAACCCATGAAAATATCTACTTTAAGCTCTGTTCCGTATATTCCGCTATACATTGTTTCATTACCGTAGTAATTATACCCGGCATTAAGCAATTTTTTGCCGAAGTAACTTACAACATTATCATTTTCATAGGCCTCGAAAGCCTCATATTTAAATGATTCGCCTTATAATGCTACTGATTTAGCAGCCATGCTTTCAATCAACATACCAATGGTCATTCTACTTGGAAAAGCATTTGGATTGATGATAACGTCAGGTGTCATACCACTTTCAGTAAAGGGCATGTCAATTTTGGGCCATAACATCGAAAGAACACCTTTTTGACCATGACGTGAAGAGAATTTGTCACCAATAACTGGTCTTCTGTCAAATCGAAGTTTTACATAAATTTTCTCTGCCATTTTGTTATCACCTCCAGTTATGATTACACTCTCAACTGAGCATGGTTCTGATTCTTTGTTATAAAATGTTTTAAATGATTTTTTTGCAACTTAGAATAGAATTAACAATGGAGACATTTTTTTTATACTAGCTCCCACTCGGATAATACCATCCGATTCTACATGCTGAGGAATTTAGAAGAGCTTTTGCATTTCAAGAGGAGCATCTTTAAACAATTTAAATTTAGGAGGCTTTTTGCCTTCATCTTTCGAAAGGAGATACTCAACCGTTTTATAGACGCAGCCGTGACCGAATCCCTGCTCATAAGAAGATTTGTTAATAATCATAGCATCTTCCATATCGTATCCGGTATAAGATAGCACAGCGACGACAGCATTAGTCCCTGAGTTGTAATCTTAAAATTTAAAGTCTTCATAGTATTTAGTGCGAACTAAAGGCTTTTGACTGTGCAAGATACGATAAAGCTTATTATCAAATCGGTAGTCCCAATTTAAAACACTTGTACCCATGGTCTGCTTCGCCATTTGGCACTGATACATGTTACGAGGCGACTGATTGTAGTTCATAAAAGGAATATGTTGAGGTAAAATAGAAAGAAAGTTGGTGGGTGAGTATTCAGAGTAATTGCTATCAGGGAGATCAATATCTGTTGAAATTTGCTCAAAAGGAGTGAGCCATTCAGTTTTATTTAAGGAAAGATTTAAGACTGGTCTAATGAATCGAGCCGTAGACGTAGTGATGTATATCATGGGATAAACTGTATTTTTAAAATGACCTTTTTTAAGACAAGCAACTTCAGTTTATTTGGGAATTGAAAGACCGTTAACTTTATCTTGTTTCATTGAAGATATGAAATCATCAATTATTTTATTCTCAAGATATCCGACTAATCCTCCATCAATCAGCACAGGATAGCAGTCAACATCGCTGATGTAGTTGTAATTTTAGAGTGAAATCATGCCGTATTTCACACACAAGTCATGCAGATTTTAATGTTTTAGGCTATCATAAGGTTAGTGGGCAATAGGGCAGCAGCTTATAGTTATATGATTTAAAAGACCACAGGGGCCACCATCCGGAGTATGAACTGGACACAAAAAGCCCCAACTTTCGGGAAGAAGTTTTCTGACTGCTGTTGTTTTCATTTATGCAAAATATGCTCCTCTATGAATTGACCTAAAATGCGATAAAAATCTCATATTATTGAGTCTATCAGCAATAACGCAAAATCCTTTATCTTGCATGAGATCTAGGCCTGTTTTTGACTTTAAGTTTCCAGTGGATAGAAAATATTCGATAGACTTTCCAATCATTCCATTTTCAATGTTTTTCTTGAGATACTCTAATTACGTAACTTTATTTGCAGAATTATTTAATTTGTTTTGTTCTACTTTGGTTGATTATTTGCTTGTAGACTTATTGTTTATGATGTCTTTCAATATTTTAGATCTCAAAAAACTTAAATTATCTTATAACTTTTATCGCAAAAGCATCAGATAAAGATGGCCTGGCAAAAGAACTTCATGAACAGCTAAGCTATCTAAATTTTCAGGCATAATTTAGTTATTTACTAAGCAATATAACTTGTCAATCATTAGAGAGAGGGTGTTAAACTTATCCCTGGAGTTATTGAGATGAACACAGATATTTTCGGATAAAAATATTTCTCCAGCTTCTTTATCAGAATAAATGTTGCTGATTCCTAGCAATAATCTAAAGTTTTTGCCCAAATATTCTAAAAATTGAGTCTGGGTATATAACCCAAGCGATCTTCCAGTTTTAATAAGTACTTCAAGTTTATCACTTCTATCAGAATCTTCAAAATTACCTTTCATCAGTCGTGTATATATTTCTCTATCAGAAAAAATGTCAAGGGCTTTTAAAATTATTATCATGGGGCAAAGGAACTATTGCTTTTTATAGAGTATTCTTAAGTAGACGTTACCGTCAGAGATATAGTGAAGAGTAAAGGTTTTGGCATAGAAATCGTCACGGACACATCTCATTTGAACTGCGTATTCGGTATATCCAGGACCTCTATTCGTATATGAAGGACGCAAAAAAGCTACAGGATAGTTTCTTTTTTGGAGGACTAACATTCGTATTATCTTTTCGTTGCCATTCACAATGAAGTATCCTCCAAATTCATTTGGATCTTAGGTCAATTATATTAATTGCTTTTAATCCAGATCTGCGAGATGACAATTTACAGATCTAGTCATTATTGGGATTTATCCAAGGTTGACAGTAAATGTGTCAAAATTGCCATCAATTTAACGACCAATTTAAGCTATAAGAGGAGCAGTATATGTCTTACCTGAGAGTCTACATTCCTGGGGATATATTTCTTGAGTAAGAGCTGTGGGATCGTTAAAGCGATAGGACTTACCAATACGAAGTTGTGTATAGGTAATTTTAAGTGTTTTGAAGTTAAGAGGAACAATTTTATGATTACCTAATTCTAGAAGAATATCCTTTTAGTGAAGTTACATGGGTATGAAGCGATTCAGTATCTTTTGTAGACCGTGCTCCGAGATGTAGTTAAAAGATTGGATGTGGTGTTGTGCCGCCAATGACAATTTGAATGATTGTTGATTTTACATTCTTTATTATAAAAGTCAATAATCTTATAAACAAATATTAACGATGATTAGCATATGTTTTAAGAACATTTTTACTTATGAATATTGAGTTTTGGATCTATCAATTTCAGTTGATAAATAAAATGATGAGGTGGACAAGACAATAATAAAATATAAATAGTAGGTTTACAAGAATCATCCATGTCGATAGAATTGATAACGAAGATTGAATGTAGTAAATAATTTATTACAAAAAGATCTTTGAAATTGGCCAATATACTGTACTTTCAACACCAATCTGCAATTACTTCTTTCGAATAATAAATATTTTTTATAAAAAACGCAATTATCTGAGAAGGTTTATGAAGAAATAGATAGATATATCCTTTTCTCATGGCTGATAATTGTCGCCAATATAAAACTATATTTAATGTTTTAACTCCTAAAATATAATCTAAGTAACATCGTAATATTATCTATTAATAATAACATCTTTTACAAATCAATTTGCATTAGTCTTTTATAAAAATAATCAATATCCGTCACAACATAAATCTAATTAATACAACATCTTCCCAAGACGTAGTATGGCTGAAAAAACATCCATGGAATAGTTGTAGCCAATTACAATTATCAAAGAAGTAAAAGAGCAAATTAACGATATAACAGCAACTATCAATTAGTTAGTAATAACTGCTAATTCTTTATCAGTAACTATTCAAAATCTACTCCCAGCTGTTCAGAATGTCTTCAGCACTGTTCAGAACTTATCATCAACGGTTTAAAATCTATCAGCCACTGTTAATTCGTTATAAACAACTGTTAATCAAAAAAATAATTAAGGAAAATGCAGAATATAATAGAGTAGCGAGGAAGACCATGAATAGGAGATGCAGGATTAAGATTCTTCTTCAGAGGACGTATCAAAATCAAGATCAAGATCCAGGAGGTATGTACCAAGTCCAAGAAAACCTACTTTAAATCAAATCAAAGAAGCTGTCTATCAAGTGATTAGAGGTCAGGCAACTCAATAGTAAATTGGAGATAGATTTAATCGAACACCAAGAACGATTCGTCGATGGATAAATACTTATAAAAAATGATCTCTATTTAAATATTTCAATTAAGTGGATAATATATTTACATATATATTTTGTTTCTCCTTATCCTTAAATAGTTGAGAAAATGCTTGAACTTTACTATCTTTTCTGAGCATTAAGGATAATATAAATTAAATATCAATAGTTTATGGAAGTAACATTATCAGTTGTCAATTTGAATATCATCCGTTTTGAAATTATTTTCAAATAATCAATTATTAACTCAATAACTCGAAAAATGGAAAAGACGAAAGGAAACGGTAATTTAAATGTTCTTATCTTTGATGATGAGTAGCCCAGTGTGAGAGGCACTCAATAACCAAGAGCAATCAACTCATCCAAAAATATTCAGCTCGCACCTAATCAACATCAATACGATGTTATTTAACAAGAAATTCAACTTTTATCTGAAAAAATTAAAAAGTTAGAGCAGCAAACAGATAATCTGAACGTATTAAGAAACGAGAGCAACCTGACTAATAAAAATTCTCTAACTAATATTGAAGGTAATGGAGGACATTCGCGATAAGTTTTGATGACAATCGAAAAAAAGATTCAGCTTATCGTTAAAGAAACCAGGAAGATAGTGGACAAACTCGGTGAGGCCTTTGACAAAAAGCTTTAAGTCAAATTATCAAAAAAGTATGATGAGATGGGAGTAAATAAAGTAAAATAAAGCTATTTCTTATCTCTAAAAAAAGTAGAGGAAAATTATAAGCGAGAGATAGACAGACTAAACAAATAATATAAAGAAGCAGAAAATAAGATGGTTAGTAGAGTAGGAGAGATGGAACAGAAACTAATGAATAGAATGAAATAATTTTAGGTTAAAGAGAAGGAGTGCATTGACTGGATTCATCACTTGGAGGCACAACTGAATTAGAAACAGCAAAAATCAAAGAAAATGATCGAAGTTACTCAAGACAAAGGCTATAACAAGAAGTAAATGTTGGAAAGTAGTTCAGTCATCACTCAACATAACAATAATGTTTAAAGTTCTAACTTTTCCTCAGTTAATCCACAAAAAGCTTCCACAATCCAAAATGAAAGTAAAAAAGATAATAAAAATGATACTAGTAGAGTCAATAGAAAGCATAAAATATTTGAGACTCTTCACAAAGGATCATCTGTAAGTCCCAATCATAAAACAGTGAGTCCGAATACTGAACCTTATACGACCAATGGAGCACCTCTCTACTCCACGAAAGTCATAAATCCAACCATTAAAGTAAAAGTTCCCTAGCCCTAAATATAAAGGCAGCCAACAATTTCGTTAGCAACAAAAATAACCAATCCCTTAAAAAATAACTTTGTCGCTGACAATGAGTCATCAGCCTGGAAAGTTATTGATAAAAGTATTTAAAAAAGTTATGAACTCAACACAAAAAGAAATGATATGGTAAAAGAGGTAAACGAGGATTAATTCTATAAAGATTTACCGAAGGCTAGTGTGGGATGGTAAAGATTTCAAGATTTTAAAGAAAATGATGCAAGCAGTAGTGATAGTGAAGATGATGTCCTTTTTTATAGAGACGGAGATCGACACGAATAATTTCTCTAAAATTTTAAGCCAACTAAAAACAAAGAAAATCCGAAATAAATTCAAAACATTTTTGCTTAAAGTAAAAAAACTGGTCAAAATGGATCTAGTAAGCAAATATAGTAAAAAGTATTCAGTCCTTTCGACTTAAACTGATATTTCATCAGCTGCATACGTATTCATTTTTATCATTAAAATATTACAGAAAGTATTATAGTTTCAAATGATACTGATATCAGATGAGCTGGGTCCAATCAAAAGCCTTCCATATCTTAGAAAATGTCTATTTTTTAATAGTTGCTTATTCCTCACTATACTATTCTGTAGTTTTTACTCGATGACTTTACATTCCAAGCGCAGTGGCAATTACTTCGTAACAAAAATCCCTCTTCCAAAATTTGTCATCTTCGATCACGTGTGCATAGCCATAACCCAATGAAAAATCAATATAGAAATACTTGATTTGTTTAGGGATTTGTTTCTGAAGACCCCCTTTCTCCTTCTCAATTTTAATAATGTTTTTATGGGTGCTCCAATTTCCTTCAATTCCTTCTAGGGCTTGTTTGAAAAAGAATGGTAGATCTTGCGCTTTTTATAGACTCATTGCCAAACATTCAATATAGATATGTGAGTTTTACTTGGAAAATTGCTAGAAAAAAACCATCTGCATGTTTATTTTATCGAAAGCTTGGATAAGACATTTTTTGTAGTTATTAATCTCTGTAAGAATATCCTCATTTAAGCCAATTGTTGTTTGTTCGTGGTCAACTGGAGCAAGGATAAAATGTGGATAGTTTTTAAAAGTTTTATACTTTGGAAGGGCAAGATAGACATAGTTAGAGGCGCTGAGTAGCTGCAACTCTTAGTTGTCTGGACAGAAGATGCAGTATTATTGAATACGATTTGATTTCATGATTGGCTTATTTCTCTTTCTGTTGCCTCTCTTCATATCATCCTCTTCCTATTCAAAATTTAAATCGTAATCAAACTTTCCCTTCTTTTATTTCACTATCTTTGTCTACGACAAAATGATTTTTTGTTTAGACTCACTGTCTTTTTTAAGTTTTTCTATTAATTAAGCCACTGCTTAGCCTTTCCCACTTAGATACATTTGAAAACAGTGCTGATATTGTCTTTTTTGTTCGTTAGCCAGGTGAGAATCAAACATTTTTTGAGCGTCACCCTCCACTTACCCTTCATCCTCCATAATTTGCTGCCTTTTAATTGAGTTCTCGTTGACTTGTGGTTTCACTGCACTTATTACCTGCTCTTATTGAGCTGGCTGTACTTTTTTTAGTCCTTTAAGCATTCTCTTTTAAACTAATCAATAAGGAAAGGCATATGATATAAAAATTCAGAGAGGACGGTTTAACTTCGAAACAAGCTCGTAAACTTAAGTTTTGAGTTTAGAAAACTACCAAGGCTCATCTTTCTCCTGTAATTCCTCACCTGTGCGAATGAAACTAAGAAGCAGGCTAAGATCTACACCCTCCTCCGTAGCCGGAAGAGTGCTTTTTCTCGTTTCTATTTGCATGTCGTAGAAGTCCACGAGCTTCTCGACCTCCAGGCCCATGGGATTGGATACATCTTGCTGTATGGCTTCGGTTTCGGCATCGATGTCGGGTACAACGATAACATTATCATTTGCAACTTCCCAAAAGGCTTCTTTTTTTCTCTCCACCACTTGATCAGTGTTCATTTTAACATTCGTTTACTTAGAAAAACCCCACCCTTGACTCATTCGATCGCTGTTTAAAAGATTCAATATGATTATAGACGACAAATTTAAATAATTTTTAAATACAACATGTACGGGCAGGACACCACTCAGGAAATAGAACACAAAAGCTTTTTTTATCCTAAAGAAACTATGGGAACCACCATCATGGCTCTCAAGTATGATGGAGGAGTGATTGCTTGTGCTGACTCCAGTATCTCCTTCATTATTCAGGAACCTCCGCAGGTGGATCTTACACTGTTGACAGAATCGCTGATAAAATTGATTTTGTTCACGATCATATTGTTGTTCTAAGAAGTGGATTGGCTGGACAGTCTCAACAGACAGCTCATAAAGTCAGGCACTTGATTGAGTCTCATGCCAATGAACAAAGAAAACTTCCACATGTTAAGACAGCTGCTAGGATGTTCCAAAAGATAAACTACGAGAAAAGTCTTTAAACTGGCTACATTGTTGCTGGATGGGATCCTTATGAGGGACCTCAAGTTTATAGTGTTAATTTGGGAGGAGCATGCCTTCTTAGAAATTTCACTATGGGAGGCTCAGGCAGTGGATTTATTTATGGATACTGCGATGCTAATTACAAAGAGAATATGAGTTATGAATAAGCTAAGGCCTTTTGCATTAATGCTGTGTCTCTCGGTATGAGGAGAGACGGCAGTTCAGGCGGCATTATTCGTATCAGCAACATCACCTAAAGAGGCTTGGAGAAGGAATATCATAGCTACGATAGTCTACCATACAAATCTGCGTGATGTAATTCAGATTATAGATCCGTCTATTTATTTATCAATCTCATCAATATTGGATGCAAAGCTCAATAATTATCCAAATTAAATATCTTCAATTATGGTGACTTTTATCGACTTTTAGATGTCTTTCAATTCAACAATTTGAATTTCATGAGTTGTTTATTTGATTTGTGATGATTCAACTCAATTTAACTTTATTCCTCAAGCCTATAAACTTCCTTTTTATATTCATCTTTGCTAACTCGATAAAAAAAGATATCCTTTCTAGATTGAAAGAGGTATTGTCATAATCACATAAAATAGTTAAAGATGATATTTGCTCTAGTCTTAAAGATCAATGGTGACTTTTGTGTTTCAGGGACTCTTTGTAGTATTTGAACATTTTTTTATCCTCGTCAGATGCTATGCCATCCAAACCTTATTGATAGTCCTCATAGAGTCTCACTGTGCCATCGTAGCCGATGTACTCGAAGGCTGTGTTTAAAGTTGCTTCTGATGCGATGAAATTCATAAAATCTTAGACTGAGCGAAGAGGACGTGTGGCAATACCCAATCTATTGTACCACAGCGTATCTCTGGCTATCTGGTCGTTCTTTTAATCCTCGATTCTTTTCTTTTCAGCAACTTCTGGGGCTTTAGCCTTTTTTTGTTCACCAGAATACCAAAGGTAGGCGCTAGCAACTGAAAAGAATATCAATCCTAGTGATCCTCGAAGCTGAATGATGGACAATTTACTGGTCCTTCGCTGCGGACTGCGCGATAGAGATGTTCACTGAAGAATCCTGGATGTTTATTCTTCATGATTCCGTTATCATCTTGGTTGAACTTAAGGTTGCAGCGCCTATGTTAATTTAAGCCTACCTCCAAATGCGTACGACATCGTAGCTTGCCCTATCCACGTATTTGTACCACATGATAAGTTGAAATATTATTTAATCAAGATTGGAAAAATAGTCATAACTCATCTAGAGTTGATTATTCTCTCTCTTTCAAGGTGGCCATGGATTTATTCATTATTTTATTTATGTTGAACCTAATAATCATTTCGTATTAACATCGTGATGCTCAGGAGATTGGCACTTGTTAACTGGTTTGCAACCAAAGCAACCACCACTGCTACCTCAGAGGCAGTACAATCAATTGCAGGTCGAAAATGTGATACATAGGCCATAAACCACCAGCCTTCACAGACGCTCCCTCTGGTCGATATGCTGGCTCGCTTTTCAGTGCTGCATCCAAGAGTAGTGCTCTTCAGACTGTTTTAAGTGACGTCCTTCATCTGCGGGAAGTGCTAAAAGAGTGCCCATCTTTTCGCGAGACCCTTAAAAACTCAGCCATTCGAAGAAGTGTTCAAAAATAAATTTTTGCCTCCTTTGCCCCTCAAAACTATCATCAACTGACTCTCAACTTATTAAATACATTGGTGGATGCAGGCAGGTATTTAACAGTAAATTCAGACTCACTGAGCTGTAAAAGATTATCGACACCTATGTGAAGTATTGCAAAATTTTAAACAAATAGGAGGATATCCGTGTTATTTCAGCAGTGGAGTTAAAGCAGGATCAGAAAGATAAGGTTGTAGCTTCACTCAAGAAAAATAAGCCTGGAGTTAGTTTCAGAGTGACTTATGAAATTGAGCCGGCCATTCTCGGAGGTCTTCAACTGTTTGCCGGTTCTGAATTCCTCGACTGTTCCCTCAGATCAAGAATCTAAAGACTAAAATCAGAGCTCAACAAAATCGCTTGATAGTTATGACCATCAAATCTTAGTAATTAATAACCATAAATGGATTGACTATCTGTTAAAAAATTATAATTTCACTAAATCTTCTTTATGGCTGTCTAATGACTCCATATAATTGTTGAGCTTACTTATAAATATCTTTGCAAGAATTAGTTAAAATTGATTCATCAACATTTTTTTACAATAATATTTGAGGCAAATGATTAGTGATGATCTGTTGGGCTTGGTGATCGGTATGTTCGCACTCATTCCTCTTAGTTTTCCCATTCGATTCATCGGTAATAGAACTGCCAGATACGCTTACTCTCTCATCTTGGCATTGGTAATTCAGATCTACGTGTTTGGAACCCAAATGTATCCAATTTACGTACAGCATCTGATTGTATTCGCAATCATTAAAATTAAAGGGCCACGATGTGGTGGGCTCGTTACTTTGGAATCTATGGTTTATCTCTCCAGTTATCATATCTATGAATTTTTGTTCAATTATGGTGGATGGACAATGAATGCATCTGCTCTACTAATGATACTAGTCTGTAAATATTCCTTATTGGCTTACAATCTTTAGGATGGAACCGTTAGCTGCGACAAACAAACAGTGGAACAACATCGAAACCGAATCGATCATTAAATTTCTTTTCTGGACTTTTTAGGTTATACTAACTTTTTGCCCACCTCTTTAGTGGGTCCACCTCTTGAGTATAATGACTACAAAAATTTCATGGAATTAAAAGCACCATATGACAAAATTCCTTCTGTCCTTCCAATTGTAAGTAAAACATTAGCCTAATCTATTTTCTTTGGAGTTATCTATGTTCTGTCTGAAATCTACACACCCCTTAGATATATGACAACAGATTAATTTTTTGAGCATGGAGCTTGGTATGCCATGTCTTATGCCTTTATTTCTGTATGCTTAGCTCGATTCAAATACTACTTTGGATGGAAGATAAGTATAGCAGCAGTTCACGCTTGCGGAACTTCCTACAGCGGTCATGATTTCAAGAGAATTAATACAGTGAACCCTTATGTGGTCGAAACTACCATTCACGTAAGGGATAAAATCTCTCATTGGAACATTTCAGTTCAATAATGGTTGCGCAAGTGCATATACAATCGAGCAACCTTCAAAAACAAAACAGTTAGTCAACTTTACGTATTTATTATCAGCTCATTCTGGCATGGCTTCTATGCTGCCTATTATATATCCTTTGTTTTGTGGTTTATGCAAGTACATTTACAAGGACTTATTTTCAAATTTGCTCAGGGTCGTGCAGCAGTCGATAAACTGTATAAAAAAGCTGGCATCGTGGGCTTTGTGGTGCTATCCTTCTTAGTGCAGTTAATGTTCAGTCATAACGCCACCTATTTCTTAATTTTAGACGGAAAATCTTGTCTCCGATTGTTGAGTAAAGTACATTATTTGCCGCAAATAATTTTGATATTGATGGTAGTATTATTCACTGTGCTGCCAGTTCATAAATCTAAAAAGCCACATAAAAATGATAATTCAACTCCTTCTGTCGAAATAAAAAACGAATGATTGACATATATCCATGAATATTTAATTCTCGTTAAAAATGTATCATAATCCATATATTTATATTCAAATCTAGCAACAGTAAAATCAATTTCTATGTTTTTCAGTTTTATTAATTTTAATGGTAATATGATTGCTCTCCTCTTTTCTGAGGGATTGGCTACAAAAAATAATGCTCTAGATTTTACGGATTAGTTGTTATTTGAATAATTATTTATAAATTTTATCTATGACTGACGAAAAGAAGTATCTTCCCAACTGGGAATAGGCTAAAGTTCATGGTGAGGCCTCTCGTGTGGGCTTCTATGACTAGCTAGACAATGATATGTGTCCATGTTGTCAGCAAAAGATACACAAAAAGTTAATCCCTATCGGAGAGAACACAAAAAGCCTAGAGTTTTTAGGTTTTGGTTTTCCGCTTTTCTACATGTTCATCAGAAATTGCATCATCCTACTTATTCTCCTCATTATTAGCAACAACTTTATTTCACTGTACATCTCAGTCAACGATGGCAATGAATATTGCAATTCGCGTTCTGTCACTCCTGCTCTTCCAGTTACTCCTACAACTCATTTTCTATTCAACAGATAGTTTACTCATTTGGAGGAAGAACCGGCTGAGGATCCTCAGTTGTATCTCACATGCAAGTGCCGTAACTTCATGTTGTTGATGGCTCGAACTGACAAATAACAGAAAGACTATGAGGTTATTTTTAGAATCTGTTCTTTCGTAATTCATGTGCTGAGTCTGCTATACATAAAAGATAAAATAATGAAGACATGGGAGTACTATGATGAAATGGCATCAGATCTATCTGATTATGCAGTCCTTGTAAAACGGCTTCCTCCTGGAATAACTGGAGTGAAAGGCAGACTAATCGATCTAATCAAAGCTCAACCTTGTGCTGATGGCAAACCTTTTAAAATTCACGAAATTATATTGATTCCATAAACTAAAAAAGTTCATGAATTGCATGAGGAAGAAGAATAAGCAATTGAGGAATTTCTTACTGCAAAAGAAAAAAATGATCCTCATACTCACCATCACTTTTAAAAATTGGAAAAGATTAACAAATAGAAGCATCACCTTGTACAGGAGACTGTTCGTCTCATTAATAGCGATAAGGTAGAGGCCTAAAATGCTATAGTTATCTTTGAAACTGAACCTTAAAAGGAAAATTTTTTGGATATTGCTGATTAAGTCCTTCAAAAGGAAAAAATGGATAAATACTTTGACAATCCAGCTGAACCGCTTGTAATAGTTGAAGCGCCCGAGCCAAGGGAAATCATTTATGAAAATCTGCCCTATTAGCACGATAAAGGTAAAAATCTATTGATAGGCTGGGGATTGAGCTTGATATTTTTAGTGATTATCACAATCGTGTTCTACTTCCTTCAGTTAATCAAAACAAACAACTTGGTTTCCGCCATTGAACAAGAAGAAGAAAATCCGGAAGGAGCCAGCAGCAAAAAATTATTTGCGACCATTATCGCGTGGGTGACACTGCTAGCTATTGTATTTTTCAACAAATTTGTGATGGGGAGAGTCCTTCATTCTTTCACTCATTTGGAGAAGCACGACAACAAGGCACATGAGGACTTTTCTTTTGCCTTCAAGTATGCTCTAGGCATGTTCTTCACCACAGCTATTATGACAATTCTGGTTGAAGCTTTAAAATATCATAACTATTATAAACACGATTTTGGAGTCATCGAAGAGGAAACCATAATGTTTTTCCTTTGCGCATTCATGGTGCCAGTTATTTGGTTTATTAATCCCTTTCAGCTTTGCCATCTCTATGATCGTTGGCGACACTATGGACGAAATGATGTTTCTCAGCACTAAGCTAATCACCTAATGGCTGACTATCATTATGATATGGGAAAGCGCTATGCATAAATAATCGAAATGATGTGGTTCACTTTCCTATATGCCGATTTAATTCCCATTGGTGCCTTCCTTATTCTGATTGGCTTTGGAATTTACTACTGGGTTGATAAAATTAACCTCCTCCGTGGTTCCAGCTTAGAAGGCAATATTTCGGGAGATCTTGCAAAGAAGGCATTATCACTTCTTGACTTGACACTATTTTGGAGATTTTTAGGTGAACTTATCTTTGATGTACAGATTAGAGATGGTGCAACATTGCTAACTATACTCTTTCTATGTCTATCCATAGTTTATATGCTTGTTCCTTGGGAGTCTTTTCTAGAGTTTGTCAACAGCTAAAGTTTTAAGCTCAATGAAAAAACTTTTACCGATGAAAAGGTACGCTTTCAGTATGATAACTACAAAACATATCATCCTATATATTCTCAGATCGCAGATGGAAAAGCTCTAGGAGATATAGACTTTTTCGCTAATGACCTCCTTCATTTTGCTAATTCGCTGAGTGAGAAATAAATCCCTAATCAAATGAATCTTGCCATACCTGGCAATAATGCTCAACCCCGTCAAGGTAGTCCAAATCAATCTCCTCGTCTCGAAATGCCCTTATCAGGTGCTTCGAATAAATCTGGTTCCAAACCCAGTCAAGGAAATGATCGCCCAAATAAAATCTGAATAAATTTATTAAAATGAATATTTTAATATGATTACTTTTCAATTTTAAAGATAATAATCCACTTCTGATCCAGCATTATCTCAGTAAAATTGGGTAAAATTATAGCAATAGAATCAAACAAATGAATGCTTGGATATCGCAATAGCCTGGAACTCAGGAGAAAGTGATTTAAAATCTGTATTCTCGCCGAAGTTTAGCTTAGTATCTCTAAATGTTCCTTGAGCCTTAGTTTCAAGGTGTATCTTGGCAGGACATAAGGGATTCTCTTTCTGAATGAAATCATTCTTGTAAATGGTTTCTAAATTATTATAAATTTACAATATTGGCGGTTATATTCTGGGGTGTTATCAGCTTTTTCTGGCATCTTCACTTTCTTGGCAAAGTATTCAGGATTTGGACTATTGAAAAATTATCCATAAGTGGTTTTACCAAGCCAGTTGTAACCAGTTTTAAGTTGATCTGGAATGTAGGTATAATCATCCTTGAGCGGGTCTTTAGAGACATATTCATTGGCATAAGTGCTTTTGCTTCGAAGGGGGAAATAAGCACGAGTATGTCTGTCAGTAGGTTTTATGTATTGATTATCACCTCTGTAACCTGGGAAATGTGAAGAGTATGTGCTCAGTTGAGAGCATGGTCCACAGCTATGAAGCAAATCCTCGGGAATTGGTCTCTAAACCTTATCTCCTGCCTTTCCCTGAAATCCTTCCCTTTGGGTTGAATTCATATCAAGATGTGGTCCTTTTAATTTTTCATATTCCTTATCATGATTCACAATGTTGGGAATAGCCTTCTGTGGAATAAAACTTTTTTGATAGATGGAATTTTTGGTGAGATCAGGCTTGATAACTTGCATTTTGCAGAGATGCCTTCCGCAGTGGCATTAATTACACAAGCAGGCGTCCTTAGAGTGATGTGAAAAGTTAGTGTCTCTTAGTTTAGAGGCAGTCTGAGCAAAGATGTCATGCTGGTGGAAACGTTATTCATTATTTTCCAGGCGTGAGGTTTGAGCCATCCTCTACACATCTACCGATTTATTGAGTTCCTCCAGTTTGAGCTTTCCGTCCATGCGGGATTTCAATTTAGTTCTAAAAGCTGGTTTTGGTCCAGAATTGTAGAATTATCGTTGCGAAAGTGGTCTCATGGCTGGTGTCTAAAGCTAAATAGTTGTAATAAATTTATTAGATGAACCGGTCTATAACATATATGAGTCGAAATTTAGTTAAATTTGTTTAACAAAAAATAAAAAGATAGATAGATAAGCTTGACACGTAAAAATATCTTTTAAAAAACTAATAACAGAAGCAAAATATTATTTGTGCCATATCAATAACATTTTAAATAACAGTAAGCACTTTTAATATCAGTCAAACTATTCATCTCCTCGCTGAAGCACATAAAAAACCAGAAAAGTATCTCAATTTATTAGGAAGACAAATATTGAACTGCCAATTTATCAAGCAAAATTTTTAATATAAATTAAAAAATATACAAGATTGAATATGATATTTGAATCTTTCCTCTATCAAGTTTTTATTTATTTTAAATAATGAAAAAGATAAAACATAGTTTAGGATCCCTTTAAGATTATCATTAAAATGTAACTTAAATAATTAAATAATTATTGCTGAAATGATCAATCATATGAATGAACAATTTTTGGTGTTATCTTCACTGATATAAAGGATTCAGCAATGTAGTAAGTCCAGAAAATGTGCAACACCTCCAAACCTATCAGCATCACAGCCATAAATATGTAAGGAAAATAAAGAACTTCCTTTTCAAATTAGTTTAGAACAATGTCAACCTTTTGAAGGCCCACCCAAGTGGTGTAAATGCAACAATAACAAAACAAGATTATTCGGCATCCTATCCAGCTTATCATTGCGTGTACATAGATCATGTCCAGCACTCTTTTTATCATATTCTTGCAATCCTAAATTGAAGAATATCTACCTTATAGGACCGCGCCATTATTAAAGCAAAATCACTGTAGTCATGAATTAGAAGAACAAAGATACCCATGATCCATTGATTTGATAAGTAACTAAAGACGATCAAGAAAACTGAAAGCCCATGATGAAGAGCGTACTCAAAAAAGTTGCCTTCTTCACGTATAAAAACATGAGAGAAAAATCGACTAAAGTGTTTTCCGAACTGAAGGATATAAAAAATTTTCATCTCAAGGGTTGCTTCTGGAATCCTTGGAGCATAATCACATATAGATAAAGGATTACCATTGCCTCCAAGCCAGACAGGCATGAAACTAGTTTGACGAATGATAGTATAGGCCCAAACAGAGCTGATTAAGTAGTATATTATAGAGTAACCCCATTTGACCAATGTATAGCATCTCTTTTTCTTTGATTCTAAATCAGTGTATCTCTGGTCGGTAATGTAGTATTTTGCACAGAGTTCATCGAAATAATGATGAATAAGCAAATCAAAGATCTAAATGATTAAAATAAGTACTGTAAAGAGTGCTCCAAACGGTAAACCATACATGAGAATTTCTAATAAATTACCGCAGCGGATATCTTTAAAGTACTCATGCGTCTGAAAAACATATATTTTTTTAATTAGTATAGCAGCGATGATGGATATGGCGAAAAGCATTGCTCTCCAGAGAAACTCATATTTCTACGATCATATTAATTTAAAAAATAAGAAGAGGATCACCTATTAGATCCTCGAAAGAAAGGTGCCTACTTTTTTTGATGAGCTTGTCGATCGCTCTTCTTTTGAGGGTTCCAACTTTACGGTCTCTGTAGATTGTTGTGACATCGACATCAATATTAATATTAATACGAAATAAATAAATTGAAATAACCAGATATTAAAGATATTTTTTAAAATCCTTTCGAATTGATGGCAATATTTTTTGTTAGCCATTTTCAAACTAATCAAGCTTCATAAAGGTCTTATTTTTATCTAGTATTGAAAAAATACAAAAGATTAATTTTTTAATATAACCAGTACAAATAATATTTAAAGCAATCTTTTCAATAAAGATATTTATTGAAGGATAATTCTTTAATCAATGAATGTTGCATTTTTTCTTATACTTCATTTCTGCAATTTTAATCATTGAGATTGTTGACTAAAGGGAAAATATCCCTTATTAACTTTTAAAGTATTACTTGCTCAAATTAACAATTATTCGATATACTTAAATTAAGAGTATACAAAAATTTATGAATACAATTAAAAATGGTCTCCATGAAAGGAAGATATTTAGTGTTTTATTAATATTTATTAATCAGCATTTGCTAGTCATTTAACATATGATTCAATGTTATAATTATCTGTATTAATTTACTCAAATCAAAAGCTTCTTTTACTTTTTCATTCTAACCGATTTTTTTTTAGGCGGAGGAAGAGCTGGCGCATATGAACATATTATCCTTGACGTGCAGGTAAAAAAGTTCCCAAGTTGGAGTAATTTTAACTTTTAATTTAGCTGATTACTGATTATAATGACACATACACTGCTTGAGATGATTACTTCTATTTTGCGTTTCTTCAATACAACTCAGAACTCGGCTCCTGTGAAAAAGTTAACATATTTCCTAATTTATTAGAGAGGGACGATATAAATGGAGCGCTGTTGTAATCTTCTTTGATAGAGATGAGGGACTGTTTTAAGCAGATATCGATAACCGTCTAGAACTTCCTTCTTATTCTTCTCGTAAAAGACTGATTATAAAGCAGCTTTTCTTTAGTAATACCGCTTGACAAGATCAATATTTCGTATTTTTTGATAAATTTTGTACATGTAATATTATGAGATATTGAATAATCAAAAGTTAGAGTGGCAAGGAGCTGTCACAGATAAATAAAATTGGCGATTAACTAATCTCTGCATTAACATTTTATCGTGCTGACAATCTTGACACACCTACAGGTTTTTTATCTGAGAGATTTCAACTTTTAGTTCAGATTGAACTGATTCATAAACATCAGCGGGAATTGGTTAATTTTTGTCTTCTTTTTTACTATCTGCTGTTTCGTTTGTTAATTAATTTTCCTGAATAGTTTAATGTTTAGCATATTGTTGCTGTTCCTCTTATTTTAAGAACACTTAACTTTATTTTCCGACGCATCTGCAGAATGATCCAGCTATTTAGATATTTTTTAAGCTGACTTTCTTTATCATTTCTAGTTTATGATACCGATTCACAAAAATTTATCGTATTTGCTTACTCAATAAATGACTCTTTCGAAAGCATTGCTTTGATTAAATAAAATTTATATTGAGAGTTTTCACAAGCTCAATAAAAAATCTTTTAAATTTTGGCAACTTACTTTTTGATATCAAAACCTCCTCTCGAATGCAATGATCCATAAGATGATATAAAACGTTTGAAATCCAAATTTTGTAGGTTTCTAAATTTTATAATAAATTAAAATCTTTAACCTTCACTTCCACCATCTTCCTTAGAACCATATAATCAATAAGATAGATAAATGTTTCCAGTAAGTTAAAGTTTGACAAAAATTCATTGCCTTTATGAAGTGTAAAGGTCAATTCATTAATCTATGGATTTAAAGTTTTTTAATTCACAACTTATTTTGATAGCTTGAGACTCTAAAGGTCAGTTTATACCACCAAGGCCTCCCACTTATAAATTATCTCAAGAGATGCTTAAATAATATATGATTTGTTAGCTATTTTATATTCCAAAATCTAATTAAGAAAAGCCTTACCCTTAGCATATAGAATTCGCATTCTAAGATAAATTTTTTGGAAAGTTATCCTTTTTCATCTCCAATCCATGCTTTATTGCTTAAAAAATTGCCGAAGATGTTTTCAAATTTGCTTGAGATCAGTAAAGCCCCAAGTCCATAAGAATTGATATTAGCTAAAGTTACTTGAGGGTTTACTGTCTTTTGTTCAAGATAAAAGAATTTTTTTGCTATGAGGATTGCTCTATAGAAAATTTATTTGGTGAGTTTCAATGTCATTGAAGTCATCATCATCCAATTATAAACCTAAAGATGTTTAAGTTTATTTGATTCTCTTTGTTCTCTGGACTCTTTCTTGGGGTTAACCAGCATAATTTCCTCTGAAAATTAAAAAAGACTATCATCTTATAGTCGTTCATCCTCAAAATCTGATAAATCATCTTCATTTTTTTCCATATTTCCTTTCATGGAAAGCTTCCTATTTTAGCTATTTTGATCAAAATCCTAAAGTAAAGCAGTTTTCTTGAGAGAAAGCTATCTTTTATGTTTTTTCTCTCCAGAAACCACTTTCTTTTTAATTTCTTTCAGGTTTTGTTAAACCTTTTTTGCTGGGTCATTTAATTTCGATTTTACTAAATATATTGCAAATTACCACCTTTGAGTTCAGTTTTCATGGGCTTGTAAGATTTAATATAATTTTCAAGAAAAAGAGCATGCATATCGAATATTCAATTCGATTCAATATTTTGTTAACAATACAATATCAGATATAAAATTCAAGACAGTTCATAAGAATGGGCGAAGTAGATAGCTTTGATAAACGATAAATAAAATTATATTAATCATCACGATGATTCCATTAATTGGAAAAATAACCCATCATCACCTTCCTGTTTTTGCAACGGGAATAATTAAGTTATTTTTTTTTCTTCTAGAATTAACGAACATATGTATGTATTCATAATATTTATTTCTTGATTCAATAATTTTATCCAAAGGAGTCATTAACTGAATTTCATTTTATTATAAAATGCTATTATCATTTAAATTAACTCAATCAGGAACAAAGCAGATCCACTTGATATTTTAGCCCATACACTTACCAAGTCTTTTATGTATGTGCCTCATTAATATCTGCTCCTCTACTTAGTCCTGATTTGCTCTTCAATCATGATCAACAAGAAGTTTTTTAATAGGGAAGTCCAGATTATTTTGTTACTTCCATATTTGTCAATTCCTCAGCACAGGTTGGATGAATACCAATAGTTGAATCAAGTTGTTGCTTTGTTAAACCTATTCTCATTGCAACAGCAAATCCTTGCATTACTTCCCCTGCATTTGGACCTGCGTAATGTAAACCCAACACTTTATCAGTTGATTTTTGGACAATAGCCTTCGCATAAACATTAATTTTGTAGTTACTTCCATCCTCATTATATTTTTAGAGGATGCTTTATTCTAAAGGAACATATTTAATATGGTAGACGCTGATGTCCTCTCTTCCAAAATTATGGATAGCATCTTCCTAGGATAGCCCACTACAACTATATTCTAAAGGAGTAAATATTGTGGTTGGATAATTTTTTAAACTGATCTAGATTTCATGATCTTAAAAATGTTTCTTTCCCATTCTTTGAACTATTCTTCTTCCTAAATGCCAGCCCATTTTAGTGGCAGTGCTTGTTAATTCTGGCAAACCTTGAACCACATCTCCTAAAGCATATATATTATCGACATTTGTTCTTTATATTTCATGAGTTCTCGTTAAAATCTTTTTGTTTTTTGCTATATTTACACCTATTTTCTTCAGATTAAGCGTATCAGTAGTTGCATTTCTGCCAACAGCAAAAAGCACTGTATCAAAATATTCAGGAGGTTTAATCTATTTAGTTATTTGATTTTGAATAACGACCTCGAGTTTTCCATCTTCTTTCTTTTTGATGATTGTGGGAAGTGAAGTCTCTACAATATTAACCTTTCTCATTTTCAGATCATTGATGAGATAATTTACCATATCTCGATCAAATGCTCTCAAATAATCGCCTCTAGTCATCAAACTTACATTATAACCCATTCCATGCAGAAATCCGGCTATTTACACAGCAACGTACCCTCCCCCAATTATAAGAGTTTTTCCTGGAGCTTACTTTTTCATAAATATATCATCACTGGTTATAGCATGATGTGATCCTTCAATCTTCAAATAAGAAGGACGAGTTCCCGTTGCTATCACAAAATTTTTAGCTTTTATCTCGTAGTAAACAGGACTGTCTGCATCATTTTTAGGAAGAATACCAGTTTTGACAAATTAATGAATTATAGCAGGATTTTTGGAGCATATTACAGTATCTTTATCTTTAAAAGTAGCAAGACAATTAAGATAATCCATATTGTCAACTTTATTTACACTGGCAATATACCCAAAATTAATAGATTTTATATAACCTTGAATTTTACCTCTAAGCTTTGTCCAGTTAAATTGTTTAGACAACTCTTCTGAATTTTATCTGTTATTTGCACTTTCTGGCAATTACCATCCATAATCATTAGCATTGACTAATTATTCATGACTTTTAGCTGCTTGATGCATCAATTTTTTAGGAATACATCCAACATTTACGCAAGTGCCACCCAAACCCCATTTTGACTTATGCATTGACTCTTCCACAAAATCAATAACTATTACATTTAGCCCATGCTTATTGGCTTCAAAGGCAGTAGCCAAACCTCCTGAGCCTCCTCCAATAACAGCTAAGTCATATTCCTTATCATATGATTTGATTGCTGTCAAAGGATTTTTAATAAAAGAAGATCCAAACGTCAAAGCTAGCATACTTATCATGGTTTTCTTGATCTTTGTTTTCGTTCCTAGGTATGACATTAACCTAGAACTCCTCTCTCGAAGCATAAATATAATTGTGCTTAAAATTAATATGATTTAATAAGGAAAGCATATAAGCTTAAGATTAAATTCAAATTTATAGCACTAAAACATATAAAACAAGGCCAAAACGTCATTAGCTGATAATCATCTTATCAGTTTAATTTCTTAAAATTTGAATATTTTACTGCCACTCCTTGAAAAGTTATATGAGACCATTTTTCAAAAGTTAGATTTTTACTTTATTCGAAGTCTTTTACATTTTTTATATTTACTTATTTAATTTTTAATGAAAATATTTCTGTGGTGAAATTTACTTCATTTTTAAAAAGCCTATTTGGAAATTATCAGAGTCTATGATTCGATCTTCAATTGTTTGGCTGAGACCATTTATAGCCTCTAAAATTTTGCTGTTCTTTTAATTTGAAAATTAATTAATTGTTTTGGAAACGTCAAAATTCCTCAAATTAGATAAATTAGACAATTAATAGAGACTATAATCTTTTTAAAGATTTTAATTTTATTTGATAATATCTTATTAATACTGCACGCCAATTTCAGATATGTGATTTTCCTAATGTTCCTTTGATATTTTTTTGATTTATTTTTATTTTTTAAAAGTTGAAATCTGTTTCTCGCATTGACTCAAGCGAAAAGTTAATGCTTCGATAAAATCATTTTTTTATTTTAGATTATTACAGTTATTTATTAATTCGTCATTTAACCAACTATTTTTTTGACTGAGCGCTTCTTTCTATTTTCCTAATTTACTATTTTTATCTTGCAATTTTTTACTCTATTTTAGCAAAATAGCAATTCTTTACTTCAGTTACTTCATCTCCTCGTGCATTGTTGCTTGTCTTTTTTGCCATTATTCATTTTATGTTTGAACTCTTACTAGTTATCTATTTATCTTTTCACTATTTAAGATAATAAATGAATTTTGCTGCAGCAATTGCATAAGTTGCCTGTTTCTCTCTTTCAATTTTTTCATTTACTCATCCCTTTCATTCTCTTCGCTGTTTTTGAGTAATTATATTTCTTTGCAAATGGCCTGATCCCACCATTGACTCTGTAGTTGCATACTTTACAAATCATGCTGCAATTTTTTAATGTGATCGAGTAACTGCTGTTCATTCTCTTCCTTATCTTCTAGCAATTGATGCAAATTTTATATTTCTTCCTCTATAACAACAAATTGCTATTTAAATATGGCATATTTCTATTATAATTGGGCCACCTTTCTCTTCTATTATTCAACTGTGGCATTGAACAGTTATTAACTAATTTTCTTTTGATTACTTTCCTTATATTTTTATCGAAGTTAAGTATATTTTTGTAATAATTTAGTATATTATATTTCACAGTTATTAAGTTATTCTTTAGTTTGCTAATGCTCAATGGCCCACTAGTTACGCCACTTAGAAACTTATCTTTTGATATTTTAATTCTCCTCTTCTAAACCTTATACCATAGCCTCATTCTTATTCTTGGTGATATTAATTTCTTAAATTTATTTTTTTAGTGATATTATGATATTATTATTACCAATCAGATCATTTTTGTAGTTTTATAATTATCTTTTAAGTTAAATTTCGTTTGATGTGAACTTTATTTCTTTCTATTTATAATCTTTAATTAATTGCTGTAGATCTGCCACTTGAATTTATAAATTTAATCTTTTGGTTTATAGAGATTATAAATTCACAATTCTTTGTACAAATTGTCTATTCTTTTATTTAAGAGCAGAAATTTAGTTATTAAGTTCAAATATAATAGTTTCTCGTTGGCATACTTCAGCTGATAGAATAGCACATTATTTTTCAGCCTATGCAAGCTGAGTTGAAATACTTTCAAATTATTATTTTACTTTATGATTTCTAACATGCAACTTTTCAAGCTTATTTTGCATTTGGAACAGCTAATTACTCATTTAAGTAATCTACGAGGCTTATGGGGCTTATTATTATGGCATAGATACGCCTTTGCTTTTCTCTTAACTCTAAGTACGCATAATTTCAGTTTCAATCTTTTTAGATAGATGAGGTACTTAAATCAACTTCTAATCAGTCCTTTTTTAATTTTCTTTGTCCACATTTTTCTTTTGTTTCTGAAGGAAAAATTATATATTTCCCAATTTATTTATATATTTGCTTTCAGATTTTACATTTTTTTTTAAGAGATTATTCTTTGCAGTCTAAACATTTGAACAATGCTTTAATAGACACACAACGAGAGAATTTTAGCTTTTTATTTCATATTATTTCTAAGGCACTATTTTTTTAATAGCCACTTATCCTAAATCTACAGCTAGGGTTTAATGAAGGCCACTGGTTTAATTCATCTCCTTAATTTCAAGATAAATTGGTAATTTTTCGTATTTTTTCCTTCTGCTGTCATAGAGAAGATCTGTTTTGATTTCGAAAATTTCGTTAAACCATGCAGTACCGTTCTTAAAAGTATGATGACTGTTACTCACGGCAATGATTTGTTGTTTAGCGCTTTTCCAAAGAGCTTCAATTGGATTGTTTCCCCATTTATTTTAACCTTGCCTTTTTACATACTGCAACTTAATTTCAAATGTGCAAACGTGAAATTCCATATCAATGTTACTTAAAAAATATGTTAAACAAACGAAGCTATACTCATAGGTAACTCTGAAAAAATCAATGCTTTTTATTACATCCACACGAGCGCTTGTATCCATGCACGCATTATGGAGATGCAAGCTGACTCATAGTTCGCTCTCGGGGGTTAGAGACAGGATTTTATGCTTTTGGCAGCATTCGAGGCAAAGATTATTGTCTTTCCATATCGTCTTCAATAATGGGATTTACTGCTATTCTCGTTAATCTGGTGGTATTCAGATTTGTCTTTCGATTATTGACAGTATTCTTAGGACGATTACTAACTTTTTTTTCCTCTGGTTTTTGGGGAGAATTGTTATTTTGATAAAATTAATCTACTTATCTGTCATTAATCCAATATCCTCTATATTTCATCATGCCTTTCTCTGTTAATTCTCCAAATCCATGCCTAAAATTGTTTTAAAAATTTCCAATATAAACTAATTAATTACCATAGTTGATTTGCCCATATCCACATTTTTTGTCATTTTTGTACTCCCCTCTGTATTAGATGCTGCTTTTACCTTATTTAAAGTATCCTTATCCATGTCTGAGCCCATTTGAAAACTACCCTTTGTAATAATCTCCATTCGCCCAATAATATTATCCTTCACCATTTGGTCTATTTTTTTGGTAACTTCCCACATAGGTTTCTCCATTAAAGAATCTTTCAGTTCCAACCCCATATTTTAAGGAATTTTTAAATTATCCCTCATATCGAGAGCCATTCTCCATTACAAATACTCCAAAACCTTCAACTTTCCCATTTTTCCATTCTCCAATATAGGATTAGCCATTTACCCCTTTCCACATGCCGCTTCCACTTTTTTTGCCTCCTTCCCATTGCCCTTCATAAATTTCTCCATTGCTCCATTCAAAAACGCCTCGTCCCTGTTTGACTCCATTAGAAAAATCTCCTACATATCTTGAGCTATCTGGATAGCATTAGTACCCCTTCCCATGTTTTATATCTGATTTCAGCTATCCTTCATATATTTTTCCTGAAAAATAAAAAATAATGCCTTTACCATTCTTCTTGCCTTCGTTATCTAATTCTCCGAAATATACACCATTTTTATATTTTTTTATTTGAAGATTTAAAGAGTTCATATTTTGAAGCAATTCATTTTTGGGGTGATAGTTATTTTTCATCCATTATAACTCATTTGGCCCAAAGTTTTGACGAATTGGATGGAAAGTCTTATTGATAGGTTCCAGTTCACCTACTTTCAGCTCATGTTCAGAAGGAACTTGTATTAGAATGCTCCTCTGGTTCCTCTCTAGTTTTTCTGGGCTTCTCTCTCTAATTTAAGGTGAAGGAGGAGCCAAGCTGATTAAGACTTATGTATTCTTGGATGGATTGATCTTGCTAATCTGAGAATGATTAAATTAATGATTTTAACTGATTTCTGCGATCATTGAGGTTTATTGTTTTATATCTAATTATTCACGTGCTTAATTGACAAATGGTATGATATCTTTTTGATTTGATTCCGTTTTTATTGTTTTCATTTTATTCTAGGGTAATCTCACTAATTTTTAATTTTCCAGTTTGGCCACTTGAGATTGTTGTGTCTATAATTTAAGACTACTCACCTTGTTTCTGCTGGTTTTATTAGGGCTTTATTCCATTTCGGCAAAATTATTAAGAGTTGATTTTAAAGGAGGAAAGGGTTTTGAGTCGATGGTTTTACTGAAAATAGTTTCTTGCTACTGATATTCTCGATATCTATTTGGAAATCTATTAATTCCTGTATGAAAGCTAAACTACATCTTACTAATTGTATCTAAATAATTATTCGCACTGTTTCTGCCTGATAGAGCTTTAGCTCTACCTACTCCTCCTTTTCTTTCCCTTGGTGGTAGTAATGGATTTTATTCAGCGTCTTCCTCTAACTTCGGCGGCTATTAAATTTTTTAAACCTTTTTCTTTTGATCTTAGGTTATCACATCGATTGTATTATAACTCATATGATTGAGATTTTGCAGGTTAAAAGATGGGTATTGAGAGTACTATAGAAGTAAATCTCTTCTGCTGTCAATCATAAAATTTGGTTGTAAAGTTTCAGTTTGTACCTATTGTGATAGCTTTGTGGATCTAATAGTTTGACCTTTAAAAACAAATTTGGGTTTTACTTTTGCGTTAGATAGATAGATACGCTTAATCTCTCTTTATTTAGGATTCTAAGCTGAAATAAAATCGATGTGACGACTATTTTTATACAAGCTAGCTGAACTACGATCATTTTTAACTATCTCATTAATTTGCTTGTCGTCGTTCAGCTTTTTGAGGGTAATTGTATTGAGGGCATCTCCTCTTTTTAAAAATCTTTTGATTTGATCGATTTATGGGGGATTTGGGTTCATTTTAGGTTTAGATGGTAGAGCAGGAGGTTTGGATGGTGAATCAGATGAAAGGGAGTCATTTTTAAAAAGAGAATTATTGGATTCCTCTTCCTTTTTTTTGACTGCAGTCAAAATGATTGGAAAACTAACATCAGTGCCTTTAGTTTCTGAAATTTGTTTTTACATCAATA
>Ga0302186_10000405_pt1 | contig 38706 bp, 44 predicted proteins | sample II_Bog_E1_2_FD_198782 | JGI IMG/M metagenome (GOLD analysis project Ga0302186, IMG submission 198782) | Peat permafrost microbial communities from Stordalen Mire near Abisko, Sweden - II_Bog_E1_1 | ecosystem: Environmental > Terrestrial > Soil > Wetlands > Peat | place: Sweden: Abisko... | reverse complement strand
AAAAAAATTGATCTTTGAATTATTACGAAACGACCAGGCAAAATCCAGTAATTTTTAAGAAAAAAAATATGTTAATTTTTTAAGCTTACACTTAATTTTAAACCTTTTTTAATTTGAAATTTCCAATTTTAATTTATGAAAAATCTGAGCAATTTTCACAAAATTTTATTACAAATAAAAATTTTAATTAAAATTTGATTTTAAAAAAAAAAATATCTCATAAAATATATTGAAATTTCTTTATTTTTATCAAAGACCTCTTTAAAATGTTTTATTTAGAAAAAAATAACATCATGCCTTTATTTTTCTCCAAAATATTTAAGGTTTTGGCTTCACCATTTTCTTGTTTTTCTAGTTTATTGTTGGAAAAATTCCTATTCAAATCATTTAAAAAGAATTTCAAAAATATTTAACATTTTATCTTCATGACAAGTGAAAATAATGAGAACTTGGAAAGATAAAACATATTTTAAATAAAAAATAAATAAGCACTTGTAGACGAAGAAAAAGATTCATACATTTTTTTGATTTCAGAGTCAAAAAGCTTTAACATATCAAGTAAAATTTTACCATCTTTCTGGAAAAAATTCATTTCAAATTTTCCAAAAACTAAATTCGGTTCCTTGATATTTTCGACTTTCAGAGACCATTTTTTTAATTTTTGTAGGGCTTTAAAGTTTTTATTTAAAAATTAAAGGGAATCATTACTTTCTTCCAAACAAGCCTCATCTTTTTTAAACTCATCAACATGAATGTTAGTATCTTTAAAATTAATTTAATATAACAACAAATTTAAAACGAACTTTCTTTGATTAAATTCTGAAGATTTGAATGAGAGTCCAACATCATAACACTTTTTTCATTTTTTATCAATTTGTGCAACACGTCAAAACTTGGTTTTTTATTGAGTGAAAATATGTTCAAATTGTCTAAAATTTCTATTCTCAATTTCGTGAGGGAAAGTGCTGCTTTGGAATCTTCAACACTATCATGTTCTCTCTAAAAAACTTGACATAAATTCAAAAATGTTTGCTACTTCCTGAATTTTATAGTTCAGGTATTTCTCTGAAAGGGTTCTCAATGACAATTTGTATCCCTCGTGAGATTGAAAAAGGACGCTTGTATCGATGATTTTTTCATGAATTATCTGAATTTACGATGAAATTTATTTAAAATTTAATTTAAAAAATTACTTGCAAAGCATTCAAATCGTTTTCAAGGGAATGCCCAATGAGAATTGAGTCTCGATCAACAATTTTTAGGAATTCTTCCTGAATATCTTGCAAATTGGTTGTGACATCTTTTAAAAGATCATAAGTAATTCCACTATATCTAAAATAAAATTCGATGACTAACTAACTAACACTTTAAATGGTTAATTACTTGGTGTTATAATCTAAAATTTGTGTTTTGGGTTTGACAAGTTTATCCATTAAAGTCATAAAATTGAAATCTATCAAACTCACTCTTGCTAATTCGTTTCCGTTCTCAGTTTTTACCTAATTGTCAATCCAATTTCCTCAGTCGTTTTAAAAAAAAAGAAAAATGAACCATTTCACAATCCAAAGCAAAAATCTTATTAAAAATCGATTTTTCTGAAAAGTCTTCTCTTAATTCAGTGCTTCTGTAATTGGAGTAAATCATTTGGGTCTTGTTGGGATAAAGATTTGATTGGCGTTTTTCTTCATTTAATATGAAAGAATTGTATTTGCCATAAAGAAACTTCTCCAAATTATTATAATTATTGAAATCAGGTTTAGGAGGATCCGTCTTTTCAAAATAGGATGTCATCTCCTTTCTTGAGCTAAATAGGTTCTCCCAAAAAAATGCTTTCTATTTAAGTTTTTAAATTCTTCAAAATCAAGTTTTTTTATACTTCGCAAAATAGTTTATTGAAAATGGCAACTGTGCTCTTCTGGTAAAATTCCGCAATAAAAGGCAATTCTTTCTTCATTATTAATTCTTCAAAATAACTTTCATCAATGTCCAAAGAACAAATCACTGCCTTTTTGATGCCTGAGCGGTTTTTTATAGCGACCCAACCCGGATTTATCATTTCCTTGGAAAAAATCAGAAGCAATAATTGTTGGAGCAACTTTTTTAACAAGTTTAAAATTAATTTCTAATAGACAGAACCTTGAACCCGTGTAAATTTGAGATTTTTTTTGCTTCGGTGATTGTAAATTGAATATTCTTTTGGGAAGTTATGTTGGGAGTTTTTGATAGATTAATCGGTGGACCTTCTTCTAATTTGATCTTTTTAGACTCCGTCAAAAAATTGTTTTCTACTCCGAAATTAAAGAAAATAATTGGAAATTTTACCAGGACCAAACTTTTTAAAGCTCCTTTTTTGACCTTTTTCTGTTTTGGCAACTGGAAAGAAAAACGAATGTTTCATATAAAACAGATAAATTTATCTATTATTATTTTTTAGGAATTTTTAAACTTTAAAAATATAAATAAATCTCTAATAATTATGAGAAAGACTTTTTTGTAAAATGTAAAAAAAAATTCCTTCTTCGAAGAGATTTATAAAATATTAAAATATTAATCTGATCCAAATGACTTTTCTTTAACTTACTAAAAATTGATGATTAAGTAAAGTTTTTACTCCGGATCTTTTTTCTGGGTCTCTTTGCAAACAATCTAACAAAAAAGTATGCAGACTTGGAGAAATATCTTCAGGAATAGCTGGTATTTCATCACCTAGCCCGATTTTCATAATTGCGGCCACAGCATTATCAAAACTATAGCCAAACCAAGGTTGTTGCCCTGTAATCATTTCCAAAATGGTGCATCCAAATGACCAAATGTCTGATTTTCTTCCATATTTTGTCTGTTTTATGACTTCAGGCGCCATCCAAGGAATGCTTCCTTGAATCCCATTATTTTTGTTTTCCTTCAAATACAAAGTCAAAGTTTTTTCAATGAGTTTTGAACAACCGAAATCAGAAAGCTTCACTATCCCATCTGTATCTACTAATATGTTGGCACCTTTGATATCTTTATGAATAACTTTGTTCTCATGGAGATAATCCAGGCCGGAAAGCAATTGTTTGGCATATGACTTGATTGTTGCTTCAGATAATGGACCATATTTGGACAAAATTTGTGAAATGTTTCCTAATTATTATTTTTAAAATTCCAATTTTTATAAAGCATACCTCCTGAAATATATTCTAGATAAATATAAAAATTCCCGTCAATTTTTTCATGGCCATGATAGGTCACAATGTTTTCATGTTTGATCATTTTTAAAATTTCCAATTCTGCCTTTTTTGAAAGATTTTAGTGAAAACTTTTTTTTTTTAAACCTCTATTTCTTTAAGAGAGTCTTCTTCCATGATCCCAGGCCCATATAAATTGAATTTCTTAACAGCGAAGATTTTTCCTGTATTACAATCCATAGCCCGAAAAACCTGGCTAAAAGAACCACAATTTATAAAATCTCCCATTTTCCATTTTATTATTTTGCCAAAAATTTCCTTTTTGATATTTGAAATAATAATTTCAAATTGGACTAAATTTTTTACGGATTTAAAGCTGTCGGTTGAAAACTCTGCTTTTCTCTTCAGCAATTCATCAGAATTACTTGAGCTTTGATTGGATTTATTATTGTAGAGCAATATTTTCTTTTCGGAGGATTTCTCATAGCTGCTGCTTTTTGAGTTTTTTTCTGAAATTTTTTTGAATTCATTATTGTTTTTGCTTAATGATTTTTCAGAGGAATTAATGGTAATCTAAGAAGAAATTTTGAGATTTAAACAACTTCTTTTATAAAAAATTACATTCATTTCATCTTTTATTTCCTCAAGTGAAACATTTGCTACCGAACTATCTAATCTTTCAGTAGGGTTTTCTTTTTTTATCATTTCATAGAGAGCTGGATTATCGAATTTCTTGGCCTCAATCAATCCTCTTCTAATCTTTTCAACATAACCTTTTTTTTCCGATAATTGGAGAGGATCAAGAATTAGGTTTTTCAATTCTAACTTGTTAAAATCCTTGAGGCTTTTTATTTCTTCAGTAAAAAGGCCACCCTGTGATTGAATTGCATTCATTTTTTTTCGGAGGGTGGTAATCTCTCGATTATGAGAGATTGAGGCCATGAACTTGTCTTTATTTGCAGAATGGAAATCCTTAGACTGATGCGTGACATTATCCTCGGAATATGGACGGTCTTTGTTAATAGATGGCAAAATTGCAGTATTTTTTGTGATGATTGGTTTTATCAACTTAGGACTTGTAAGTTTCGTGATTTCAGGTTTGAGAGCTTGACAAGACTGTTTCCACACAGGATATAGTTTTTGATGTTTTTTATTTGCCTTTTTATCAACTTATGAAGGTATAATAAAAACAAATATTTAATTTTTGAAGACTTTCAGAGACGGGCTTTGGTGATTCGTTTTTGCCTATGTTACTTAAAAGTTTTTAAAGGAGACAAGAGAGGAATGTTGTTACGGGTAAGCTAATTTAGTCAGCTGCTTCTCGGATTGATTTTCCATCTATTATAAAAAATACCTTTTGATTTAAGTTGTAATATAAACAAAATTATAAATTCTCAAAAAAAAAAAAAATTAAAAATAGCATTAGAGTGAGAAAAAAAAAATAAGATCACAAAAAAATCAATTATTTTATTCCAAGAAAAATAGTATTTTTATATGTTTTTTTTGAGTTTACAAAAATTAAAAATAGTTATTATGAAAAAAAGAAAATATTTTCAACAAGATAAATCCTTTTAAATTTAATAAAAATAAATTATTTTTTCTTATTTTTAAAATGATTTCTCTCTTGAAATCCTTTAAAAAAGCTTTGAATTTTGACAGCAGCAATATCAACTTAAAAAAATATTCGTTAAATTGTTTAATTTGGGAAAATACATTTTTTTTTCTGTGTTTTTTCATGAAATCCTTTATAATGACTTTGAATTTTAAGAGCAGCATTATCTAAAGTATTCTTTGTAAGAAAGATGTTTAAAAAGAAGTTTACTTTGTTTTAAATGTTCTTTTTGTTTTGATCCTTCGAAAAAGCTTTGGATTTTAAGAGCTGCGTCATGAGCTAAAACCATTTTTTAAAATATAAGACATTTTTACAAATAAATTATTTTTTTTCTATTCCTTTTTAAAATAATTAAAAAAAAAATTGCCACATTTTTTTTCTTCGTTTTTGTTTAGCTCGAGCTCTCTTTTTGGTTGTTCAGCAATTTTCTCATCACCTTTTGATAAAATAGAATCAAAGGCAAAGAAAAAACAAACTTATTCTTTCCATTTTCTTTCTTAGAGTGAAGAAATTGTTTAAAAAATATTGTTTAATAAATAAATTTTTATTACAGAGAGCCTGAATTTTAATTTAAAGGAAAATGATCATTTTTTATATAGAAGAAAAAAATTAAGGATTTTTACTTTAAAAATTAAAACATAACTCATTTTAAATTTTGAAATCATTTGTATAATATGGGAAGCGTCTGTGGCAAAAAGAAAACTATCAGAAAAGCAGAAATTTACAAAGATGTATTTTTTGAAATTCATTAAAAACATCTTAATAATTTTTAAATTTAGAACTCAGATCCGACAATAGCTCCAAAACAACATGAAGACCTCAATGAAAATTTAAATAAACCTGCTGATAATTTGAAAAGCGATACTCCAAGTAATTCCAAAAACAAGAAGAAACCTCCATCAAATATAAAAAAATCTGACGACAGCGTTAGTCCGCGAATGGAAGCGAATGAAAAGGTGAACCTTTTGAATTTTGAGGTAACAATTTTAACATAAAAAAAAATAAAATATGAAAAGTCAAAAAAACATGAGGAGAAACCTGTGGAAGAAAATTTTCTTAAAGGCAGCTTTCTCGAAAAAACTGATAAAAACAATAACAGCATCAATATACCCTATCAAAATAAATCCGGCCTACGTGAGTCAGCTGTTCCCAATCAATTTTCTTCTCTCCGAACCCCAACATATCCGAATAATTCCGAAAAGAAGGTTCCAGAAAAGAAATTTACTTATAAGTTTATTGAACGAAATCTCCTGGATTCTTTCAATAATGAAGAAGAACTATATTATGAGCTTTTCGACTCGGATTTAATTGACTATCATGATAACTTGGTCAATCCAAAATACAAGGAAACAATAAAAGCCCAAGCTTCGAATTCATTTTCCAATTTCAATGATTGGGCAAAAATGATCCAAAAAGTTTCAGCTCCTCAAGATAAATTGGCTGAAAGTATGAGCAAAACCAATCAGGATTCAATTCAAGAAGTCTTTCGGATGATTCTACTATTAAAAGAAAGAAATTGGTATGAGGAGATCGTTCAATTATATAAGGTAAATGAAAAAAAAAATGTCTAAGAAATTTTTAAAATTAAAATTAATAGGAAAGGAATTCAGCCAAATTCAATCAAAACATGTTCGGCATGAATTTTGATAGAAAGCTGGTGCATATCCAAGTGATTATCAATCTTTTTTTTAATTTTATTCTATAAATTATTTAAAAGGAACATTTCAAATGGTTTGTGGCGTCAATTGCACATTTTTGTTTTAATTTCAACTCAATGATCGGATCAACAAATTTTCAACCGAATCTCTTCCAAGTAAAAAACAAAAGCAAAACCAACTCAAACATTTCCAACATCCTCGTGAAAAGCTATAACATGAGTGACGATAATGACACCAATCACAACAAATTTAATAAGTCCTCAGCTTTCACTCTCCTACAAGACTTAAAACTTCCCGAAAATTCTAATGAATCTGATATTCAAAAAGGACCATTTCAAAAATATCTACCTCATCATTCATCGCCTCTTTGGTTCGAAGGGTTTATTTGGCGAGGAGTCTATTTTAGGATGTATTCGAGAGTTGAAGGCAAGAGAATCAAGGCAGAAATCAAAGGTTTGAAGGATCTTGCCGTTGAATATTTGCAAACTGAAACAAGCTTCAAGGTTGATTTCCAAAATATAATGAAAGAAAAAATGAATAATGAAAATAGCTTCCTTGACCTTAATCCAAAACATGACCAAACCCACAATGCCTACAAATTCATCAACTTTATTTTACCTTTGATTTGTTATATCGAAAGTCCCACTTGGGTTTTGTTGGGAACCCCCATCATTTACAATAAAAGACATGGAAATGAAGATCTGAAAATTGCGGACGCAGCTAATTATTTCAAAAGAACCCTATATTTTAACAATCTCTCGAACACTAACCTGAAATTCCATTTCACAAATTATGAAGAAACTTCCACTGTCTTCCAAACTCCAAACTCCTCCACGACCTGGATAAACCCCAACAATTTGAATTCTATCATCAATAATGTCAAAAACCTCATCCCGAAACATGACCCAGTTTACCTCATGTATCTCATAAATCAGGATCCAAATACCAATATAGTTTATTTCGATACACCAGAGTATATATATCAACCTCTTAATCTTTTCCTTTTTTTTAATTAAATTCCAGATCTGGAGAGTTAGAACTAACTTCCGTGAAGCTCTTGATGGGATATAATTCTTTTAAACAAGTGGACTATTCCAATTTGATTGGAAACATTCAAAAAGTAGTTTCTTCAGTGAAAAACAGTGGGGTTCATGATAAAAACAATAATGATATCTTATGTCTTGATGTCATTCGATTTGAGTACCTTGATTGGAGGTTCCAGATGATCTACGCTTCAAATTTGAAAAACTCTTCATTTCCATGTGTTGTCAATGAAAGGGCAATGGAAATGCTTTTTTTCTCATCAATTGATAACAACAAGTAAACTATATAATAAATATTTTATAATTTATCAATTCAACTTCTAGGAAAATCAAAATTTTTGGAAATGTTTTGATCTTTGCTTCCAACTCCAATGAGTTCTCATATATTTTGTCTCCAATGATCAGTGATCAGGAAACTTTGACTTATTTTTTGAAAAAAGGACAAGAGTTAACAAAAATAAATTATAACTAAAGTTTAATTTGTAAAAAAAAAAATAGTAGGAGCTACAAGCCGAATATAGAGAAAAAAGGGGTTTCAAAACCTGGCAGTTTAAGAACCTTGGAAAAAAATTTCCATGATAATCAATTGATCACAAATTTTTCTGTCGGCATTGAAGAAGCGACTAACAAAATTGACACCACTGATGAAATTCTGAACCCAAGTGCTTTAAAGGAGCTGTTACATAAACATGGCTTAAATATGCGTTTTGAATGGATAGTCTATTCTAAATTAAAGACGACAAAGTTTTGTTTAATTTTTAATTATGACTTAAAATTAATTAAAAAGAGCAAAAGCTTTTGTGGGATGTGATATCTTATGCCGAGCCATGAAGAAAAACATCAATAATGCACTTCATCAGAAGATCAAAACTGTTCAAAAGAAAGAAGATCCAAACGAAAGAAGTGAGGTGACCAGCGATTCTCTTTTTAAAATAATGTTAACAAGAAAATTGAATTTGCTATTGATGGGAGAATCGGTATAATTTTATTTTGGATAATAAAATATCTTATAACAATTAAGAAAAACAAAGAGGAGAACCAATTTTACAAAGAGTTGATGTTATCTCTCAGCTACTCATTGATGAGGATTCTCAACTACACGAACAAACTCCTTTTGGAGAATGAGTTATATGTGTTGCTGAGCACTCAAATCTTGAAGGAATTAATATCTCTTCCATCTATGGAGTCAAATCTGTTCCTAAGCGTTGAATAAATATTAATTTTTGATATAGTTTTATAAAAAATGAAATTTTTAAAGTACTCTCAGCACCATTTTAAAGTTTCTCTTGATTATGAACTCATCAACTCAATTCGAACAGACAAATATTACTTTATTCTTAATAAAACACATTCTCCTCTTTCTCCCAAGGACATCTTAGCCATTAATTACTCCGCCATATCCTATCTTTCCCTTAGAGAAAGAGCCTATCTCATGCTGATTCGACAAAATTACAACAAGATTTCAAAATACAATTATGAGCATTTGATGCCCTCTCTTCTCTATAAGATAAAACCAACAAATAACAATTTTCTCTTGGAAAATACATCTATTTTCAACTCAAATCCTTTAGCTTTAGATTCTCAGTTAAAATCTAAATACACAATTCCTGACATTGATGTTTTAAATGACTGGGTGCTTTGTCTTGAAATAATTTGCAATGGCTTGCAATGTTTAGAAGGAGAAAACACGGTGCTTCTTGAAGCTTATATCCTTCAAATTCTTGAAACTTATTTTCTAGAGCAGGATGAAGACCAATGCAAGCTGATATTGGAGAAATTGGTCAGTTATTTGAATCAATCTTTGCTTTGTGAGCCAGAAATTGTAGTCATTGTTCACACTTTGTTTGGAATTATATTTGAAACAAAATCCCTGGTTGAATGTGAGCAAAACTATATGATGTCTCTCCTAACATTGCACAAACTTTATGGTGATCCTCGAGGAAGAGGAGCAACGGGAGTCCCTTGGGAATTGTTCGTGACTTGGAGATTATCTATCATCACCAGAATGCAAAGCAAAGGACATGATGCTGAATATGTTGAAGAGCTTTTTGATTCGACCGTTATCAATTTGAAAAGGAATAAATTCAATAAGTATTTAAGAAAAAAATAATAATTTATAATTTAATCTTATTTTAATTTAATTAGTTTTGCTTTCCGACATTATATCTATGATTACCCTTTTAAACCATATGAGAACTCCTTTAATTCGAACAAATACCTTTATTCACCAACGAAAAAATCGGCTATACATTCAGAAATCAGAAATATAATTAATGAAAATTCTAAACATTTGCAAAGTCCAAATCCTTTTGATTACAATGAAATGAACAGCTCAAATTCATTACCTTCTTTTTTCACTCATTGGGCTAAACATCTAAAGTATGATGAAAGCACGAGTAAAATGGAAATTCTCAGTCAAACGCTTTTGAAGAATGAAGAAACTTTTTCATGGATTTTGAAAAACTTATTGATTTTTTCTCCCAGCAGAATTTTTTGGCAAACCAGTGCCTTAAAATCATTCTTTCTATCTATAATGCAAAGCGTGTATACAAGCACATCAACCGTTTCAAGTCTTTCAAATTATTCAATGAAAGCTGAAAAGCAGCTCATTAAAGAAAGTAACATAATAAGTCAAAGCAATGAAGGACCAAACTATAATAATGCCACACCAAAGAACACCAAAAGCTCCAAAAAGAATAAAACTTTAAACACAGTTGGAGGGAATCTCGTTCAAGTATTTGAAAAGGAATGTTCAACATTATCTAAAAAGGAATTGTCTGGTGTGGCTTTTGTGTGGGGTCAGAATATCGAGGGGCAGTTGGGAGTGATTATTGATGGAGAGGAGGACCAAAATAATTGGAATCCTAATTTTGACAAAAAACTTAAAATCATGAATCCAAGGTTGTTGCTTCCTCTCAAAAACACTGTAATTAAAAGTGTTGCATGCGGATACACGCATACTATAGCTATTACAATTAACCTCAATGTTTTGGCTTGGGGATCAAATAAATCTTGTCAATTAGGATTAGGCCCTAACACCCCAAACAATGTTACCATTCCAACCCAGATCCCGAAATTGGAAAATATCATTCAAGTTTTACCATTTTAATATTCTTCTATTACGTAAATTAAAATTAGGTCTCTTGTGGACATGAACATACTGTGGCACTTGATACTCACGGCAATGTTTTTTCATGGGGTCAAGGTGAAGGTGGATTATTAGGTCACAACGATACACAAATTCAGAATACACCGAAACTTATTGAAGGACTTCGCAACGTTCTTGTTGATTCTATATGTTGTGGTGGACTCCATACATTAGCCCTTTCTAAGAATGGTTTGGTGTATGCTTGGGGTAGAGGTGAAGGAGGACAGTTGGGTTTGGCCTTTAACCTTTTGACCAACGAAGATGGAAATCTTTATTTGACAACTCCTAAAAGGGTCCGTGCTAATTTGGAAGGAATCTTAATTAAGCAAATAGCATGTGGTGATGCACATTCTTTGGCGTTAGCTCAAAATGGAAAGGTGTTTGGATGGGGATATACAAATTCTGGACAATTGGGATTGGGTATAACTGGAGATACTTTAGAGGGAAACCCTAAATATAACAGTATCCAAATTAGAGAACCTGTTTTGATTGAGAGTTTAACAGCTTTAAATGTGACTAAGGTTAGTTTGATTTTATATAGAAATAAAGAATTTTGATTAGATATATGCTGGATCGACATTTTCCATGTTTCTGACTGAAAAGAAAGAGGTTATCTTTGTTCTTTGTTTAATATTTACATAAAAATTCATAATTTTAACAAAGTTATATTCTTGTGGGATTAATGATTACAATCAATTGGGCTTGGAAAAAAATCCAATAAAAATAATAAATAATACATTGGGTAAAGAAAAATTTGAAGACACAATCATGAAATATTTCTATTAAAAAAGATAATTACAGAAACCCTGCCAATAATTCAACCTTCACTGAATGTCCTAATCCAAAGAAATTAGAATGTTTTCAACAGATTCCGATTTTGAATGTATCCTGTGGGGAAAATCATTCGATTGCCGTAATTAAATTTCTTCCTTTTTTAAATTAATTTTTAAAAATTTAAAAAGATGACATTATTCGATAATAAATATTATATGCTTTTTTCCTGGGGCATGCATAAACACTTCCAACTTGGATTGGGAGACATTGGTTTAACTTCTTCACCTCCCAGACCCATTACTTATTTGCAAGATATGGTTTTTTATAGCGTAAGTTTATCTATAATTTATTCAAAAAAATTGATCTATATATATTTATTTTTAAGATGGGATGCGGAGCTTATCATACCGTCGCTTTGGCTGGATATCCTTTGGAAAATATTGATATTGTAAGAAAAACAATTCTATTATCGACATTAATAATTTTATTAAGGATAATTTAATGATTAAAGTTATCGATAAATACGATTCAAAATGGAATTTGTCCTATTATGATATCAAGGATAATTATTCCAATGTCATGGAATTTGCTTTCAGCAACCTGGAAAATATCACTCCCAGTGACGAAGGCAAGATTGACAATCCAAAGTCCATAAAAACAGTGAATTGATAAATTTTCATTTAAAATTAAATAGTTTTTTTATTTAGTAAAAGATTAACGACAATCCAAGTATTAACTAATTATTATTTCTAATCACTTATTTGTTCAATAATTCGAAAAAATTCCAAAATTTAAGAATATCTTATTTAACAAAATGAAATATTAATGAACATAGGTATTGGTTTTATTCTTGATTTCTTCAAAAAAGCTTGTCTTTTTCAAACTCAACGGTCTTGATGGAATCAATTTTTTCATGTGACTTTCAAGAATTTCTGTCAAACAACTCTTCATTTTAAGTTTCAAAATAGCTGAATCCTCATATCGTTTAGCTTTTGCGAATTTCAAAACTTCCAGATAAGTCAATTCACTGAAGTCTTTGTAAGAATAATAACTCATTGTCAATCTCATAAGGATAAAACAACAAAAAAAGCATCTGGAAGAATGTTTCAAATAAACAAATCTTATTTTATTAAGCTAACCTCAAAGCGAAGATTCCATCAACAAAGACGAATTGATATTCCATCAACTCAAGCCCAAAAAAACCTCTCATTGTTTGGTTAAAAAACAGCCTTTCCATAGTGAAATTCCCCAAAATAACTAATATTTTATTAAAGAGGAAATTTTGTTCTTGAAATTATTAATATGTACTTAGGAATACTGAGGCCCTTGAGGTGTAAAGCCTTTGAATTGAGGTAATGAGAATGACTAAGAAGATGATGAAAAAGTAATAACAAAAGGTTTTGATGTCTAAAAATTCCATTGACATCCAATTTAAGATCATTATGATATTTTCTATTTTCGTGGTGATCTGAGAAAAAATATCCTGTAGTTTGGAATCATGTGATTGCAATTTCTGATGTACATCATCAAATGAACTTGAAATATTTTGGGTTTTTTCAGCTAAACTTATATAGCTTTCCTAGAAAATCTTTGCCTCATCTAAAAAGAAAACAAATTACTCGAATCTCTTCATTTTTCTTTAAGACTTCCGTGAAATGCTTCTGTAAATCTTCATCAATCTTTTCATGCATTTTAGAAATCTCATTGGTTTTGTCGAGATTATTTTTTCTACCATTGTATAAAATAAAAAATTAAATAGAAAAATTACAAGAGGTCTTTGGATATTGAAGCTGTATTGAATAGGGTATTGATCATCTTTTCAGATTCTTCTTGCCAAATAATTCCATGATAATAGAAACATAAATTGTCAACATGATTGTAGAAGGAAAGATAGGTGTTCCAATCTTCATTGTGTAATTTACTCGCGCATTGAGTTGGGGTTTTCAAAAAATCACAAGAAAAAAATTGTTTCCCTGAGATTTCATAAAAACATTTTGTCAAATGCAACGCATACTTTTTGATTTAATTGTAAAATCCATAATTTGTATATTATGTACTATTATTTTGTTTTGATCTAGTATTTCTTTGCAGTTCCTGTTGAGTTCTTCAAAAACTGATTTGAAGCATGAGTTTTGACTGGATTTTTCTGTTAAATAATCATAGCTTTCTAAAAATTTATTGGTTTTTAGAGTTTTTCTTAAAAAAACAAAACCTTTGAGTTTTTTGGAGTCAACCCCTTGTTTTTCATATTCTATTGAGCCTGCTTGTAAGGTGAGGAGAATAAAGAGGAAAAAAATTGCGAAGATAATGAATTTCTTCATAAAGGTAATATTTTTGTGAAAAAGTATAATGAAAATTAGCGAGTTGTCCAATATTTTAAAAATAATGTTTGAATTTTTTTGATAAATTAAGCAAACACTCCAATTTTTAAAATTTAAAAAATTTCTGAATTATATAACGAATTTCATCCAAAGTGATAAATTTTAAAAAAAAATTGATTATTTTTTTCTAGTAATTTTTTTATAAATAATTAAATGTTTTTATTATTGTTTAGTGCTTTGGAATGTTAAAAGCGCTGCCAAAATTCTTTTTTTTATTACTACAAATATGCTCTCTTTTGTTTTTTTAGCAAGCCTTTTTTCTTTTTCTTTTTGCAATATTCAGGTTTTTTCTACTGATGGTCAATGCGGGCCCTCTGGCCTTTATGATATCATTTGTAATGAACCGTTCTGTTGTTCTAAATTAGGATGGTGTGGCATGGGGGATCCATGGTGTGGTGAAGGCTGCCAACCAAATTACGGATCTTGTCAATCAGCACACGTCCCAACAGTCGATGGCTCATGTGGAGTTCAAAATTCTATCTCCGTTTCATGTCTTCCTGGAGCATGTTGTTCAAAATGGGGTTGGTGTGGATTTCTTGATGCTTGGTGTGGCGATGGTTGTCAATCTGCATTTGGGGATTGCAAATCACTTCACTTTGGCTATTGGCCTAATTCAATCAGCAGTGCAAATTCGGATCTATGGCTTTCAACAAATCACCTCCAGATTGTTGAAGTAAAACCAAATGTTCTTGTTGTGAATTTTGCTAACCCAACTCTGAATACAAATTCTGCTGAAGATTTAATCAATAAGCTGATTTCAGGCTTTAGCATGGGATCCACATTTCATAATTCAGGCAGTCCACAATGGAATTACCAAATCTCAAAGTTTGTCAATTTGAGAGATGGAGACCCAGGTTTTCCACTACCTCCAGCTGGCTATCCTTACCAAAACTCCCAACAATATCCAAGACGTGACCCCAATGTTAATGCCTATTGGAGATTTGACTATGGGGCTTTATTTAATGCAACCTATGCCTCTTTATATGGTTATGTCGATACTGTTAATGGTGGTTTTATTGATTTGGCTACTTTATTTAAAGAAGGAATCATAAACGAGATGTGGGTGATCGGATCTGGCGATGTTCCAGATGTTAGTGCGGCTGAAGTTTTAGAATATAAACAAACGTATGACGAAAACAACAATAAAATTGAAGGTTCGTTTACACCTTGTGCAGGAAATGGATGTTTTGACGCTGTTGATATTCCAGCTATTAGTGCAGCTGGTGTTTCTATCAGGATTGGGTGGGTAAATTATAATCGAGGTCCTGGATGTTACATGCATAGCAACGGACATGCCATAGAAGGTGCAGCAGCAAATACTGATGCAGTTCCGTATTGGGGAAAATGGTTTAAAACCTATGCAGCTTTCGACCTTGATACTAGATATAATTTATTGTTTTCAAATGAATATGCATTGCCTTGTCAATTTTCAATTTGTCTTGATCATCCAACTGAAACAGAAGCCATTTTTTATACAACCCCAATTGTAACTGTAGATCCCATTGATTTTGTCTGCGGAAACGTTCATTTCCCACCAAATGGTGTCTCTCATTATGATTACGAGAGGTTCAATGAAACAGTACTAAGCTCTTGCGAAAATTATGGACAAGGAGGAATTCTAACAGAGGTCAACGCAAATCTCTGGCAAGCATTTTCGGATTATTCGGATTGTGGTGGAGATTACTTGACCTGGTGGTATTATAATATGCCTTGGTATGGGAGCAATATGAAATTCGATGACGGGGGAGCTATGTATTCTCCAGGACCATTTATGTTTTATTAAATGAAATTCAATCTGAATTTCTAAGAGTAGATTAATATAATAAAAAATTGGAATTGTATTTTATGTGTTTTTTATTTGTTAATTATTATTTATAAAAACTTTGAAAATTCCATAATTTAATTCTCTTTTCAAATTTTTTGATCTTCTAAAATATAGTTTAACAAGAAATTCATATATTTAAATATTTTAAGCTGCAAGCCGCTTGACATTTTTCACTATTTCCAAGTTCCAACACTTGTTTTCCCCTTAAACAGCACAAATTGCATAGATCCTTTTTGCAATTTGAAGCCTCTGTATGACTTTTTCCCCCTTGTTCACATTCCCCATAAATTTTGGTTTCTTCAATATCTTCTTCAACGCACTTCCTCCAGACTTTTTCACTTGATTCCATCAAGAAAACTGATTGACATTGATGTTCACATTCTCTTCTTTTATGTGAAGCAAACACTTCTAATTCACAACAGCTTGAACAGAATTTCCCCTATTAAATTATTTATAAAGAAAAATCATTTTTATTCAAATACATTGCAATGAGACATTTTCTGTTTATCAAAATTCAATTCGAATTTCCTCTTACAGTATTTTTCCCTCTCTTCTACTGTTTGTTTCAAGCATTCACCATAAGGAAGCTTTGAATTAATAGTTATTTCATTTTTCTGATCATTTTTTCTGTAATCTTCATTAGGCATCATCTCAAAATTATCAAAACCAAATGGTCCACCATAACTCAACAAAGCTACCTTTCCACTCTCTTGCCCATCTTCTCTCTTCAAATCAAAAACTTTCTGCAAAATAATGTTTTGTCCTAAATAAACAAGCAGTCGTTCATCCGTGAGCTCAATGATCAAAGAAATCCATTGATCCTTTTCAATAATCTGAGAACATTCAATTGTATTTTCCGTAATTAAATTTGGAGTTCCTTTTGAGGTTTTACGAAGACGACAAAATCGCAATTCTTCAGAAAAATGAAGTTCTAAAGAATAGTAGTTGTTTGAATTTTGATAGAGAAATGCAATGCCTGCATAACCTGTATCCCTCAATAAAACTGAAGTTTTTATCACTCCTATGCGACAAACCTTTAGAAGAAGTTTAATTTTTTTTATTTATATTATTTTCTCAACTTTATCAACTAGAAGCTCAAGGATAGCAGGAATTTGGTCTATTTTTCGACCTTTGATATTTGAACTCTGAAAAATAACATTTTGTCTGTTGTAATATTGTGCATAACCCCACTTAGAAGGCCCCTCAAAGGTTTCAACAGGATCCACAATTTTCCATCTAATTTAAGTTTAATGAATAATAATGCAGTATGAAATTTACACGAATGCAAAGCTGGATTTATATGTTTCTTTAAATCTTGAGCAAGTGTTTGGTTGATAAACAATATTCCCTTGATTATTATTATTAATATCAATACAATTGCTTCTTTCAAATTTTATGTCCTGAAAGGAAATTGTGGTTATATTAGCAACTACTAAAGCCAAAGTCCCATAAACAAGATCACCATCATAAGCTTGAAAAACAATTGGATTTCTAATTTTATTCTGAGAATTTATTTCTTCAATTGAAACCTGAATTTGATCCATTTTAAATTTAATTTCAACTTTATGCCAGATATTTTCAATAAACCCACCATCTTCTATTCTATTCAATTCACTAGAAATCCCATCTTTTACTTTTCTAAGTCTCTTGAAACATTCAGAAGTTTCTTTTGATCGTGAAATCTCAAGGATATAATAATTAAATGCATCTTTATAACGAAAAGCAAGACCAACTAACCCTTTTTCGATACTTTTAAAGGCAAAAGATATGATTCCGTCATATAATTTCATATTTTTTAATAACAAAAAGCTTGAAATTATTACTTTCTCATCAAGTTGGATGCATTGGATCGCTTTCAAAGAAGGAGTTGAACTGGAAAAAGTGTAACTCCAATTGTGTGAATCAGTACTGTGATGAAGTTCCCTGGAAATTTCCCAATTTTCTTCAAATTGCTTCGAATAATCCTCAATGAAATTTTGATCTATAGAAAACTTCATTTTTTCTTTTAAGAGTTCATTTTTTCTTTGAATTTTTTCCTTTAACTTTGAATTAGCTAATTTCTGAACATCAGCAAGTAATTTATTCACTCTTTGGAAAAAGTCAGAATTTTTAATCAAGAAATGTTCTTGCACATCAGGGTAAATCTCCTCTTTTTCAGCTAATTTGAGTTGTTTCTGAAATTCACCAAAAACAATTGTTGAATTATTTGCAATTTCTTTCAAATAATTCAATTCTTGTCTCTTTCTCTTAAATATTTCTTCCAACTTCGATTTACATTCCATTGGATTACTAGATTTTTCTTCATCAATAATGTTATCTTTCTCAAAAAACCTCATAAAATCCAATTTTCTCTTATTAAAATTATATTTTGCCATGTCACCCGGACATTGGAAGTCATATTTTTCTATATTAAAGGATCGATCCCAATCATCCTCCCAATCAAGACTTTGAACACCATTGAATAAGCCTCCTTCAAATCTTTTGGCTTTTCCTTCAAAAATACCAACTGTTATATAACCTCCATTTTCATTTTCAATCTTATTATTATATATCGCAGCCAAACAAACAGCAGAATCATCCTTGTAGAATTCAGTCCCCCAAATACTAGCCATTTTCTTCTGATTCAGACAATTTCGAGGACATTTCACTTTAAACCGAGCATTTTGGGGATTTCCATAGAAAAAATCTTTATTATCTCTAACAGAATCAGTGCATTTCAACTTGATCCAACTTTCTTCATCCTCTTTTCTACGATTATTAGTTGAACATATCACACCTTTGACTTTGCTGGTGATTATTGGGAACGGAATCAAATTTAAACTCATGAAATCATATTGTTTTGAAAAAGAAGGAAAAAAATCAATTGAATTTGAAGAAGTTAACAGCAATGATGGATCAAACAACTTTTTTGAACTTAATGAGACAAATTTTCCTGTACATTTGTTTTTTTCACATCCAGGATCAACAGCAATCGGGATGAAAGTGCCTATTTCATTAGTAACTCCTTTGAAAGTCTGTTTCAATCTTTTCAAATCGGTTGTTGAGATGATATCTATTGGAGCAAGTCCATAATTTGCACACATACTCTCAATATCTTTCAACGATTTTAAAGAACTTTTCTGGTTAACTTCAATGAAATAATAGTCTTTTGCACTGTTATCATTGAAATCACAAAAGATGCGAATTGGAAATTGAGCACAAAATGGTTGAATCCAAAAAAAACCAGATCGTTTCCTTGGAAGAGCTCTTTTTATTGCAGCGCAATCCTCTCCAGGTCTGAATTGTGTTGAGCCCAAGGATGAAATGGACCTTTTTTTCAAGATTTCAAATTCCTTTGAATATAATATATATAATAAGAGTAGACAAAATTATTTATGAACCTGTGATTTCAAATGGTTCTCCTTGAATTTATTGATTCTATCATGTAAACTTGCATAAGATTCCAAAATATTCTGTAATTTTTTCTTAATTTTCTTACCGTTTTCCATGAAGTTTTGCAGAGGCTCATTATTTTTCTTGATTTCTTGATTCAAATAGCTAATTTTATCTGCATGTTTAAATAAACTTTGCATTTCCATCCTATACTTGCTAAATTGATTTTGAGCATCATTAAATTTCTCATTATATTCTTCCATTTTCCAAGTAGTTCCTTCTTGATTGTGACCATTCTTTTCACAATTAAATATCCCAACATTCCTTAATTGAGTGATGATATTAAATTCTTCTATCCCATAAACCCTTAAATCATTAAATCTGCTATCGGTTTCTTTGAATATGACTTTGATTCCACTGACAAAATCCATTTCCAAATCCAGAATTTCCTCCACTTTATTATTATTTGTGACGTTTAACACTGTTTTCCAATAAATTTCATTTAAAAACACTTGAATTAAGAAAATTTTCGGTATGAATTTCCATTTAATGCTAATTTGTCTCAAAGGAAGCTCATCGAAGCGTACAATATAATGAGTTTCTTGATCGCCTGGAGAAGAAGCCCAAGAAATTCCTGGACTTCTTAAAAAAGGATTTTCAGGATTATGTTGATCATCATTCATCTTTGATGTCGCAGTAACTTGAACGTCTGCTCTAATCAATGAAAAGTAGCCTTTGTTTGCTTGAAGACACTTTTGACTCAAATTTCGAAGACCTAAAAACCCATCTTTTGGAGAAAATTCCCAATTATTATAAATATTCGAGGCATTAATGTTGCAGGGAGAGAAATTCAAGGTTTCTTTTTTCTCTGAAAATGTTAAGCATTTCTTCTCTGTCTCGAAGGAACTTTTCTGTATCTTGTAATCTTTCTTTAATCTAAAAATTTCTTCTCCTTTAGAAAAACTCAAGGCGTTGACACAATCTCGAGCAAACACACGATCACCTCGTTTAGTCAAGCAAGACTCCTCATATTCATTTTCGAAGTGAGTTTTGATCAGAACATTTGTCTTCTTTTCCAAGGCCTTTATGGAATAAATCCCGAAAAAAAATGCTGCTGGCTTCTTCATTACAATCTTTATCGATTTCGCCATAACAGTCTCACCAAAAGTAACCATCTCCAAAAATGATGTATCTTTCCATTTCCACCACCAAAATGAGTCCCTCCATAATTTATTGGCTTCTCCAGATGCACATTCTTTCCAAGGCACACTTTCAATAAAATCCTGCCCATTGGAAGAAACGAAAATCGCATAGCTGCTTGGTGCATAAGCCCATTTTATCATTAAATGTGTTATACTCTCGACCTTTAGGAAATCTCCTTGCCAGAAAACCCAATCCTGGGGATAATGAGACCCGCTAGAACACCAATACCCGAAATTATCATTAATTGCCTTTGAATAAAAATAAAATAAAAGAAAAGCAAAATATTTTGTAAAGAATTCATACACTTGATGCAGGATGGATTATGTTTTGTTGTAAATATGTTGAATTCGCTTGGGCAGAAACAAAAGGGATTTCGTGGAAAAATTCATTTTTTTGAGAAGTTTGAGTGTGGATTTCAGAAAAACGATAGAAGCTTGATGGAGATTTCAACTTGGATAGGAGGATTTTGCTGATTTTTTGAAGAGACTTTGAATGAGATTTGGAAAAATGAGGGATAAGATGATGGGGTTGATATTTTCTAAGGGATTTTGTGAAGACGGAGCAATAAAAAAGCAGAAAGTGAATAAATAAAATAACAAACTTCATTTAAATTAAAAAACAAATAAATTTTCGGGTTTTTTCGTCAAATTTAGGAAAAAATTAAGTTTTTATAAATTTTTATTTGTGGAAATTTAATCACTCTGAAAATGGGTCCTTTTCTGCAATTTTTTGTGTTATTTTCTGGATTTTTCTTTGGAAGTTTAGCGATTAACGCGATAATGACAGGCGGCCCTAGTCGGAAACGAGGTATTTAAGAATAATTAGACTATCCATGAAATTTCTTTTTTAATTATGATCCTAGAACAAGCCAAACTCGAAATGTATCAACAGGGATATATTATGCAGGAGGCTCAAAATAAAAGCCAACAAACTGATGTTTGGAGTTCTTTTAATAATATTAACTTAACCAATCAAAAATGAATACAATCAAATGATATAATAGAAGATAAGACAAATTTACTTAAATTATTCAAAATTTAGTTTTCATCGTTTTTTAAAAATTTGTGCCTTTGTTTTAATTCTGATAATCTAGAAATTAATTAATTTTTCTAATTTCCTTTGAAAAATAAAAATATAACGTACAATGTCAGAACAGCCAGCCGCCAACATCCAATCCCTTTCTCAAAATCTCCGTCAAAGCCATTTCACTCTTGGGAACTTCCCTCGTAAATTCTTCTTTTCTCATAAAAAATTATTATTCAAATCGACTAAGGCAACCAATATAAATCGATCATGCAGAGAGATTATCCTCCTTATGATGTAAACCCAAGCAATCCCGTTGGCAAGGAACTCAACCTAAAAGCCTCGCATTTTGAATTGGGCAGCTATCCCAACAAGAATCTATATGCCACAACCAATCTTTGCAAATATCCACCACATTATGGTTTTCATCCTGAAAAACTCAATGAGGATAAAAAGGCTGATCTGCGAACTCATCATTTCAACTTGGGTGAAATTTTATTTTTATAATATTGTTTAATTTTTTTAAAGGTAAGGCCAATCCAACAACTGTCAGCTATTCAAGAATAGCTTTCCCGAAAAGGGAAATACCTTTAAATCTTAAGGATGAACAAGACTTCCAAAGAAACAAAATGAGGAAACATCATCATAATTTCGAAGAAACCAAACAGAAAATGATGACCACTCATTATAATATCGAATACAATCGGGAATACCCCAAAGACAGTTTTTTGCAAGGTAATTCCAAAGAAGAATTGATGAAAAAGGCTGTGGAACTAAGAAATTCACATATCATTTTTGGGAAGGAAAACGTGCCTTATAAAACTGTGCAACATTCAAGCTATAACACGAAACCTATTGACCCATTTGAAAGGATCCAAAATAAAGAAATCACCAAAACAAACTTTATTTTAGGAGACCATAGGCCTGATTATCAGACTTTAAACCAGCAATTTTTTGTTGAGCAGCCATATTCCAAAAACAATATTGCTGAAGAAACTAAGCAAGAATTAAGAGGTTATTTAATTTTATTACAAGTCAAATATATTAATAATATTTTAAAGAAACTCATTTTGTTCTGGGTGCTGATAAGAACAATTTCACTAGTGTCCATACAGCGACATATCAAAAGCCACCTGCTTTTTCTAATGAAACGAAAAATATGAGTCCTTTCTTATATCAAAATCATTTTTCTCTTGGAGACCCAAATCTTGCAACCAATTATAGTTCGACCTACATGAGAAATTCTAAGCCATATGAAATCACCAAGGAAATGCAATCTCGAGATCAAAAAAGTGACAGATGCAGTAATTTCAAAATCGGCCAACAGAAAGTTGACTTCAAATCGGAAGCCCAATCAAAGTTGGGGATTATTCAATAATTTATCATAAAATAACATTTTTAGATTCACTAATCCTGGAACTGTTGTTAAGGCTGAACTTGATGAAAAATTGATGAAAGAATTGAGAAGTAGTCATTTTAGGTTCGAAGATGTGAAGGACAATAATTTCACAACCACGAATCAAAGATCGTATCAGGATCAGAAGGGAGCAGCACCTCCGATTATGGATGAAAATGCGAGAAGAAATCTGAGAAATACTCATTATTCTTTGGGCAAGGTGGGAGGAAAGTATTCAACAGAATATTATACCAAATATACTAAAAAAGAAGCCCAAGAAAATGTGAATATGAGGGAGCTGTCAAATACCTTGAGAGCAACTCATTTTAAGTTGGGCTAATGGGTTCTTTTATTTTTAATAGCTAATATTATAAAAAGATTTAAAATTTGAAATTCAATTTTTTTTCTATTGATTTCTATTGGTTCATGATTTTTTTCCTTAATTTTCTGCTTTTTTTATTTGACCATGAGTCTCAACAAGGTCAACAATCCAACCACAGTCGAACCTCCCCAAAACATACTATAATCAAGATGTTTCCTTGGTGTTAAGTAAGGCTTATCGAAATTATCAAGGGAAGAGGGCACTGGATACAAAGAAGCCTCTTCTTCAGAGTATTTGGGGACTATCCTCTCAACGTAGGCTTGGCTTGCGCTATTTAAATTATGAATTCTAAAGAACCTGGCCATGAAATTCAAATCAATGTAAGTATAGACAGATTCATGTGGCCAATTCTTTCGCTTATTAATGATATCCTGTTGTTCTCCTCTTCTGACCAAGCCCACGATTTCTGTCACAGGTGGGTTAAAATCATCGCTGGAGTTCTCTTCCATATACTTCAACCCAGTATAAATATCCTTATCATTGAACACCAGATCCTCAGGAACAGGCTACATTATAAATTAACTAGAGATATTAATTTTAAATTTTGTACCAAAGGAGGTATCGGCTCATTCCCTATCTCAATATCCTTCTTGTTTTCCAATGGCACCCATCCCAAATCCACCAAAATCGTGATCTCCAAATTGGGAATTGGATTACCCTCTCGTTTGATAAAATCAGTCTCCTCAACTGCTGTAACAAAAGGAGCAAAAACCAAATATCCTAACCTTCCGTCCCTCGTTCTTCTAATGAAAAAACGTTCATCTTTGAAAAAACCTTTCATCTTCACAAGTTTATATTCCCATTCGTCAAGGTTTCGGTTGAAAAACCATGGGTATAGTTTGGCGTTTTTCCCTTCAAGGGATATTGGCTCAAATTTGTTCAAAGACTCATAAATCTTAGCCCAACGCTTGCTGGAGGCTTGATATTTGGTGTATTGCCATACGAACCCATAACCGCAAAGTGCTGTCAGACTGCCGATCACGAAACGACCATAAAGTCTAGGATTAACAGGAGCAGATACTGCTGATGACAAAGTTTTATGGAGCATTTCTCTGTTTTTTCGATTAAAATCAAGTTTTCAAAAAAAAAATTTTTGTTTTTTATTTAGGAGAAACTGTTGTCAAATCAAAATCAAAAAAAAAAAAAAAAATTTAGTTTTTATTTAGAAGAAACTGTTGTCAAATCAAAATCAAAATAAGGAGCATACATAGAAAACAAAAATATATTGTTTTTTTATGATTTTAGACATTTTGAGAAATTTATCGAATTCTGGAGGTAATGGATATAAAAATTATATTTCTTTTAAAAAAAACTTAATCCTTGCCTCAAAAAAAACCTTAAAAACAATAAAAATCTAAATTAAAACATTAATAAATTTTATTTTTCAGTTGATAATTTATTTTATTTGCAAATGTCAGAAGACCTTAAAGATAATATGTTGGAAAACGACATTACAGGCGTTAAAGAGTTCAAAGAAGTAGAGGAAAAACATACACTTTTGGTAATCTTATCCCTTGAATTTGTTTAACTAGTTTTATTAAGGATGATGATGTTCAAAGGAAAAAAATCCGCTATTTATCTTGCTTGTTCATGATTGGTTTTTTTAATAATTTAGGCTATGTTTTGGTCACTTCTTCCGCCCAAAATTTAGCAAGTAACTTTGGAATGGAAGACTTTATGGGATTCTTCCAATTGTAAAATTTTTAAACCATCCAAAATTTTAATAAATATTACAAAGTTGTTTGATCTTCTGCAGCGCATTCACCAGATTGTTCAACTCAAAATATCTGATTAATATTAAGCATAAATGGAGAATTTTGGCCATGTTAATCTTAAGCACAGGGGCATATGTGATTCTTGGGGTTTCCAATATGACCCAAGAAAAATGGGGGTTTTTCTTGAGTTTGGTTGGTTCTCTGTTAATTGGAATATGTTCTTCATTAGGAGAAAGTGTTGTTTTAGGTAATAAAATTTTGTGTTAAAAATAAATATATATATATTTCTAGGATTCCTGAAATCATTTCCTTCGAAATTGGTGACAGGATGGAGTTCAGGTACTGGAATGGCGGGAGTTGGTGGAGCTGGAATATATTTAGGTTTACGAAGTGCGTCTTTCCCAGATAAATATGTATCAAAACTTAAACATTATGATATTAATTCATTTCTCTTAGATTTTCCTTGTTCTTATTCCAATCCATCTAGTTTATTGGCTATGTTTTTTCTGGATCAATAAAAGAAAGAATATTTATAACAATACAATGAGAAGCAGCATTTTGTCTGAGAATCTCCACCATGAAATACAAGAAGAAGCAATTAAAAATTCGATAAACCCCCCAAACATTCTCGAAGATAATGTGGATCAAGAGAAAAATATGGAAAAAACTCTGAAAAGAAATCCCAGTCAAGAAGACCTCCCTCTTGAAGAAGTCGCAAAGGAAGAAGAGGAAGATGTCAACAAAAACCATCAACTAAACCTCAAGACTATTGCGCCATTGTTCAAGAAGATAAGCTTCTATTGTGTGAATTTAGGCCTTGTATTTTTTTTAAAACAAAGAAATTTTTTTATCTAAATATTAATAGGTTTATTTCTTGGAATATTCAACTATTTCAGGGTATGCTGATAGAGCACATCTGAAAAGTGATCCCCATCCTGATGATTGGTTTCATAATAATGTAGGAATTTATTTTTTCTCTTAGAAAACCACAATATTATAAATAGGCTTATGTTGTGTTGGGCTTTTGCTATCAATTTGGAGTGTTAATTTCAAGGTCTTCGCTTTATTTTTTTAGAGTCAAGAAAGTATGGCTTCTCACCTCGTTTCAGCTCTGTAACTTTGTTCTTTGGCTTTTCATTGCTCTTTTCAAATTTGTGAATATTTACATCCAATTTTTGTTGATGATTTGGGTCGGACTCATGGGTGGTTGTTCTTATGTCAATGTCATGTTTTTGATCTTAGAAGATCCATTTATAACTAGGAATGAAAAGGAGTTAGCAGTTAACTTGTGCACAGTCACGAATGATACAGGAGTTCTTCTTTCAGCAGTTTATGTTCTGCTGATGGATAACACTTTTATGAAGAATTAATCCTTAAAATTTGGAATAATAATATAAAAATATAAATAATTTATTGTTTATTTTATTGTCTTTCAAAAAATAAAAATTTTAAGACAAAGTTTCGAAGAGAAAACCAAAATATTTTCAAGGAAATTAAGTTCAAAAAAAAAAATATTAATTTTTTGAAGCTGATGAATAAAAGTTTAAAAAATTCTTTTCAAACAAATGACCGTAATTTCAAAACAACTTCCAATATCCAAACCGGATGGCACAACAATTCTAACATCTTATCCATTCCGATCCTTAAGAAAGACGAAACTGGAGAATATCTTGAAATCAACCAATTTCGAGTCTACAGAGACTGCATGTTGAAAAAGATCGATGCTCTACAAATCAACAATTCCTTTTTCGAAATTCGGCAATTGATATCTTCCTTGAAAGATGTTGTGGTTGAGCCCAATGCATCCACTAATTTCCCTTACAACAAAACCAATAGTCCAACTTTAATCACTTCTCCTTATTCAAAATTTCATGATTCTCAAATCATTAATGAAGAATCATCATCATTTACGAAATCTAAAGGTTCACCATTAAGTGTCTCCAAAAGCAAAGCGAAAAAAACCCATAAGGATCAAGTTTCCAAATTGTTGACTAATTTGCATATATACATCAACAATAACCTCAGCGAAATTAATGAATTGAAAAGTACTATCAAAGCTTCCTCTTTAGAAAGGAACATTTCTTCAAGTGCTATGCCAAAAATCGAGCTTTTTGATACTCAAGATAGTAAACAGGAGCCGTCCAATGAAGTTCAAATGGAAGACCCTGTTTTAGTGGCTCAAAAGAAGGTCCATAAGGTTGAGGTGGAGAAACTGTTGACGAAAATCAAGACTTTCAGTGAAAAAGAGAGCAAGTTTCAAGAAAAAATAGAGGAGCTTAAGAAAATGGAAGAAACCACTCTGAAGAATCTGGACAAAGGTTTCATGGTGGTCAACACGAAGATTTCTGGACTCATCAATGAAGAAGCTTGGTCTGCTGAAACTGACAAGAAGAAATTTTTCTCAAATTTTATTTATGAAAATTATTTGGTGTTGATCACAAGAAACTCATTGTTTTTCTTTAAAAGTCTCTCAGATATTCATGAAAACATGGTCATTGAATCCTCCTCCATAGTGGATGTTTCCTATTTTATCAAAGAGGTTCCAGTGGACTTAAATTCGAGTTTTTTTAGTGATAATGAGGGAAATCTTAATGACCAACTTGCAAATGAAGAGAATTTCAATGGGTTCCAAATGAAACTCACTACCAAAAACCTGTTATTTTTAAGAATTAATAATATAGCTGATATGTTAAAACTAGACACTTATTTTTTCTTAGCGAATGTTACGAAGAATTATCCGAACATAGAGCTGTTTTTCAAATTTTCAAAGAATTTGACCTCAGTGTTAAGCCACAACAATAATAACGAAAACTTGTCTCCTTCTATCAAAAAAGGAAATGCTTCTCCGTCAATGACTGACCTCGATTTGTCAAATCTCTCGAATATGCAATTAGAAAAAAGAGCCAGCATTTCAAATAGACCAGAAAATGATAACAAAACTTTTGTGAAGAAAAAGTCGATTTTCAATAAAACTCAACAACAGATAGAAATTTTTAACAAAAAATTCAAGACTACAATGGTAGAGAGCTCGATTTTGGATCAGAACCAGACTAATTCACAGAGTAAAAAACAATTGCTGCCCGAATTTAGCCAATCAAATATCGTTTCCAAGGGGGAATCTAGCAAATTTCTCAAGAAGCATTCCATAAATGATAAGAAAGACTTTGAATATAAATTTTCAAGGGCGGTGAAGATATTAAGGAATGGTTTTATATTTATGAAATATGGCAAATATGGAGAACCACATGAGCGACTTGTGTTTTTTAATGTAGAGAAAAATGCACTTGAATGGAGGGATGTGAACAAAAAGAAATCAAATGGGATACTTGAAATTACGCATATTATTGAAATAAAAGAAGACGAGTTGAAAAATATCAAAAAGACACAAAATACACATACTGAAAATTTAAGCTTCTGTGTTGTGGGGAAACATGTGATGTTAAACCTGGAAAGTGGATGTGAAAAAGCTAAAAAGGAGTTTATTGCCAGCTTGAAAATAGTTATGGAAAAAAAAGATTAATTAATTATTCTTATGTAATTTTAAATGTAGAAAACTTTATTTGAAAAATAAGAATCTATTTAAAAAATTTTTTTTAATACTTATTTTATTGAATTCCTTCAGGGTTTTTCTGAATAAAATTAAAGGAGTCTCGGCACATGTCTTCCAGACTTTTCTCCACCTTCCAATTGAATTCTTTGTTGGCTTTGTCGCACACACAAATCAAAACATCTACATCTCCCAATCTTCTTTCCCCAATTTTATACGGTATTTCCTTTCCAATCACTCTGCTATAGCTCGTGATAATATCAAACACACTATAACCTTTGGCTGTTCCCAGATTAAACACATCGAAACCTTTCGTGGTTTGTAATTTTTCTAAAGCAACGACATGAGCTTTAGCTAAATCCACGATATGGATGTAATCTCTGATCCCTGTTCCATCATGAGTCTTGTAATCATTTCCAAAAATGGTCAGCAGAGGTCTTTTTCCAATTATAACTTGCTCAATGAAAGGAAACAGATTGTTTGGGAAAACAGAAGGAGAATCTCCAATAAGACCAGAAGGATGTGCTCCTGCAGGATTGAAATATCTCAATGCAATTATTTGATAATCTGGCTTGGAATTGGCGAAATCTCGTAAAACATATTCCATACAAACCTTTGTTGATGAATAAGGGTGCAAAGGGTTGATGGGTGAATCTTCGCGACATTTGTCATTGCAACCATAAACTGTGGCAGTGGAGCTAAAAATGAATCTTTTGCAATTATATTTCTCCATGCATTTCAACACATTTAAAGTTCCAACGAAGTTATTTTCGTAATACATCAAAGGGAACTTCACTGATTCACCAACAGCTTTCTTCGCAGCCAAATGAACGACTGTCGTTATTGGACATTTTTCTTCAATTCTTTTCGTAAAAAGCTCTTCGAGTTTTGACATATCCAAAACATCTGCTATTAAAACCTCGAAAATTTGTGGCACTTCAAAATTAGGGTATTCATCCTTCAAAATTTGATAAATCCTGTCCAAAACCTTTTTAAAAAGAAATTAAAATATGACAAAATATTTTATATTTTGTAAAAATCACCTTTGGCGAGCAATTTGATAGATTATCTAAGATCAAGATTTTAATCGATGAGAGCCGCTTTGTGTCAAAAAGATTATGGAATAACTCTACACAGATGTGAGAACCAATATAGCCTAAGCCTCCTGTGATTAAATAGGTTTCTGTCATTTAAGAAAAGGAAATTAAAGATTAATAAAATTTGTAAAATAAAAAATATTAATTTATTTAATAAATATCCTAAATCCAAGAAACTATGGCAAATTCAAATGTATTTAGTGTTTTCTCACAAAATGATTAATTAATCAAAATATTAGAAGGAATTCAATGAAGAATGGACGAATCATACAGCTTCTAATGGTCTCACCTATTATTATAATAACAAGGTTATAATTTCAATATTTTCCTTATCGAATTTCAAATCTTTAAAAATTTAGACAAAAAAAAGCACTTGGACAAAACCTGACTCTTTAAAGTCTTTTGAAGAGAAGTACAATTCTACTGATTGGCAAGAATACACAACATCCGATGGAAAGGTTTTCTATCATAACTCAAAGCAGAAAAAATCTGTTTGGAAAATGCCTCCAGAATTGAAATCCTTAAAGGAAAAACAAGTTTTTAAATTTGACAAATGAAATTTTCAAACTATTTATTTGATAGGCAGCTGAAAGAAAAGCTATGGTTTCAAAGGCTGATGGGAAAGGTGGTGCCAATGCATTAGGAAAAATCACTTTTTCTATCGTAATTTATTTGAATATTCATTTTTTAAAATTTTAAAAGACATCAAGTATTCAAGAAGAACCAGAAGGTTTTGAGCAAAAATTAATTTTTAAATGATCTTAATCATTTTTAACCGTATAAAGAACTTCCAATCAAAAAATCATCTGGATCAAAGGAACTCAGCAAGGATGATGCCATTAAATTATTTATGGTTTTTTTTATTTCGTATTGATTTGAATTTTTTATTTATCAATATAAAGGATCTTCTCAGAGACAAAAATATCGGACCACCAATGAAATGGGAACAATGTCAAAATGTGCTCAGTTCCGATGATAGGTGACTTTTAATTTTAATAAGAACAAATTATTCATACTTATTATAGATATAACGCAATTAAAGGAATCGGAGAAAAGAAGAGGATTTTCAATGAATACATTCAAATGACGAAAAAGGCGGAAAGAAATGAAGTGAGAAATAAAATTGAACAGGCAAAAGAAAATTTCGTTACGATGTTAGAAACTTCTGGAGTTTTGACTTCTGACAGCAAATATCACAAGGTAGCCCAACATTTCATTATGGATCAGAGATGGAAAATGGTTGAAGAAAGAGATCGTGAAGTTTTGTTCCAAGATTTTCTCGATGATTTATATAACAAAGAAAAGGAAGAGTTAAGAATCAGAAGGTTGATAATAATGAAGTCAATATTTTATTTTAAATGAAAGAAATAGAAAGGAAAATATGGAAAAATTGAAGAATATTCTCCTGGCAAGAGATGACTTAACATCGAGGTTAAAATGGGATGAATGTGTGCAAATGTATAAAGATGATCCTATTTTTAGTAGTCTCACAAATTACGATCAATTAACGTAAATTATATTTTTACTTTCAAGGTATATTGATTGATTTATTTATATCATTAGAGCTTTCAGCGAAGTGATTTTCCAATTAGAACAAAAGGAATATGAAGAAAAAAGAAAAATAAAAAGAAATAATGAAAGAAAAAATCGTGAAGCTTTACGAACTTTGCTGCAGGAGCAAGAAAATCTTAATGTTTTGATTTACAAGACAAAATGGAAAGATTTTGTGCAAAAAATTAAAGATGATCCGAGATTAATCAATATGGTAAAATTATTTAAATTAAAAAGTGAACTGAATATATTATAATTAAACTAGCTTGGACAACCGGGTTCCACACCTAGAGAATTGTTTGAAGATCATTTGGAAATATTGAAAGAAAATCATAAAAAAACCAAAGATGAATTAAAGAAATATCTCAAGGTAATTATAATTGATCATAAAACAATAAAATATTAATAACCAATTTTAGAGCATTCATTATAAAGTAGGATTGGATACTAGTCAGGAGGAATTTGAACAAAGAATGAAAGATTGCGAATATTTCCTTTCTCTTCCTGAAAGCAAAAGCAATTTTTATTATTATTATTGCATAAATAAAGCAAAATCCAAGTAATTTGATTAAAATTATTAATTAACTGTCTATTTTTTGCAATAGAGAGAAAGAAGTCTTAAAAAAGCAAAAAAAGGCCTATAAAAAATTTAAAAAAGTTTTGAAACTACTCAAAGATATGAAACTGGAGTCCTCTTATGAAGATTTTAAGCAAATAATAGATGAAAATTCCTCACATTACAATTTGATAACTGAGGAAGAAAGAAGACAAATTTTTGCAGAATATAAAGCCGAATATTTGAAGGTAAGATAATAGAAAATCTTTATAATTTTGTCCATAGGATATCACTCTCCCTCCTGAGGAGAAGTCGTCTGCTGATGAAAAGATGTTGTCCAAAACCAAGAAAAAAAAGAAAAAACATACAAAAACTAAAGAATCCCACGAAGAAGGTAACCAAACTCTCAATTGTAAAATTAACTTTTTTTATTTTCAGTTAGCAGTCCATCCAATTCGGAAGAAAAAATGAAAATTAAAAGGCATGGGAACAAGTAATTAAACCCATTAACTTAATTTATTTAATCCAAATCCTAGAAAAAGAGAAAAACCCGAACCTCCAGTTAAACAAGAGGGAATCATTGAGCCTGAGGAAAACTTCGAAAAAATTGAGAAAAAATTCAAACTTGAGGTCGATGACTCAATTAAACTAAATGAACTCCAAAAATTAACAATAAATGTAACTGAAGAAGCTCCTAAGGACCTTTTAGAACAATTCAAGAAACTTGAAGAAGAAATCAGTAGAATCAAAAACATTGAAGTTGAACCTCAAACCGTAATAGAGAATAAGTCAATTATTGCAACCGAAGAGGAGAAATTCAAAGAAGAAGGTGAATTAGACATAAAAAAAAATGAAAAATTTCCTGAAGAAGAGACGAAAAATGAAGATGCAGTGAAGAAGAAAATTTCTCAATCCAACGAAAATAAAAGAAAAAGCAAAAAGAAAGAAAAGAAATCGCATAAAAAGAAAGAAAGAAAAAGCCACAAGAAAAAAGATAAAGATAGAAAACGTTCTCGAAGCCGATCAAAATCTCAAAAAAACAAGAAAAGTCATAATGTTTCTGATTCTTCCGATGAAGATTAAAGAAAGAAATAATTTTATCTAAAATTAAATAAATCAGACGATAAATTATATAATAAAGCCAAAGCTTTAAATTAATTGTTTCATCATTAAACCTTTTTTTAAATTCCGAAGCTTGGTAAGTTTCCAAATGAAAGAATCTTCATATAGCAAGGGAATCATTGATTTTCATATCACGCCTTTAGGGTCAAATAAATTGTGCAAAAAAGAAGATATGATTGAGAAACCATTTTTCCAAGAGAGCTTTTTTTCTCGATTTTTCTGTTTATTTTGCATTTATAAGCCTAATCATTCGATAAGTCAGAACAAACAGGACACAGGTATTTATATCGAATGAAAATTCTAATTTTCGCTAAATTTTTGAAAGATAAGAAGAAATATATCACCAATTTCAGTTATGAAGAATATCCAAATCATATAAAAATAGTAAATTCGATGAAAAATAACGAGGAGTTATGCAAAGAAAAAAACCAATTGGAAGGATCTCATTATTCAAATATCACTCTCAATTCTAAAAAAGACCCTTTAAATGCGAAAAAGTCGAACAAACAGTTTGAAAACTCATTTACTCATAACCAATGTTTTTTCTTGAGTTATCAGGAAAAATACATTGTTTTGAGTAGAATTCAAAATAAAAAGTTTTACATTGAAGAAAAATATTCTCTAAGTCATAATCCTGAAACATTTAATGATTATTTAGCCCAAAGATTAAAGAAATTCTGCACAATCCTTCAATTTGGAGCAAATTCCTCGAAACAAATTGGAAAGGTTGGATTTATTTATTTATAATAAAAAACTTAACTTTTAAAAGTTGGCAAAATATTGTGAAGTTTTATATGTTTTGGACTCTAATGTTCATGGATTAGCACAGATTAAGTCGAAATTTTATAATAGCAATGTGGAAGTCTTTCAATCTAATAATTTCAAATGCCTTCATAATACTTTTCTGGAAATGGACCTGATTTTTATTAATCCTATATGGAAGACCTTGAAGAACAATTCACAAAATGTAGGATTTGACCATCTTGAACCCAATTTGGGAGATTTACTCAGTCAGGCTTTAAGTTTAACTCAAAATGTTGTTATTTCTTTACCAATTTATGTCAATTTGAATGAAATTGCAAAAATTATGTGGGAACTGACAGACAAAAAACTAATGTATTTTTAGAAAAAATTTGAAATGAGTTTTTTAAATTGATATATTGTAAAGAAAGGACGGTCGAAATTCGATCGAATTCGAATTTGTATATTTCAACAAAAAATTGGCAAAAATTTTGATGTTTCTCGGGAATTCCAACACTGTATTTTTAAAATGCTATTTTCTAGTTTTATTAATAATGTTTTAGATTTCCCACGAGGAAAGTCTAGATTTCTATTCAAAATATTTGCATGAAAACTTTAAATCAGAAGACCAAACACAGGAATATCAAGAATTGATTTCATTTTTAAATTGGAAACTTGGCTTTAACAAATTATGTGAAGTCATCCCTATGATAAAGAAGAAAACCCTTAAAAACGAATCCACAAGTCTTCTTCAAAAACTTTTGGATAATCTGATTGAAAACAGCCTCATAAGCAAAGAAGAAATCTTGGAATTTCTACATGATAAGCCACAAAATGTATATGCAACAATATCCTCATGTTTTAAAGAAAGTTATGATTTAGGGTTGGCATGTAATTATGAAGAGTCAGGTGTAAAACTAAAAAAAAAGAATTCTTGCAAGTCCAAGCTTTGTAAAAACTCAACTAAAAAAATAAAGAAGACAATTGATGCTGGCCATTTTTCCAGTTATTCTAATTATTCTGGTTTTTTATTTGATGAATTCAGTTCCCTGGATATCGATCATATCAAACAAACAAATGACCATGAAGGGTTAATGAAAATAGAGGAAGGCAATAGCAATTACAATAGTTCCTCCTTGAAAAATATGAATATGGACAAAGGGTTCTTCAGAGAAAATGGTCACGAAACTTATGGATAATTATTTCTTTGTTAATTAATTTATTATTTTCTTGAACAGCTAAACAAGTAAATTAACTCTAAATTTGAATATGAAAATTTAATAAATCAAACTAAAAATTTCTCGTTTTTAAAAAAAAAAAAATTTTTTTCATTCCATTTTTTATAAGAAAAGATTATTTTTTCAAGTTTGAATAATCATATCAAAAGTAAACATCTAGGATTTGGATGTCTTTTTTCTCGAAATTTTTCTCAAAATCACCCAACAAAAAGGGGATTAACCAGGCTTATTATTACAAAGTAAGCCAAATGAATGAGTCTGAAATCCTAAAATTCCTGAACTCAAGTCCTTCTGGCTTGCCCGAAGATGCCATTGATCAAATAAGGAAGAAATATGGTCCAAATAGCACTGAAGATTCCCATCAGTTCAAAACCCTTAAACAATTCATCAACTCCACAATCAATCCTTTTAATTTGCTTCTGTCCATCCTTTCAGCCATTATTTATTATCAAGGAGATAATGTTGGTGGTAGCATTGTTATAGGCATGGTGGTGCTTTCAATATTCACAACCTTCATTCAAGAATACAGGTCTTCTAATGCTGTTGAGAAGCTACAAAAAATGATCAATTCCACTATCGATGTTTACAGGCTGAACCATGAAGATCATCGGAGTAAATATCGCAGCTTATCATTTGTTGATGAAAGTGTCCCACATTATGTCAAAGTGGGAGTAAATAATGGTGTGTATAATCAACTTAGTCCAATTACAGAAGACCCAGTCTTTGAAAACACACTAGTCAATGATCTTGAGATTGGGATTTCCAAAGCGAACGTAATACCTTTGCTCTCTTCACAAAGGCAAACCACTAATAGTTTCTTGGTTTTCAAATGCACTAGAAAAACTGTGAAGGTCCAAGAGCTTGTCAGAGGGGACATTGTATGCTTGAGCTCAGGGGACATCATTCCTGCGGACCTGAGGCTATTGGATTCAAAATTCCTGTACATCAATCAATCTGCAATGAATGGAGAGTCTATGCCTGCAGAAAAACATCGTCATCTGCTTCCAGATGAAAACACAGACCTCTATGATTATCCCAATGTTGTGTTCCAAGGAACGAGTGTTGTGAGCGGAACTGGAAGAGGAGTTGTTATAAGCACAGGAAAGGACACTCTCTTTGGTCACCTAAAGTCTTCCATATCACAAAGCAGGCAAAAAACTTCCTTTGATCGAGGAGTTGATCATTACGTAATTATGATGATATGCTTCATGGTCTTCCTTGCTCTTGTGACCCTTTTGATTAATGGATTTTCGAAATCGATGGGGTGGAGTGATGCCTTGCAATTTTCTCTTGCAATCGCGGTGGGATTGACTCCTGAAATGTTGCCGATGATTGTCTCGGTGAATTTGGCTAAGGGCGCCCTCAAAATGAGCCAAAAGAAAGTGATTGTGAAGAGGCTTGCAGCTATTCAAAATATTGGAGCAATGAACATACTCTGTACTGATAAAACAGGCACCTTGACTGATGACCACATCGTTCTCGAACACAGCATTGATACAAGCGGACAAAATGCCCAATTGCCTTTGAAATATGGATATCTGATCAGTTACTTTCAAACTGGACTGAGGAATCTCTTGGATGAAGCGATTATCACAAAGGCTGAGAACTTTGAAGAAATCAGGGATACCATTGATGATATGGAAAAAGTTGATGAAATACCTTTTGATTTTGAAAGAAGAAGAATGAGTGTTATCCTCAGAGAGACAAAATCGAACCAAGTGACTCTCTACTGTAAAGGAGCTGCTGAAGAAACTTTAAATTTTTGCACCTCGTTTCTAGATTCAAAAGGAAACATTGACTTTTTGCAACCAGAAACAAGAGAAGAAATAATATCAGTTTTTCACAATTTGAATAAGAAAGGATTAAGAGTGATCGGAGTCGCTTCAAGGCAGTTTGAATTTAATGAAAACAATCAAGAAGTTTTTGATGTTTCAAAAGAATCTCAAATGACTTTAATTGGTTTCTTGACGTTTCTTGATCCTCCGAAGAAATCAACGGCTGAAACCATTAAGAAGTTGAACTTTAGAGGGATAAAAATTAAAGTTCTAACTGGTGACAATGAATTGGTCGCACGATATGTCTGTCAACAGGCTGGAATTGATGTTGACTATGTTCTAACAGGTCAAATGATCAGGAATATGAATGAAGAAGAGTTTAATGCAGGTGTCGAAAAAGCATCTGTTTTTGCAAAGCTCACCCCTCAACAAAAAGAATTGGTAGTAAAAACTTTGCAAAAGAAGAAAAATGTTGTCGGATTTATGGGAGATGGGATCAATGATAGTCTTGCCTTAAAGGTGGCAGATTGCAGTATAAGTGTCGATAACGCCATGGATATAACCAAACAATGTGCTGATATCATCCTTCTTGAAAAAAGCTTGGAAGTTCTTGATAATGCCGTCATTGAAGGTCGAACTGTCTTTGGAAACATAGTGAAATATATAAAGATGGGTGCAAGCAGCAACTTTGGTAATGTATTCTCAATGACAGGAGCTTCATTTCTTTTTTCTTTCCTACCAATGTCCCCAATCCAAGTTTTGATTCAAGGTTTGTTATATGATCTCAGTCAATGTGGGATTCCTTTCGATACAGTCGATGTAGAATACTTGGAAACACCAAAAAAATGGGAAATTTACGATATAGCTAAATTTATGGTCGTTATTGGCCCAATCAGCTCAATTTTCGATTATTTGACTTGGGGTGTCATGTGGTGGTACTTTAATAATCACGGCGAAACTGATGATGATGTGACTCAATTCCAAACAGCTTGGTTTATTGAGGGGTTTCTGACTCAAGCCTTAATAGTTCATGTAATTAGAACACATAAATTGCCTTTTGTTCAATCAAGAGCAAGCTTCATAATGGCAGCGAGCACATTAATGAGTATGGGATTGGCAATTTTGTTTGTTTACATACCCTTAGCTGATTACATCCCCTATATTCCACCAGAAAAAGAATTCTATGGATTTTTATTTTTGTTCTTATTTAGTTATTGTGTCCTCGCGCAAATCGGGAAACATTTATATTACAAATATAACGGATTAAAATAAAAAAATTTAGATAAAGCATCAATTAAACCTTTAATTAATAACATCGGAAGTTTAAGAAACCAATCAAAAAATCGCCCGGAATAACATCGATTAAGCCCTATAAGAAAGATTATTCACATATCACAGTCTTAACTTCAGATAATCCAAAAACATTGACACATGATGTTCATTTGTATAATGTAGAATCTATTAAAATGGATATGAATATTTTATTTGCAAAAACGCCAGAAAAATAAATATAAAATGTCCATCCAAAATTAGAAAAACAACAAGCCAACAACCCCCTCAATACGAATTAATGAAAGGTCATAACGAGAAATGCTTTGAAGATTATAAGAATCTGGATATGGGAAAATTCTGCAAGATCAAAGAATATATAATAAAATATGTTGACGCAAACCAAAACAAAATTTTAACTCCAAAAGAAATTATTGATCATCTAAAAACAGATTTCTTTTCGAACGAACTGCCTTCCTTCTCTTATCTATCAAAACTGGTCAAACTTCACAATAGAGCAAAACAATATATTAACACGCAGTTATTTAAAAAAATTGAAAGCGATTATCTCACTCATGATGGGGGTGTGTTTTTGAGATCTTTAAAAACAGTTTATTTTTCTGATAAAATCAGCAACAAATACCTTAAAATGATGATTTTTTCTTCAAATTTTCTAGTTTCACGAATTGTTCTTTCTGATCATTTCTTTATAGATTGCACTTTTAATATTTCCCCTTTTCCATTCAAGCAGCTTATGGTGGTTATGACCCATGACATTATTACCAACAAAATAATTCCGGCCATGTAAAAAAACTATTTATAAAAAAAAAATAAGGTCTTCAATGTAATTTTTATAAATTACCTTTGCAAAAAAAAAAAAACTATAGAAATGTATTAATATTTTTTAAAAAATCATATTTAATTTTTAAAATTTTCTAATCGCAATTCGCAAGTTTTCATAGATTTTTATTTTCATTAAATCATATATTTTTTTTTAGAATTGTTCTCTTGATCAGATGATGACTCAGATGATGATTCTAAATCGCTGTCCTTTTCTAAAGCTTTTGGTATTTTTTTTTTTCTGCCTCTCTTTACTTTCACTTCAATTGTT
>Ga0302186_10000402_pt1 | contig 38867 bp, 41 predicted proteins | sample II_Bog_E1_2_FD_198782 | JGI IMG/M metagenome (GOLD analysis project Ga0302186, IMG submission 198782) | Peat permafrost microbial communities from Stordalen Mire near Abisko, Sweden - II_Bog_E1_1 | ecosystem: Environmental > Terrestrial > Soil > Wetlands > Peat | place: Sweden: Abisko... | reverse complement strand
CCACCAAGTTTAAAATCTTATTCATCTACTAAAATTGTGCCTTCGAGGAGACTTCCGATAAAGTTTTTTATTACACTTTGCAGCATTGTTATAATTTATCCATTCTTTATTCATGCTTCGTGATTCGTTCATTTAATTTGGTAATTTGGTCTTTTATCTCATCGATGTTTACTGATGATTTAGCAAGCACAATCTTTTCCGTTTAGGGAGTAGTTTAGACTGCTTTTATATGAGATTGCTTATAGATCGATTATACATTGCTTAATACAGATTTGCTTTTGGATTTCAGCAATTAAGCTTTGTTTTTAATTTTTTATCCTATTTTGTGAGCCACAATATTGAGTCCTCCTCCATTGGGCATCTGATTTTCCTCAGCTAAGGCTCTTTCAGGCTTGACTCCATTCGTATGGATCTGATAATCCTAAAGAGATTTTGGATGTTGTGCCAATTGACATTTGCTATTATGGTTCGCGATTGGCTGACATTCATAATGTTTGTTCTCCTATTGCATCAACAGCTGCATGTTTGCATGGTTATTGGGAGAGAAATTGAAGCTGTTGCGCAATTAATGAAAAGATCGATCACTGAGGCAACCACGCACAAGAGATTGGCTATTGGTAATAATGACTGGCGGGATTATTCGGGATGCCTGCTTGGACAGCGGTAAAGGCAGAGAGTAGTAATAGTTGTTCATACTCCTTCGATTTCTAAAAATTATAATCAAAATCTTCGATAAAAATCCCAGCCCAATGTCAATTATTATATATAATTAGAAGATATTGAAGCATAAAAGTAAAATCTTAGGCCAGCAGAATTAAAATTTAAGATATCATATTCTGAGTCATTATACATATTTCAAGGTAACAATAGGAAAGTTAAATCTTAAGAAAAGGCATTCATTCGAAGAGATTTAATGGATAATAATTAATACGACATTTAAATCTATATTTTTAAATAATTGATTAAGTTATACTTTGATGCCTCCCAAAAAACCAGACCCCGAAGCACAGAAGAAATAGTATGAGGTTTATCGTGAGAGCTAATAATGGCGCAAGCTTGAAGAGACACACCGATAATTAAAACTTCTCAATTACATCAGCGAGACCTCGAAAGACTACGATGTCGACGGAAAATATCAAGTGCTTTGGGATTTATTCTACTAATTAGCTGTCGCTTTTAAGATCAAACCGCCATTCAAAAAGATAGAGCATGAGTGGATTCGCAGCATCTACTTCGGAGAAAAGAGAAAAGTTGATAATAAGGAGCCGCCTTGCGTTATTGACGGAGTACTGTGCGAGTACGAACCTGTTGATGGCGACTCGCAGCACAATTTGAGGCAAGTCCTAATAAAAAAGATATACAACTCTATCTCGGATGTACTTTTCCGTTGATTCAGCTAGACAGCAACTTCGATATCGATAATTATTCCAAATCACGAGCCTAACTAAAGAAAGGGTTTACTTAGTTCTTTAATCTGATGAAAGCTCACGTGAAAAAATCATTTAAAGTCGTCTATTAAGAGAAATTGCTGATTGTGCTACAACCTTTCTCGGATTTGCTGTAGATAAACATGAAACTGTCCCTGCACGAGTTGAAATACACCACTAAGGAAGAGCAGTTCGTTCATCTGTTTAAATATAATGCCATTGTTGACCGATATTGCGCCTGCCTTGATAGAATACTAGAAATACTGAGTACTCACCACACAAGGCCTGTCAAGTTCACCATCAAACCTAGAAATATCTTTAAGAAGTTAGCATACACCAATCTCACCAAGATTTAAAGTTTCTATCTCACGCCCTATCGCAATGCTTTTGATACTATGAAGCAAGGTTTGTGCGCGTTGTTTTCCACCGGCATCAACTTCTGGAAGGTGCCAATCTAGTACAATAAAAAATTCGTTGAGGATTTGTTGAATCTGATAAACTGGTAAATGATAGTATAGCGTTTCTTTGGCAACGACCTTCTGAGGGATCAAATAAATTTTACAGCAGAAGTGCTGTAAAATGTTGCTAAAGCTAACGGTTTAGCTGAAAAGTATCTAATTAAGCAAGACCCAAACTCGATGGAAGTTACAGTACCGAGAATCATCGCGTTCAAAACTATCCAGAAGATGCGATTCTTTAAAGATCGGGAGGAGAAGATACGCGAAAGGGAAGCAGAGCATCTTAAACTACTTGGAGCAACACAGATCAGCAAGGAGTCAGAGGTTGCCAATTCAACCCTTTATAATAACCCGAGCGCTACCAAACAGTCTTTTGGTATGACCCAACAGGACCCCAAAACAGAAACAAAATTCAGTAAGGTTGAGTCCAAGGTAGAGGAGAAAGAGCGAGAGAAGACTCCCTTTGAACTTGAAATTGAAGAGCTGGGAAGGTACTGGATTTGGGAAAACTACTGTGATGATGAATTTAAGAACAAAACAGTTGAATAGGCCGTATAACTGCTAAAACACATAAATAAAGCAGTTCATCAAGACATTTAAGATGCCATAATACGTGATGGCATGCTGCCTCGCAAATAGCGCCAGAATTAAGAACTAAAAAGTGCAGCCGAAACCCTCAAGCACATGAAGACCATGGATAATTCCCTCAAGTCTGAGAATATGCGTCGTCCTCCAGAGTTGTGGAACTTTCCCAAGGTTATTGAGGAGGATCATAAATTCAGATCTATTGCAGATCCAAAGAAATGCTACATTGACGGAAGAATCGAACACCTAGATAAGTTGATTGTGTAAATAGGTGAATACTTGCGCAGATACAACCAGAAGGAGTGGAACGAACTCATGCGTAGAGTCATCGACTACTTCGGAGGCAAGCCTGATCCTAGTCCTTTCAGCAGGGCCATTGAGTAAAAAAGTTAGTCGTTGTCTTGATTTGGCTGAAATTGAATGCTGATTGATAAATATTTGACATTCCTGTTGTATTGGTTAAATATATCGATGGAGAAGGACTACATCAAATCAAAAAAATATTCCATGTAAGGATTTAATTAGGCAGGGACGAACTCACTAATCTTGACATACCTTACAAGTTTCGAGACTTCTGTCAAGAGGATTATGCTGACTACATCTCTTGCGTACGCACTCATCCTCGAATATTCGAAAACAACTTTGTCTACTCGATCCCCTTCAGTGAAGCCATCTCCAGATGCAAGGTAGCACGTAGAAAGTGGGTCAGGTGCGAAGACTATCGTGAAAAATAGCTCTTTGAATAGATGAAGAAGATTTTCGACCTGCAAAATGACCTGCAATGATTACTGCATTGACTTTATCTCAACCCTGCATGGCGGATATTTTATAGTGCAAACTTGTTCTGCATTGATATGATTGATAGATGGAAGATATGATAATTGAATGATGCTGCATCAGTGGGCCTTCTTGGTGATCAGATTGTAGAATTCCTACTCGGAGACCAAACTGTCTCCATCAGCATCAGCACGCTCGATCATGTCTTGCAGGGTTTGGTCGTCAGTCAGCTCTCCTAGGTCCTTGGCAACTTTTCGAAGGTCCTTCAAGGCAATGAAACCTGAATAACATGGTTTTTACCTGTTTTTTGAGAATCGAAAGTGACGAATACTTTGTGGACCTCATCTCGGCTCTCATTGTCTGAGGCACGTGTGGTCATCATATAGAAGAACTCAGGGAACTCAATCTGTCCACTGCCGTCACTGTCAAGTTCTGCGATCATCTGGTAGACTGCTTGAGCCTTAGCCTCGATACCGAGAGAGTTGATGGCAACTTTGAGTTCTGCATGTTAAAAGGCGTACCTCTTGGATCAATGGCTCCTCCCAAATCACGGTCGAACAGGTCGAAGGCTTTCTTGATTTCCAGCACTTCCTCAAGAGTCACATAGGGGCTGACAAAGTCGTTGGCGTTGAATGACATCCTTTAAGATATTTTAAGCAGTAATTATCGAATAAAACTTAATTCGCTATAAAACAGCAACCCTTTAAAATTAAATAAAGGTCCATTTAACATGAAAGGGGGCAATCCTCCAATAAAATATATTTCTCTAATTTTCCGTACCATTAGCTTTGTTGATGCAATGCTTTATGCTACTGTCAAATAGACAGTGAACTTGCTTATAAAAGGTTCGCTTTGATTATTATTGTTATTATGAGTGTGGGCAAATAAAAATAACAGTCCCTCAGTTTTAGAAAACGTTAATCTGGGCATTAAAGCTAGCAGAATGATGCTTAATCCGGACAGATTTCTGCTAAAAATTCTTTGTCAGAATATCTAAACCGCAAGTTCATGCAATAAAAGCACTTAAACGCATACTAAAAATAAATAATTCGTCGACAGTAGTTATAAAATTTACGAATGATCCGCAAGCTATCAGAGATTCACCATCGCAAAAGCCCTTTGCATTTCACTCCGGAACAGGACTTACAAAAAAAATTGTACACCTTGAATATGCACTCGAGGAACGTCCAGCGGCAGCGTCGGGAGCGTACATTGCAACAATAAAATGATATAATGGTGGAGCGTATCGTGAGAATGAGAAGTTATAACAACCCTTATCCATTCTCCCAAACCCCTTCATAAATGACATACTCTATCAGTCCTCAGAAAAGGATTGCCAGCCAATCAGTGCTCCTCCCTCCAATCGACTCGTCTAATCCTTCTACTTGATGTGTCTGTTTTTAATATTAACTTGTATTTAGAAGCGATAGCTTTCATATAATCACTGAACCGACTCGGATACTTTAAGATTGGCTAATTATTCCTCCACTTTCTTCTCGCCACCCACCAGTTGGTCCTTCTGCTCTTTTAAGAGGGTTTTAGCTGGTTTGATGCCTATTATTTCGCCGTATCCAATCGTTCTAAATTAATTAATAATTACTTGCCCTCGTCGCGAAGGGTAAACCTCCCCAAACTTGGCATGAAGTCGTATTTCTAAAGGCAGACAGGTCTTTCCATCTAAATAGGTAAAAAAGTACTTTGAGAACGCAGATTCCTCTCTCTCCTCCCTTTAGGAAAGTAGCAACTGTTTTCTTGCCGGTTGCCTTGTCAATTTTGGCCTCCACTTTCGATACTTCAACTTGTGTTGAGATAGCGTGCAGATGAATGACACACTCATACCCCGAAGACAAAAGCTTCTTCTCTTCGGGAAGCTCTAAAATGCTGACTATGGCCTTGAATTCAGAAGACTCCTGGCAGTAGTTCAAATTGTTGCAAATCATATCGCCGCGGGTAATGTCGTTCTCATCGATATTTTTAACTCTCATCTTCACGTTTTCACCTGCACAGGCAAACGGCAAACGCTCGTCTTTGGCGTTAAAAATTTAACGAACTACCAACTGAAGTCTTTCCGGTAGAAGAGTTACAGTTTGATCTTACAATAGGGTTCCTGATTCGACCTTTCCATAGACGTAGAGTTGCCCCACATCCTTAAACTTATCGATGACTGGAATTCGCAGAGGATTCATGGGTTTTCGCTCAGGAAGAATCACATTATCGAGATACTAAAGGAAAGATGGTCCTTTATACCATGAATTTTGAATTCTGGTATGAATGTTGCAGCTCTGAATTGACTCTACTGGGATGAAAATGACGTTATGGAAACCACATGAATTCTCGAGGAAGGGTTAAACTTGCTATTTTATTAGCAAGAAACGTTTCTAATTCCAATTGACAGTGCCCATCTTAGTTACAACTACAATGAGCTCATGAACACCCAAGGCTTTTGCTAACATAGCGTGCTCCTTAGTCTGCCCATCCTTTTCAAATCCTGACTCGAACTCTCCCTCCTTGGCCGAAATGATAAGTACTGCGATATCAGCTTGGCAAGCACCCATAATCATGTTGGGTACATAGTTTTTATGCCCTGGAGCGTCAAAGAGAGTGAACCTTTTCTTTTAAAGGGCGAAGTTCAATTTTGCGAACTCTCTTGTTTTTCCATCCTGTCTCTCTTCGGGGATGATGTCAGAGATTCCAGCTTGCTCCCATGCCTCCATCTTATTCTGAACAGCATCTTGCCGATTCCTAAGAATCTCTTGCTCATCAACCTACTTGAGTTCCTTGAGTATATTGCCAGTGAGAGTGGATTTCCCAGCATCCACGTGACCGATGAATACAATATTTGCATTTTGTTTAGCCAAAAAACTGGTGCTAAGATATTTGGCGGGATCCCTCTACTATTTCATGAGCGCCTACAGATTGATTTCTGGGTCGCCTTGCCTGATCACAATTTTTTATTTTTCCTCAACCACTTCCCGTTTGGCTACTGGCTCCTGTTTGGGTTTAGTGGGGTCTTTCTTCTTCTTATCATCATAGAAATTATGACCAGAAGACTTTTTTTGGACATAATCCAATTGTGTCTCATAGAGTGCAAATCCTACAGGATTGTATTTATTTTTTACTTCTTCAATCCAAGTATGGTATTGTTACTAAAAGCAAACCTGCCCCGTGAAGATGTAGTTTCTGATATATCCGTCAAGATCAGTCAGAAATTGAAGATAGGAGGTGATCTGTTATTGACTCCATTTTTGGTTTACGGTTTCATACAAAACTCCTAATATGCCCAACATCTAACCGAAATAAACCTGATAATTCGGGTACATGAAGAATTGACCTGTTGCATCTTGATAAAACATAAGGGTCTGGGTTCCATTCGAAGCCTGCTCGGTTGGATTTTGTCCCTGCCCTTGAGAAGTAACATTTTCGTTGGGAACCTCGCTCATCAACAATATAAATTCACTTATATTTTTTATAATAAACCACCTTCAACTTCCCTATAAGCTACCAATTCATACATACAATCACAACTTCGGCAGTGTCGTCAACTCCTTCAACGATGATTTCGCCACCTCCATCGGCGAAAGCACCGAATTGTAAGCGCTTTTTCTAAAGAACTTTATGTTATTTTAAAGGCCTTATAATTGTTCAAGTGGCACAAGTACTTCCACAACTGATTCTTTCTTTTTGCCGCCTGCTGTTAGCTTTATCAACTTTTGCTTTTAGTAGGTCTCGAATGTATTTCTGATCGATTAGAGTGAGCAAGCTTAGTAATCCTCAATAACCTTCTCATCATAGAGAGATTCCATGAACCATTGAACAGTATCGAAAAACTTACCGAGAGAAGAAGTTTCATAGCGATGGTCTTGGCTGCGAGCTATGGTGATGATGTAAACTAAGGATGCCCAATAACACTCGATCTGCGATCGGAGCAACGAGCAATAGAAAGCAATCATTCTGAGTCCGGATATGCTGATAATTACCTTATCTGTTCCTTTAAGTTCCAAGACCATGTTGTCCTGCATTTGTTGAATCACCGTAATAAAATCACTGTAACTCTATAGTGAGTAATCGATGTAGTAATCGTTTCTCAATAAATTGATCAGGAAGTAAGACTGCTCATGAATTCTGGAAAGAGGAATTCCCTCCTTGGTATTGAGCTGCTCTCCGAAGGACGCTATCACGCAACCAACGAAGGCTTCTGGTAGGAAGGCGTGAGTTAACGTGTTGCGGTAGTATGAAAGCATCAGTATCTTTTGGAATTCATCCCCTGCGCTAATAGTTAATTCAAAAATATTCTTTTTTGTCTTGGTGATAATTCCACTCAAAAAACCCAAGGCGTTTCTTACAGCCACAGCGGATGAGTTTTCGTTGACTCCACCAACCTTATATCCTTTGTGGAGAATATATTTTGCTAGCTCATTGACCATCTTGATGAGCAGATCTTAGCTAATACCTTTTCGGTGCATGAGCAAGACGGAAGACACTATAGCTGTGCTCATTATGACGATACCATTGGTCATACGATGAATTATCTCCCGACTTAGTTTTTATAGCAGCAAAGCTCTAAAATTGGGGCCTTAAACTGGTCTGCCTTGAGATTTTTCGATTGCGCTTAACTCTTAAACAAACTTCCTTGCCATCATGGGCTTGCAAATTTAAACATACACTCTTCCATGATTCACATGTATTTGAGGCATGGCCTTAATGACTCTCCAAAGAGACTCAGCTACCTTCTACTCGCCCAACAGTTATCCAGGGAATGTGTCGCCTTATAAGACTTTTTAGTAGTTGACTGTCATGGGTATTAAACACACTTCAGGTACTTTACCATAGATGAGAGTGTCCAATACAATGTTTAGTATCTCCAAGCGAGGCTACAAAATTTTTCCAGTTCTGGATCGTGTTCCTTCAATGAAAAATTAGAGAGTATTGCCTTCTCTCAATAGCAACTATACATATTTATCGAATATAATTCGGTAAAGACGGGATTGCTCATAGGGTTTTTTCTGAAAAAAGAAAGCTCCAGAGCTACGAACCAAGAAAGGAAGCAGTTGTGCTTGCAGCAGAGCTTCATCAGCTACAAAATTGGGTAGTCTCAGCTTATATATGAAAAATATGTAGGAAACCACTAGAAAATCCAAGTATGATCGATGGGTGGGCAACAACACGATAGGAATGTCACTGCTCTGCTCTATTTCTCTGATTTGGTCTAGCATCTCCATATTGATGTTAATCTTCTAGAAAATATTCTTGAAAGCTTTGTGGCATGTCCATGCCATAGTCCTAATCACTGCAGGTTTTACTTACCCTATCAGATGCTATATTAAGCGCTCGGCCTATATTCTTGTCATTGATAAGGCCTTATCCAAACTACCCTTATTCTTATCTGCAGCCTTATTGGCTTCGTACTCAATTGCCTTCAGCACTCTACTTGACGACAATATTTTGGTTTTCATTTCGGAAATGATTTTCTTGCGATTGAAGGGAATGTCTGTTCTGAAAGCCCATTTCATATCAGCAAAATAGTCAGATTCAGAGTATAGACTTAAAGGATTGGAGTTCTGTGAAGGCAACTCCACGTTTTATTTGAGTATATATTTCTGAATACCGTAGTTGTTAATCTGGACGAACTTTCGGATGTCGATCTCAGCGATGTCAATCAAATATTCCTTGCGTTCCTCTGCAGTTAGGAAATCCCACAGTTTCTTGAAGTTTCGGCACTCGTATATCCATTCTTCCTTGACAAAGAACTCGAATATTTTTGTAATTTCTTCTGCTCTGCTGAGTGCCTTGCTCATCTTCTGGGCATTCTTTTGATGCTGTTTGCTCATCAGCGGACTCAAGCGCAAATAGATTTCCACTGGCATTCTCTTTTGCAGTTTACGCAAATTTATCATGGATTAACTTTCACTTACGAAAACAGAAGCTTTAGCTACTTTTGACTGCGAAATATTCGAGTTCCAGTAGTTCTAGACCTACTTCTTGGTTTCGCCCCATGTCAAAGGATTTCTATCTGAAGAACCCACATGATATATTGGCAGCGATTTGCTTTTGAAATTCATGGCTGTTGCTACGATGATTGTGGCTACAACCACATCGACGGGTACAGTGTCTCCAATCTTCTTCAGATTTCCTTTGATTTAGGTGACAATGCCCAGTCCTACAAATAGAAAAAGTGCAGCGGCTGCTGCAATACTATCAATCCAGCCTGGAAACGGTTCTAGATAGCTAGTGTTTATGATAGCAGGCCTCACAATGCAAACAGGTACGTTAGCTTGTCTTTTCCTCATTAACTTTTCGCATAAATTTTTAGTATAAGTATACGTATTGGGGAAAGCGCCTAGTATTTTAGTTGTGTTTGCAATAAGATCGTTCAATGGCATGGATTCCAAGTACTTAAGCTGTTCTTCAGGAGCGAGATCTTCCTCTTGATAATGAAAAAATTACCCCTCTCGTAAATTTACTCCTTTATGAGACCACGCTGATCGCAATTGACGTAACATGTAGATATGTGCGTAAATATCTAAAGGTGGCGAACTTTCCTCGCCAGCTCAAGCATGCGGAGGGAACCACGAATATTACTGTCAATTGCTTGATCTATTCTGGCGTTGAAATCGATGCTGGCCGCGCAGTTGATTATGATGTGACAATTTTCGATAATTTCGGTCAGCACCTACTTGGAGAAGCCTAACTCTTACTTTAAAAGGTCGCCCTGGCTGCATAAGCATACCAATACATTGGTTGAACTTTGCTCTGAATGAAATCGTCGAACTTGCCCTTGTGGATGTTGCGTAGGCGGTCAAAGCAAAGACTGCTGACGATCTCTTTCTTGAATCTCTCGTGCAGGTTAGAGCCCTACTTGGCTCGGATGAGGACATATATCTTGTCGACGCACCCCAGGGAGTACAGTATCTTTTCGAGTAGCACTTTTCCGAGGAAGCCGGTGGTGCCAGTGATGAGAACTCTCTTGCCCTCGAAGCGTGACTTGATGGACATTTCAACAGTTTATATAACAATAATAATTGAGTTGACGTAATTCTATTGAATTTGTCATATTTTATATAACTTGCCCTTCCACTACGAAATCTGTGGAAAATAACATAAATGATTAAATCACCAAATATTGCGTTTGAAGATACCGGACTAGTTCAAAAAAACTAGTCCCAGCTTTATGGAATTGTCAGTTGTTAAATTCTGTTTAAATGACTGCAAAAATCATTTTCATCCCATTCCTGATGATACTTGCGATGGCTTGCAAAATATTAAAACAATTCATATAATTTAATATAATATCAGGGATGGTGTTTAGTTTGCTTTTGGTAATATAAAAGTAAAGCATTCATTATAGTTACTCTTGCTCACATCAGCATCTATAATTTATTTATACTCTCCCCCAAATCAATAGCGCCGATCATAGCTCAGTTGGTAGAGCGAGGGACTGTAGAGTTTAGTGGTTATCCCCAGGTCGGTGGTTCAATTCCGCCTGATCGGAGTTTTTTTAACTTCGTTTTTTATACTTTCAAAACCAACATTTCAACCCTTGTTGGACACTCTAAATAGCCTTATTGCCATTTTATTTTGATTTTCTAGATCATTCAAGCCTCGCACTAGTTTGGCCAACCAATAATAACCACATTTTATTTATGCATATTTCGATCTTATTGAGTAATTGTATCTCAATTTTGGTTGAGAAAGACAATAAGAGGATGATGCTTGTCAATACTGATAATCTGAAGAGATTATAATGCATGAATTGCATGACTGTTGGCGTATATCGATGAATGATGATTGTGCTGTCTGACATTGGCGGCATGCAAACATCAATCCAATGCAGTAAATATTAAGTACTGAGACTGGAGAATGCATTTCAAGGTGTTATAGTCGTGTAGTATGATTTATTCGATGCTATCGCCTATTGAAATTGTTTTCAAAATATTAGTTATTATAGAATGATATTACTTAGCATAAATAGAATGGTATTTTGTACTCATATATAATGGCCTTATTGCACCATCACTTGATAATTCATTTATAATAATGAATCCATTCATTGTTTGTCCATCCAATCTTCATCACAAATAATCGAAGTCCAACCAGTGAGTACTCCAATAATGGAAGATTTTATAAAAATATAACTAATTAGATCATTTCTTCTCCTTGCGCTCGAGCTTTATACGAGTTACTTCGTGGAAGGCTGGCAGCGAAAACTTCTTTTTGGTTGACTTGCTGTTTTCGAGATCATTGGCTCCTTAAAGTAGATTACACAGTTCTTTTGCGCATGATTTAAGTTCATTCTCCCTGTATCCCACCATAGAAGTCATGTAATCATTCCAAGATGATTCGCTCTTACGGATTTTTTTAATGAGATAGATAGCCGCAGATGCCATTAGACTGGGAGCATAATTTAGGAATCTTGGTTGCAAAAGAGCAAGTTAAAGAACGTATTGAGCGAGATGCTGATTCTTGGGCTAAAGCCCTATTATCTTAGCGAGTGGATCAAAGAATTTATAGGTTGAGTTGACGATCAGCTAGAAATTTAGCTCTTTTATGATATCTGCCTCCTTGTCTAGGATTTGTGCTGTTGTGTATTGACCCGCGCAACATGAAGCCAACTGTTTTGCTTGAGGCACCTGATAGGTCTCTTCAAACTTTGCAGCGATGTACAATGAAGCCACGCCTACAAGTTGCAGTTCACTTAGAGGCACTTCCTTAGCGCTAAGATACTGATCCACCAGCGAAACCACAGTAAAGATAGTTTCGGGGAACATCTTATATTTATAGTGCAGTTCGCTGAGCCAATCAATGAGTTTGGCCCTAGACTGTTCAGAGACTGTCTTATGGGTGGCCACATAGTTGTTTAGTTTGTGTGTTTCTTTCTCCTTGCTCTTTAGGAACTGCATGTTTTCAAAGAAGTATTCTGGTACCATCTGAGCGTCAGTGACTTCTACAGACGACTGTGTTTTCTTGTCTTCCTTAATAGGGTTGGTGCGGTTGTTGAGGCGATTGGTGTTATTGCCTTTAGAGGGGTTGAGAGGATTGAGACTGTGCTCGCGAAGACGATCACCATGCAGGAAAGAGTAGTTGCGTTTGTATCGGTTGAGGTCGCAGTCGACCAGATTGGTGAGTTCCTTACCAAAGATGCGGGGGTCCATGTGTCTGTTAAATTAAATAATTATAATTGATCGCTGCACTCTTAAATTTATTATGCGCTACAACGAGCTTACCTATCATAAGGCCAACCCTTTCTACAAACAAGATTTCATACCTGATATTGCCTGGCTCAATCGCAAACCTAAAGAATACCCTTCCGAGATTCCTACTGGGCAGGAGTATTTCGTCGAGTCTGGTCGGAGGCATTACCTTAATAGGTTTAATCACTCCGAAATCGACTAGACCAACATACTTAAAAGTCCAGAACGGTTTCCCTTTGAGAACCGCATTGCACTTGACAAATCATATATGAGGAACTTGGACACGATTGACATCGAGGGGGCAGCGAGTGGCACGCGTATGAACCAATCCATCAAAAATAAATTGAAAGCACAGGAAGAACTCGCAAGAAGACGCAATCAGTCAGTCGATTTGAGAAACAATAAAGAAAGTACTTATGACGAGAGGCGCAGGGATATTGCCGGCAAACAGTATTAAACACTGCAGGAAATCAAGAAGAAACAACAATCATAAGCAACTGACAATTCCAACAGTAGGGCCAAGCAGAATACTGAGAATGAATCCATTCAAAGACAGATTACACCTTCCATTCAGCATGAAAATAGTGCAACTTACGGTAATAAGTACATCAGTCTGGTACCCAAACCATACTACAACAGTCTCCCTCAAGCCAAAGGTCTCTCTGAAGGGTATCCTCCATAAAATAACAGAGCTACCCATGAAGATGAATATTATCAGAATCTGCTCAGACAGTACTCTGAAAAGCCTGGAGCATCTCATGAATAGGAATCGCTGGTGAGATCTGATAACGGTAATTCTATTTCTCAAAAATAAGCAAATAATCAAGGACAACGCTCCATTTTACCAAACAATAGGCATGGGAGTAACCCATAATATGCTAATGGTTATGATTTGGAGTTGAGCAAACGGAGGGAATAGCAAGTCCGTCAACAGTAAATGGATGAGATGACACGCTACAAGATGGCAGATAAAAAGGAACTACGGAAGCATAACCCTACTAATCTATCCCTGAGTTTAGCTGCTCACTCTATCGTGGGTAATATGCATTGATCATAATATCTTTATAAGTCATAGTAGATAATCATCAGCAAATACGCCTTAGAAGGTGTTCTCCCTGACTGCAAGTCTTATCTAATAGTGTGAGCACGATGGACTCATACTCAGCTCTATTCTTCCTCTCTGTCTCTAGTCTCTGTTCAAGAGTTCCCCGCAGATATTCGATTTGCTGCATCAGTTAGTTTTTCTTTTAAACTCTGGTCTTCCTAATTGCCTTTATTTATTTTCCGAAAGTAGCCAATTTGCTTCTGATTTGCGTACCCGTATCTTTAACTAGAGCAGCAATGTAGCCTTGATTTTATTTTTTGCTGACCTTGAGGTCATCAATGGCCTACGATAGCTATTTTTATTTTTTCTATTTAAGTTCCTTCCACTCCTTGCGGCAGCTGCCTAGTTTCCTCTCCAGCTGCCCCATTCCTTTTTCAAACTGCTGTTTAGACAGCTCAAGTTCTGCTTGGCTTTTTGCCTGCTGAATGACTAATTACTGCACTGTTTAATCTGCATAAACTTTGAGATCTTCTTTGGATTTTAATTTCTGCATAAAGGGGGACATACCTTAATCCATTCACTATTGGTGTTGAGGGTTGACTTTAATAGCGATACTTGTTCTTCCAGCGCCTAAATAAAAAACTATGATACTTCAGGAAGCGAGGGATCAGCTACGTCTACAGTATTACGGAGTTCTGCTGGTTTGCACTAGCCGTTCCTCTTGTAAAAATAGTCTGAATTGTGGATGTTGTACCTGAGTCTGCGGTGTCAAAATTGCTAAAGTCTTTTTTCCAATCTTCCATCATCGAATTTGTCAATTATAAATAATAGAGCATTATAAGCATCACTATTTACCTTTCAGGTTCATGAACAAAGTCTTACTGGCAGTTCGGCTCACGATGTTCTGCACTGTCTATAAGTAACGTATCTGCATAGCTGAGCTTGAGTTCAGGATTTATGATGTTTATTTTAGCATTTTAGCTGATTCCACGTCTGCTTTAGCTGAAATAATAGTGGCCTAGGAGACGCGCTTTTGGATGGCTGCTGATTGCAAATTTCGTTGCACTTCAGGAGAGAGGATGACATCTGCATGAAAACACTGTTACCCTTGATAAAGATGTTTTCGATAAAAAGACCCCATGGATAGACCTTTTCCTTTACATATTCCTACAGCTGATGGGCCAGTTTTGCTCGGTGCTCCAGTAGTTCCTGGAAAATGTTTTCTCCTATTACGCTTCTGAGTGCAGAGTAGGCGATTTATTTAATGAATTCGCGGATCTATCCGGTGTTATTTCTGAGTTTATAAACCAGTTTATAGGGATTAATGGCTCTGTAATATACGATGGTCTCGATCTGCATGCTCACGTTGTCCTTGGTGATGACTTGCTGCGGAGCTAGCCCAAATACAGATGTTTTCATGTCGACTTGAATCACGCTTTCACTGATAGGGTTGACGAGATGGATGCCTGGTCTGAGAATCTTAAGGTATCGACCGAAGGACTGGTGTACACCCACTTTTGCAGTTTCGATCTGATAAATAGGAGAGCTGCAGCAGCAACAGATGCAAGGACACCATATATTCAGGCATCCAGTCATGTTGCCACAGCATTCCAAGCATGATTCATAGCAAGTGCTATCAAAAGTCTCTCCCTTGATGTTTTCAAAGTCCTCCTCCTAATCGCTTTCGATCTGTTCGTGTTTCTGAGCCATTCGATAATGAATGATAATAAATAAAGTTATAGCTCTGATGAATGTATGATATGTTGATAGTAGGTCATCGTGGCTGGCATGCCTATTTATCAGCCCTGCCATAAAAAAGGATATGAATCAGGCGAAGATGGCTAAGTGGCGAACCAAATAGCGCGTCTTGTCTGGTTATTCTCCACGCTTTGCTATAGGCTACTTCTTGGAACAAATTAGCGGACATTCACTCATATTGTCAGGCGCCATATCTAACTTGCGAAGCTCTTAAATTTACATTCGAACCAATTCAGGAGGCCGTTCAATTTGACACTCTCTCTAACCCAGTGGAAGTTTTTTTATCTTATCTGTCAGAACCACCACTTCTTCAATCTCATAAACTTCCTTGATGTCTTTAGCCTCGATCTCCTGCCGATTATTTGGACTCCAATCTCGCCTCTTATCCTCTCGTGGTTCATTGCTGGGATTGGAAACACGTTCAGGCAAATGGAGTGTAGGGATAGAGATGTTGTTTTTTCCCACTAGATTAAGAGCCAAACCGTTGCCTTAACTGGACTTGTGTTCTGATGGCCCGAGAGGAATGGCTTCATTCTGCATGGAGTAAATAATACATTGGATTTGTAGAATTCGGACTCTTCCTCAATGGAGAAAGAACTGTTCTGCTGGAAGCTGGCTATCTTTGTATCATATATTTTGCAGATACGCTTGAAATCCTTTCCAATAGATTTACTGGCGTCACTGATTACATTATCGTTTTTTTTGCTCAACTCACGGATAATTGACACGTCGAAAGCTGCTCCCTCGCTCTTGTTATAAGTTTTACTGTTGGCGTAGTTAGCGGAGCGGATGCTGCTGAAATGCTCTTGGTATAGGTTGAGATGATTATCCAAAAATTATGCAATTTATTCTTTGGTGGCCTTGGCTATGATGGCCTTTATAAGCAAATAGAGCTTGCTTTTGTAGACGCCTGCTCGCTCCTGCTTGTTCATTGAGTCCTGAGTAACAATGGTTTTACCAAGAGACCGATGAAGCTCTGCCCTAAGAGGGAGTAATGATGCTCTTTCATCTTTGTGCTGTTGAAAAGCGCCTATAAGAAGGACAGATAGGAAATTTTGGTGAGACAGTGCTGCATAACAGCAGAAGTACGAATCCGTCAATGAAAGGGATGAGTCCCACGAGGTCCTCCACTTTTTAATAGAAGACTTCAACTTCGAATATCATAGATGGCTCAACCTCCTCTCCTCGATTGTAGTAGTTATTGTCTTCGCGCTCGGTGTTAATTCGAAGCACAAGGTATTCCATGAACTTGCTAGCATTACGGAAAGACTGTTCCTGGTTCCGTAAGAGCACCTCTATAAGTTGTTGCATAACCTCCCGAGTAACAAGTAGATTAGCCACTCTCTTGAAGTCCTAGAAGTACTCGTAATAAGATTGTTTGGTGGTATTGATGATCTATTCGATAAGCACCATTAGGCCATCGAAGTAATCTTCTTACTCGATGTGTGCGAATATTTCCTTTACGATGAACTGCACCACCTCTCTCTTAAATCCCTAATACAGATATTCCTTGGATTTGTCTTATGAAGTTAGAAGCTGGGCCACTAATGTGCTCACAGACGAGTAGCGTAGGTTTTACAGCAACAGAAGGCGGTCCTCAGGATGTGTAGAGAAGTAATTTAGGACAGGGAGGGGGTTGTGCCTGATAAGAAAGGAGTATATTTTGTGAAGATGACCCAAACAAGTCTAGTTTCGCTGTGGTTAACGCAAAATCTGCAAGCTGAGTGCTACTAACTATTCCTTCTCCAATTAGACAGGGCGTGGTTCCTACGGTAGTTCTTCCTCATCATCAAAGTTAAACAATCGTTCTGCTTCGCTCTGAATGCCTCCGTCTATTTCTTCAGGGATATCAGTAGTCTAAATATCTTTAGGCTATTCTTCAAAGAACAGCTCTGCAATAGCTGGCTCCTCATTGGACAGTACCTCATTAATAGCAAAGGAGGCAGCTTTCAAGTTGCTCACTTATAGTTCGGAGTAGGAAATGTTGAGGGCAAGGGTCAGCATGCGGTGGCTGAAAACACGGTGGCACCGGCAGTAGTCAGCGAACTTATCAAGCTTTCCGCGGATCTGTTGTACGATTCCAGTCACGGAAAAGAACTCGTCTGCGGTAACAGTGTGACTGCGCAGCAAACTCTCAAGAGAGCGAGGTTTCTACATCTACTTAGGAGCAAACCTACCCTTCGGCGTTTGAATCTGTCTAAATAATATTTATTTAACTACCCATCATCAACTATCTTCCCAACAGCCACCTGAGGCTATTCCCTCATTTCAACCTCACTCACATGCTGCGTAAGATCTGAGTCAGAGTACATGGTTCATTACACAGTAGAAATGACTTTTTGGCTTACTGCAATTATAGAGGCAGTTTATTGTTTGTAGCAACTATTAGTCATGCAAAAAGAAGATCAAAACTCATCCTCCAGATTGAGTTCGCCAACTTTGAACTCCACTCCATCCTCCTCTGACTGCAGTTGCTGTTGGAACTGTCTTTTCTTTGTTTCCTCTTCAGCCATAAACCTTTAGTAGTCCTTATCATCTCCTTCCAGAGGGAAGTCTTCATGAGAAGCAACTTCGCTTTTGGATGGATATTCCTCCTCTCCTTCGATATTACGATGCGCTTACCAGGCTGAGTTATAAACCTGGCTGTTCATCAGTTCTTTTTCCTCCATTTCAGAGAGGATGGCATCTACCTGCTGGGAGCTCATCAACTTGTCGATAGTCTGCTCGTGCTCAGAAACGTTGCGGTCAATGAAGTCCAAGCTTTTTGTTATCAATTCCAGCTGGTTCACTATCTTTTATAGTTAGAAAGACATCAACTCTGATATTTTCTGATTAGCAACAAGCATACATCTGATCTTTAGCTCCTCAACGATGGTTTTATCTTTGTGTCGTTCGCTTGAGTGAAGGGCTCATTTATTTGAGGATTGATATCTAAACCTAGCTTGTTGGATTTAAACAACGGTTGAATACCGTCTCCGTTGGCCTTCTCCTTGAAGTTGTTTTAGACACCCCTTCCGTTGTTGTTGAGCTCTCGGTCGAAATTACTCATCCATATCATGACGAGTTTATCATCAGCACCTGTCGCAAAATAGTCCCCCTTCTCATTGAAATCTATGGCTCTAATTTCTCCCTCGTGGCCAAAGACAGTCCATCCAAGTCGACCTTGCTTCAACTACCAAATCTTAATCTTATTGTCGCTTGAGACTGAAGCCATGTGATAGCCTAGAGGATGAAAGGCAATGCGATTAACAGCCCGATCATGAGCATTATAATGCTGAATTAATTTACCCAAACGAGTATCCCACACCTTTATGGTTCCATCGATCGCAGAAGCCGCTATACAAGTACCATCAGGAGTGAATTTGCAACTAAGAACCTATGACTTGTGTTCTGTAAAAGTGGCTGAAACTGTGGCTTTTGTGATATCCCACAGTTTAACACTGCGATCATCAGAACAAGACAGAAGCAAACGTTCATCTTCGGAAATCTGGCACTCCCGTACCCAATTGGTATGTCCCACGAAGGATTGCTTGAATTTACCATCAATATCCCACATTTTTATGGTTTTATCTGAAGAGCAGCTCATTAAGAAGTCCTCATCGTGGGATAGACTGAGCTTAAGTACTGGGCCAGAGTGAGCTTTTACAGCTTTATGCTTTCCATTGCTACATAGGCTTAATCGTACACTGAATTTTTCCAAATTCTAATTTCGCGGTCATCTCCGCAAGAAATGACTTTTGTGGAGTCAGCATTGAACAAAACATCGTTCACTTGACCTTTGTGACCTGCAAACTTAAACGGTCGAATTTGAGGTTTAAAATTCCATACTTCCACAAGCCCATCGGCGCCTCCAGAGACGATTTGTTTCCTGAATGGTGGGCAAAATACATTTCTTTGGAAAATGCAACACAGGCAACAGATTTCTCATGCCCTCTAAAGCACCTTACAAGCGATGGATCCTCGGCAGTGGCGATGGTTCTTATGAGTCCTTTGGCTTCCTCCATGACTGTTTATATTTCAAATTACTAATAGTCCGAATGGTATGATGTTATTATACATATGGATAATACCTCAGATCTTTATTCCAACCTAAAGTACCAGAACGGTCTTGGTAACTCCTTTTCCACCGAGGCCCTCTCAGGCGCAGTGCCACTAAGTACACCTTCTTCCTATTCAGCTCAAAACAGCCCCATCAAACTCAAATATGGACTCTATCCCGAACAGCTCACAGGGACTGCCTTTACAGTCAAGCGGGCAGAGAACATGAAAGTGTGGTACTACAAATTAAGGCCGTCAGTGGTTCAGGGACAATATAAGAAGTCCAAATACCCCTTCAAAATCATTGCCAGCTATCTGGAGAAATAAAATCTGGATGTGACTCCCAATCAACTCAGGTGGAAAGCCATCCCATCAGTAAAGACCGGTTCATCAGTGACATTTATTGAAGGTCTTACTTCGCTGATGGGAGCAGGAGAGCCTTCCCTGAAGCAAGGCATTTCGATCTATGCCTATAGTGCTAATGCATCTATGGGTAAGTCAGCGTTTTACAATTCGGACGGTGATTTCTTGATCGTTCCCCATGCAGGTGTGATGAAGGTCAGGACTCTCAATGGCCTGCTGACTGTGAAGCCCCATGAGATTCTGGTCATTCCTCGAGGAATCACCTTCTCTATTGACGTGGAAACGTAAATTAAAGGTTGGGTTGCAGAAGTGTTTGGACATCATTTATCTCTTCCTGAACTTGGACCAATCGGAGCCAACGGCCTGGCTAACCCCGGAGACTTCCAATTTCCTACCGCTTGGTTCTAGGATAAGAAGGAATAGTGGACAGTACTTTTAAATAAATGTAGATTTGGAACAAATATATTGGAGAAATATACGAAGGCAAGAGCTAATACAGTCCTTATGATGTTGTTGGATGGAAGGGGAACTACTCGCCATACAAATACAATCTTGATCTCTACAATACAATTGGCTCTATCTCTTTTGATCACCCTGATCCCTGCATCTTCACAGTGATGTCTGTCAAGTCAGCTATGGAAGGGTAACTTATCTCTAATATAGCACCTCCACCTTAGACTTTGTGATCTTTCCTCCCAGATGGCTCGTGGCCGAGCATACTTTCAAGCCTCCATATTACCATAGAAATTGCATGACTGAGTTCATGGGCAACATTTCTGGGGAGTACGATGCTAAGCAAGGAAGTGGATTTGTTCCTGGTGGTTCCTCTCTTCACTCAACAATGACGGCTCATGGTCCTGATGCAGATGCCTATGAAAAGTTCGTGCTGAGTGAGCAGAAGCCCTACAAAATTGCTGAGCAAAATCTTGCTTTTATGTTTGAATCAGGTTACCTCTTGAAAACAACCAAGTTTGCCATGTAAGACTTTGCCGAGCTCGACAAGGATTATGCCTAATGCTGGCAGAGACTGAGCACCCTAAAATATTCAGTCGAATGATTAGGATATAGGTGATGAACCCAATTTAATAATATTACCCATAATTGAGCCAACACCTATCTTCGGATTAAACAGCTGCTCTTTCTTTAAGGATTGTGAAGATTTAGTGATAGTTGACAATATATAACAAAGATCAGCAACAGTGTGCTCGGATATCAGGTATTTTGGCATTCAGTTTTTCATACACACGGGCGACCTCAGTTGAAATGTCCTTTGCCTGGAAAATGCTAGTGTCTTTTGCCAGGAAAATGGTGATCATGAGGTTCTGGACGTGGGCAAGGTGGATAAGGTGGTCTTCGTAATAGAAGTTGACCACTTGCAAGTTCGAGTAGGTCTTTGTCTGTCTAGCCTTTATCTTACTTTATGGAGGTTGCTTTCTGTTTGACTGATTGCACTGATCAGTAGAGTTGCGGTCTGGATGAATTTCTCGTTCTGTTCCTTGTGCTCCATGGTAGCGAAACTGCTGCATATGTGGAGTCCTTCGCTATCCGACAGTATGATTCCCCTCACGCAGAAGAACTCCTCTACAATTCTGCGCAGAAAGTCGGAGCTTTAGCCTGCCATATTATTAATGATGAAACAAATAATCAATGAAATCTTTATTTTATCATCTATCAAGCCCTGTAAATAATTAAAGGAATCCTGATTTAAATGGTTTATAATAATAATAACTGGTCCATGTCAAAGAATGCCGCCATCGACATCATCCTGAGAATTCGGCCCACCAAGGAGGTGTATAAATTTTTCTGTACTGTGTTATTTATCCAGCTCTGAACAAGGAGGACAATAGAGCCGAGTTCTTTATCCCCAAGTAAAAGTAGTCGGGATATATAAACAATAATGAAGAGAAACGGTCGTTCCAGTTCAATCAAATTTTCGATATGGAATCCAGACAAGAAAAGATATTTGATAAGGTAGCCAAGGATGTGGTAGATTCCGCAATCGAGGGCTTCAATGGCACCATCTTTGCATATGGGCAAACAGGTAGTGGAAAGACTTTTACAATGACTGGAGGGGTCGGTAGCTACGAGGATAGAGGACTTATTCCAAGGACGTTAAGCTATATCTTTAATGAGTGTAAGCAGAGATCAGAAAATATCAAGGTGAACATTAGCTATTTACAAATTTATCAGTCAACCGGCTATGATCTGTTAGCAGTTGAGAACGTAACAAAGAAACTCGAAGATCTACCAAAAGTTTAACCCAGAGAAGGAGCAAACGGATAATTAAAACTTTAAAACTTGCAAAGTTTCCCCTGTCAAACCGAGTAAGATGCCTTAAATTACCTGTTTATCGGAGATACCAACAGGGTGGTGAGTAAAACCCCTAAGAATGATGAGTCCACTCGATCGCATTGCATCTTTATCATAAACATCGAAACATCTAAATCGGGAAGTGATATTCGAACAGCTGCTTCCGTTCATTTGGTGGATCTGTCAGGCTCGTAAAGAATCAAAAACACTGGAGTGGAGGGGCTACTAGAAAAAGAAGCCATCAATATCAATCTTGGATTACATTTTCTGGAGAGAGTTATTGTGGAGCTCAACAAAAAGATGCGGGGATAAAATGTTCATGTTCCCTACAGAGAATCTTTAATGACAATGGTCCTTCGCGACTCTTTAGGAGGTAACTGCAAGACGAGAATGATTGCGACTATGAGTGCTAAGGAAGAAGACATTTTGGAATCTATTGCGACTTGTAAATTTGCTATGAGAGTGGCCCTGATCAAGAATGACTTGCTTCGTAATGAGAATGTTGATCCTGGAATAATTATTGCTCGATTAAAAAAATAAAATGCTCAATTAAAAGCAGAGCTGGCTCTTTTAAAGGGGTAAGACGCTAAGGAAGAGCTTGATAAATACGACATCGAGGAATGCCATAAACAGGTTGATGACTATATTGACACCGAAGACCCATCGGCTGCCCTTATTCTCAGTGATAGACTTAAAATCAATTAATGTTTTTACTATCTCAAGACCATGCTAAGGAGTGGAGGAGGCAGACCAATCCAATCCAATCAATCTTCCGCCAAGCAATCCGTTCCTAATGAGAGCAAAATGTAAAAATCATTAGTATTAAACGGATAGGAGTCCAGATATACTGAGGAAATCAAAAGACTGAAGCTGTTGATTCAACAAAGAGATAATTAACTTGCTTTGCTGGTCAGTTTGATCAAGAAGAAGGGAAACTAGATGGTTATTCCTGTGCAAAGGAATAACGAAGAAGAAAATCTACTGCGGAGTGTAGTCAATGAGAAACCAATGATTTTTCCGAGCGAGGAAAAGGCGCGAGTGCTCGGTAAGGAAGAAGAAAAACAGCAACTCAAAAGATAACTGGAGGAATGGAAGCAAAGCTCGCAAGTCTAATCGCAAAAAGCCAACAACACAACCACATTGAGTAATTTCAAGCAGCTCAGTGAAGTTGATGTCGATTAAATTTAAAAAATGCTCATCAAACCTATCAATCTCACTTCCGAACAGCTGGTGGATTAGGCTCAAGCCTTCGACCAGTTTAGGAGATCATATAGGCGTCACGAAGCCATGGAAAAAAATATGTCTCTATTACAATAAAAAATGAGCAAAGGGAAAGAGTTAGGCAAAATTATGAACTAAATTAGAAGCAAAATTCAATCGCATAAATAGCAATTGTAAAACATTAAGCGTGAAAATGCAGTCAATAATCTTATATAAGGTAAGGAGAAGTAGGATCCACGACAGGAAAAGTTATAAAACGATATTCTGAGCCTCAAAGAACAGTCCAAACCGTTAGCTAATGAACTGAAATCTTTGAAAAATGACATTGAAAGCATTCAGCTGCTGCAGAAAAAGCATATGGAGCAACTAAAAAAGGACTTTGCCAAGTGGTACATGCTCAAACAGAAAGAACGCTCAAACATGACTCAAGGCATTGATTCAACTTTGTTGACTTCCAGCATTAAGGATAAGGAAGTCATCAACAACCTGCAGTCATTTCTTGCAGCGAGGGATTAAATTCGCAAGCGTTGATTTTCATCCTATAAGTTTATATCACTCTCATTTATATGGCTCTTCTATGATTATTTAACGGAATAAATGGACACTTTCGAACTTGACAAGGAATTTACTGCGTAAATGTGCATTAAAACAGCAATCAGGAGGAGGGATACTATCACGAATACTGCCGACTTTACCTCGCGAATATTGCACTCACCACCCAGATCAAGGATATTATTGACGAAAGAAATCACCTTGCGCAGCGCCTCAGCAAATACGAAGTAGTCCTTCAATAATTTTAGGATGACGATTTTTTCAGTCAAAGTGACAAGAATAATTAAAAAGGAAAAAGAATGCGCAGAAATGCTGACAAAATAGATCGATATTATCGATGTAGTGTTAAGGCATGTGCGAAATCATATGGATCAGAGGGCAGTCTGAATCAACACTACAAACTTAAGCATCCAGAAATATATGCAACTCTGCCCAATGTTCAATCTAATATTGGTCCCATTCTTAAGTAGAAGGAGTGTGATGAGCACAGAGACAAAGAGAATCGACACCGATACGCCAATCAAAAACTTAAATGATTTCTTTTCACTCCTTTGCTTATTTTTACTATGCCTCCTATTAACAAAATGTTGACCAATTCTTTAAGAGATTTAGACTAGGCAATTATCCCAGCTTTCCGATATAATAATTTCTTAGCTTACAATAGCACAATTTGAAATTGCGATTTAACAATGAGAAAGAATCAGTTTTAAGAACAGTTCTAAGATTCAGATGCTAACTTCAGCGAGCAGAACAATGCCGAAGAAGGCAGAAATGAAGGAGAAGGTTAGCCCATTCAGTTGATCTCAATCAAACGGAATGGAAAAATATAAGTCAACTAGGATGCCCTTAATATCATTGCTTCCTACAACTCACCAGTCGGATTTGTAAGTTTAGTCGGAAAGATGAGGACAGGTAAAAGCTGTCTTCTCAATCGACTGCTTCAGCTGAGGGGCACAGGCGTACTGATTTTGTGATGAAGTTTAAAGTGGATCCTTCAGTGTCCAGCTGCACTCAGGGAATATGGATGTGGTCTGAGCCTCGCTTTAATGCTGCTCAGGATAGTTACATCTTCTTCTTAGATACGGAGGGCATTGACAGTTTGGAAAAGGACATTGAAAACGATACTAAAATATTCACATTGGCTCTGCTCATAGCATCTTATTTTATTTACAACTCCCTTGGCTCTATCGATTAGCGGTCGATCAGTGAACTGGAAATGATCACTGCTCTTTCAAAGCAAATAAAAGCAGATTCGACTCTCAGTGATCGAGAAAATCAATAAAATTTACACCGTTACATGCCACGGTTCATGTGGGTATTGAGAGATTTCACTCTAAAAATTTAAGACGAAAAAGGAAAGAAAATCAGTGCCACTCAGTATTTATAAAATTGTCTTTCTGATAAATCAACGGGGAATGAGGATACAAAAAAGGTAAAAAAATCAATAGTAAACTATTTTAAAGATAGAGAATGCCTAACTCTAGTCAGACCAGTGGGGGATTAATCCAATTTGCAAAGACTTAATACGATTCCTGACCATGCCTTGAGAAAATAGTTTATTGAAGGTATCAACGTGTTAAGGGAGAAGATACTCAATAGTACAGCTCCCAAAACTTTTGAAGGACAAGTCATCACCGGACCTGCCATAGCCTCCATCATTGAAACATATGTTGAAGCTTTTAACTCTGAATCAGTGCCCAATATTAAATCAGCCTGGCAGCAAATTGCAGAAGATTAAGGTGCTGCGGCTTTTAATAGAGCAGTCGAGAAATACGAAGAAATTTTTAGAGAATAGTTTCCTGATGACTCTCCTAAGGGAGAAGAGATATATCACATTCTAAATAGGTTAAAAGAGGAATCGATGAAGTAGTTCTAAAAAAACAGTTTCGGCCAAAAACACTAGTAATATTTGGGCAAACTAAAAACACTGCTGAAGGAGAAAGAATAAAACATAAAATAAATAAACAACAACGTCAATGAAGCAAGGAACCACTAAATTCTGAAGAAAGCTTCGCAAAAGATGCGTGTTAAGATATAGACCAATCAGTACCAAAACAACAAAGAACAAATAGACGCTGACTTGAAGCAAATCATGTTGCAATACAACTCCGAGGCCAAGGGAGTCAAAAAAGCAGAAATATTGTCCGAGTTTATTACGAGTCTCAATCCCATTATACTCAACCTACAAAAGGATAACTCTGCCGAGCAGGACGAGGAGAAGCGTCAAGCTAAGAAAAAACTCGATGAAGTTGAGGAACAAATGAGATTGCAAAGATAGCAAATAGAAAGCATGAAAAGACAAATAGCAGCCAAGGACAATGCTGCGAATATGAAGGCAGGGCCGCCACCGAAAGCGGATATTCGCAATAAATAGAAGAAAGAGGTTTCTGGCTGCTGTTCTGGAGACAAATGCGAGATAATGTGATCATTTTTACGATAATTAACATGAAGAGCTGTGATGATGCAAGATAATAATGATAGTGAGAATATCAAGAGGATTACTCATGCTCCGATCTTCTCATTCAGTTTCAGCTTTATGCTTTCAATTAGATTTTAGTACACTTTTATCACTTTGTCCTTCTCCTCAATTTGCTTGTCCAGAGTTTGTCTCAAATCTTAAATGGTTGTTGAAATTTTCATTTATTTTTTGGTTAAAATAGTCCCCTTGTTCTTGTCTTGAACTTATAACTCCAAAGACTTTATTATTCCTTACGATTGTCGCATTTCCTGCAGCAATTTGCCATACTCTGCCTCGAATTTAATAAGTTTCTGTTCAATAGTGTCTGACATTCTTAGCCATTCATTTTTCTGGCCCTAAAGCTCAGCTTAAATTCTTTCTAACTCATGCTGATACTCCTCCTGCATGTCTCTGAAAGAATTAACCAATTCCTCAATGACCTTAAGGGTTTCTTCAACTGTATTATTTTGTTCTAAGTTAGCAGCTGCCTGTGCTCGTTCTGCCTGACGTTCATTCCTTTCTCGTTCTAGATCCTGTTGCAGTTCGATGACCTGGTGAGCTAGCTGTTCTATTTCTTGTTGATTAATATGTGGAAAGTTGTCCACATGTGAGTTGTTAAACTATTCAATTGATTCAGTTAGCTATGTATTTATGCTGATGAGTTCTTACAGAGATTTTTTGAGAGTTACATTCTATTCATACAGAAGTCGGTTTTGCTGTCTTAGATCTTAGATATCTGCGGAAAAGTCAGACTCCTTCTGGCGGAAAAGGGAAGAAGACATTGACATGTGTTAAGTTATTGAAGATTATAAAGTAACTTTTCTTAAACAACAATTATCAAAGACAACTCATATCTAAAAAGAAGGGCCTGCATATGACCATAAAGTCAATGAATATGGAAGTAGACAATTGGATTCAAAATAACAATTCTTGATTAAGTACATATATATATAAAATATGTAAATATGATTTGTTGCTTCTTTAATGATAATTATTTTTGTTTCAACAAATTATGTCTGAAAAACAGGCTCTAACAGTTCCAGTCTTCATCAAGGTCAGGGATATTGAGAAAGCCAGAAGTGGTTTCAACGTATACGTCAAAGTTGTCAGCTTTGAAAAAAAAATCGTAGATACCAGAGATGGACAAAAGATACCGATGGTCAACTGCGTGATAGCAGATGAGACTGCCTCGGCTACAGCTTTTTTTAAAGGAGATAATGCACAGTTGATTTAAAAGGACAACGTAATCGCTATCCGCAATGGACTCAAGCGATTTGTCAAAAATTTGATTTCTCTCGAAGTAGATCTTTTTGGAAGAGTCACTCTCGAAAAGGGAGTTACGATAAATACTGCTTCTGATAGTTACAATATCTCAACTGTTGAACACAAACTCAGTGATAAACCACGTGCTAATTATAGAAGAGATAATCGTGATAGCAGACCAACTGGAGGCAGGAAATAGGGAGGATATCGAAAAGATAATAGAGGAGAAGCAAGAGGAGAACGAGACAACGGAAGAGAAAGAAGAGAAGATAGAAATTATAGAAATTAACGACCCAAACATGCTGGGGATAGAGATTACGATAAAAAGCCAGAAGTAGCTGAAAAAGTTGAAAAGATTGAGAAAAAAGAAGCTGATAAATCAACAGATCAAGTTACCAAAAACACTTCTGAGAATAGGATTAACAAAGACAATGATAGGGACAACACTAGAAACAATAACACTAGAACTTATGATCGACGCAATAACGATAGAACCTATGATAGGAACAATAATAATAGAACATATGATAGAAACAATAACAACAGAGACTATGATAGAAACAATAACAACAGAGACTATGATAGAAACAACAGCGATAGAAGGCAAAATCAAGACTACAGAAGAAATGATAGGAGAGATAATCGAAGATACGATCGAACAGAAAATTAGAGAGATATTGATAGAGATTATGATAGACAACAAAACCCTGACAGAAATTAACCCCGCAAAGTCAAAAACTATGAAGAAAAAAGAGAAAATAGAGGGCAGCGCGCTCCTCTTCAATGGACTAACATCAAAGATATCAGCCCTGGAGATATCAACCTCAATTTCATTGCTCAAGTACTCCTCTTTCTATATAGGTCACCTAAGTTGTTAAAGTTGGAAGAAACCTAAGAGTTACTCTCGGTGATAATACGGGCATCTCCAAGGCCTTCCTCCCTGAAACACAGGATATCGTCACAGGCGAGTCAATAGCCCTGTTTAATGCTAGAGCAGAGGTCATTCATGAACACATTGAAATTCAATTAGCCAGAAGCGGAGGCAGAGTATAAAGATCAAGACGACCCGTTTCGTCAGTCAACGAAGGGTTTAATCTTTCCTAAAAGGCTTGGGTTCCTATTGAATGATTAGAAATACCTCAGAATAAGCTAAACTTAAAGAATTATAATTTATTATTGATAATTAGATTGTCTTTCAATGGTAGATGAAGTATCTGCTGATAATTGTAATATTCAGGTCTATAGATATGCAATAAAAATGATTATCTGAAGCCTGCTTAACAAGAATCATATTATTAAATATCATTAATGAGCAAAAGAAATACTTATTGCCGAACTCTAACTGAGCAAGAGTCTGATCGCATTAGATTGAGAGGCAGGAAATAAATCAAATATTTCAATAAGGTATACGTCAATGTCACGGCTGCCAATAAAATGCTGGACCATGCACATTTTGGAACTCATTGCGATCCACCAAGAGAAGTTATGGGCTTGCTCATAGGTACTTCTTTAATTAGATAGGCTCCTATCACGAATAAATGGACAAGGGAGTCTTTGTGGTAACAGATATAATCTGCCTGCCTGTCTAATCTTCAGAGACTAGAGTGACTGCAGACGACGAAACGTTCACTATTATGGCGGGTATATAGTATTCAACGTAGCTTACGCTGAGTGGACAACCAAAATTGGCACCTACAATATTATGGGGTGGTATCACTCTCACCCTAGCTTTGGATGTTGGCTATCCGGCATTGACGTTAATACACAAGAATTATTTCAAATGAGCACAGATCCCTTTTTGGCAATTGTTGTAGATCCCATCAAGTCAGTTAATTTGCGTACATACTGCAATACTTAGAAAAATTAGACATGGCTGCATTTCGAGTGCACCCAAAAGGCTATACTGAGTAAAACCTGGCCAATGTTAAAGATGTGCCTCGAAGGAAAGCTGTTGATTTCGGCTACCACTATAAACGCTACTATCAGCTGTCTATTGAGTTTGTTACTAATGAGCTGGGCCAAAAGACGCTAAATAATGTCTAAAAGATGGAGTGGGCTAACTAGTTGGCACATTCTTCCTTTGTGAGCCAAAGCGAGTACCTACGAGAAGAAGTCAACGATGAGAAACTTGATCTTGAAGAATACTTGGAGTTAAAAGAGAATCCTGCTGCAAAATACGCAGAAGTCAAAGAGAAAGAAAAAAACACACTAAAAAAAGTAGCCTACTATACCAAGGAAAGAAACGTATCCTTGATGGACTCTGCAGTTAAGAGTCTTCTCTTTTGATTCATCTCCAATAACTATAATAAATACAATATAGTTTTTTTTCTCTCTCATTTTAATGTCTTTGATATATTTGAGGGTCTCCTTGATCACCGCAATATATCTCATGTTGGAGTTAGTGATAGTTAATGACTGTCTTTTTAACATATTCGAAATCAAATTTAACAATTCAATCGTATATTATATAAAGTCTGATTTCTTAATAATTTTACTTCAAATTAGTCAAAAGAGTTAAAATTCAGAATTCAATAATTTAAAATATAGGAATTACTACTTTTTTCTTGACTTAAAACTCATCAATTTTTTCCAAAGTATCTTGTTTATTTCTGAAGGGATTATTTTTTAGCCTATTTTCTTGATGTGGACTTCTAATTTACTCTCCTACAATAATTTTTTTTCCTTTAAGTTTCCTCAGGCAATCTAATATATTTTAAATGATTGACCTTGTAATAATTTACTAAAAGAAATCTTGGCTGTAGCCAAAGACTCTTCGATTATTTTTTTTAATTTTTGGATTTGGAAAAGCAAGTTAGAGTATCTCTGCAAATGACGAATAATAATTATTTCATTATTTGCTATATTGTTGAATGATGTAAATATATATTATTATTGTTCAATTATTCCTAAGATCAAACCATATCTTTCCTTACCAGATTTATTTTCAATTCCATCATTTATTAGCTATCCTTATGTCTATTTGAGAGCTTATAATATATGACATACTAGATGACGATCATAAAAGTTAAAAGTTTAAGGGTCAATTTGCCACTCATTCGCCAACAAACATCTATTTCTTTGTGTTTCCAAAAATCCATACATTCAGACAAGTTTCTCACACCCAATTTGGCTTTCATTTTTGTTCATCATATAAATAATATTAAAATGCGAAATAGCGCTTACTCGTCAATAGTTCGCTAATCGATTATCCAACTCGTAAAGAAATCTTCCGACACTACTGATTCGAATATGGAGCTGGATTCCTCCAAAATAAATTTCTACAGATAGTTCATGAACCGCAGCAGCATGAGAAGTTGCATAATTTCAGCAGTGTAAACGGTCCCAAGCCTACTCTTTCAGAGGAGCTATGCGGTAACATGTCTATAACACAGTTGTACAATATATAAATTTTGACCGAGGATACTAAATATTAAGTCAAGAAGAGGTACTCAGAATTTTAAATTTTGTACAATACTTCCCTCAAGTAACAAAAGAGTGAAGTGGAATTTCCAAGGAAAACAATCTTTCAGTCGGGGTATGCATAGGAGGTGACTGCAAAGCGTACGGCGCAGCTGAACAGTAATTCTCAACTTACTCAGAATTAATGGAGGAGATCAATAAATAAAGCTCTTGCTAGTAAATCAAAATGAAGTTTTATGATTTTATCCAACTATATGGTAAGCGAGTCTTTATTCAGAAAAGTATGAGGAGGAGGGAATACTGACCAAGGACAAACGTATGGAGGTAACAGCCACTGATTAATATCTCATACTCTCCATCTGCAAGCTCAATAAGCACTCCAGCAATAGCTTGGAGGTGTTTTAACTCATTAAACTTTCATTGGCGGAGAGGAAGAGGAGGGTCAGTTATGACATTGCCAGACAACTGTTAGTCGGCTTTTAAGACTATGAGGGTCTCATTCCTTTGATTATTAGTCGTGACAACCATCTCATTCTAATCTAAGGGATTAAGTTGTTAAATCTTATCCTGGAGCCCGAAACAAACAGAGATTATTAAATTTTCAATCGCGTATTTCAAAAGTACCCCCCTGCAAGTTTGATTCTGACCAGTTCTGAATTGTTATAAAACTGCGAGTTAAAAGTAGCCTATTTCAATCTTTTAAAGCATTATCTGGATGCTAGGCATGAAATAAACATAAAATCAATTGCCAAATTCTACGAGGAAGGCATCCAACTCGAGGGGTAGTATTTGCGATGGGAACAATACTTTAGCATTGGGTCTCGCAATTGATAATTCTCTCTCTAGTCTTGATGATTTTATATCCAGGTTTTTGCATTTCTGTTATAAGTAAGGATCTGTTGATTTGCTATTCCTGCAATATATATTTAGTGTTATTGTTGATTTGGTAGGGTTCAATATTAATTTTCCCATTGCATATTCATATTGTCGATGAATAAAATCATCACCAAAGCTCGCTTCGGCTTCTCTTTATTCGCTTCTGCGTACTTGTCACTTCATGCAGCAACGAGGCATTGATTAGAGCATCCATCCACCTACCGCTCAGCACTGAAGCAAGAACTTCCACCTCTCAACCACTCCAATACAATGTCACTAAACTTGATAATGGAATTCGAGTGCTCACTGAATCCGTTTCCATTCCTTCGACTGTTCATCTCGGCATCTTCGTGGACTATGGCTCTCGTGATGAGATCGGATAAACAAGCGGCGCCCTGCTATCTCTTAAAAATACTTATCTAAAGACGGCAATAAACACGAGTGAGACTGTGAACTACGGTGTAATGCAGATGTCAGGAGGCGAATTCGAGATGGACTACAATCGTTAAAATGCTTACTATCATGCTTCTTGTCTGTCACATGATGTGTTGGATGTATTTTCAATGGTGGCTGACTCCGCCTTCTAGCCAAAGAACTATGTGTCAACCAGTGTAGGAATCTACAAAAATCAAAAAACCCATAAACTATAAACATTCTTGGGCGGAAATGAAATTTTCACTGATAACATCTTCCAAGCTGCCTATGGCCGCAAAACTTTGGGCATGCCCATTCAGGGATATAGAAACAATGTTAGCTATCTCACTGCTCAAGTCATCCAGAAATTCCAGGCAGAACGCGTCACCCCTGACAAAGTTATCATTGCTGCTGCTGGAGTTTAAGCACATGAAGAATTCGTGGATTTAGTTAATGAAAAACTGGCCACCACTATTCTCTCAACTAAATCTACTCAACGAGAGAAAGCTGTCTATGTGGGCGGATAAATAAGAAATTTGACTGAGGCCAATAATATCCACGTGGTTGTTGCTTTTGAAGGCGCTACTCACCAAGCATCCCTTCCTCTCCTTCTCGCCGAAGAAATTCTGGGTTCTGGAAGAAAGTTAGGCAGAATTCAACGAAACATCCTCAACAAGCATGTCTTTATCGATGGGGTTCAAACCCTGAATGCCAATTTTGCTGACACTGGCCTTTTCGGAATTAAAATTTCAGGATCCTCTGCTCATGTATCCTTTATCTTATGTAGGCTAAATAAATTCTAGATGCTGCGGCAAGGGAACTGGCTGGATTAAGAAACATTACTGCAGCTGAATTATAACTTGCTAAGCAGACTTTAAAAGGCAAACTCAACAGGACCAATATAAATGCTACCAAGAGATTAGAGGACCGAACTAAGTCTCTCTATTACTTGTCCCAAACCAACGAAAATATTGGGGTTCAAATCGATGCCTTAACAGTGGCCCAAGTCCAATAAGCAGTTGAAAAATCATTAAAGACCCCGTTAACAATCGTATCGCGAGGAGGGGAGGTGAACGCCTTGCCGTCTTACGACGCAATAACCAAAAAGTTCAATTGATTCTATAAAATTCCACAAACTGATTGTTGCCCCTACATATGGAGCATGATGAATATCACAATGGTTAATTTTTAAGATTGTAGATCAATAACCTATATCTTAGAGATTGGGCTTATCTCTGCTGTACTCACTCTAAGCAAAGTGTTCAGGGTTCCATTTCTTCATTGTGGCGAAGTATTTATTGAGACGAACACATTCCGTGAAGTAGGTCGCCATCTGTAAACACTCAGGAACCTATTGCGATCCCTTAACGCCGTAGTTGTTTAGGCATTGCATGTAGGTGCGCTCGTAAGGCAGGCAGGGCATAGTGGTATTGACCTTGATTAGGGACGAGATACTCGATAATCGTGAAAAGAAAATGGCACTTCTTTAACGCGGAGTAAGTGATTTTAAGGCAGATCGCGCAGGTGCAGAGAAGCACGTGGGTAGTAGGCTGAGTTATAGATTAAGATACCCTCCTGACGCCATTCTTCGTGGAATAGGGACATGCGATTACGATAAAACAATATTAATAAATCAAATAATCAATCAACACTTATCCACAGCAACAAATTGATAAATAATAAGTACAAAATTTATTGACAAGTCAGCAATCAAATAATCTAAGAATATATTCTTCTGATCTATTATGGGATTTATTCAGAGTTAGTAAAACAAAAATATCCTAAATCATTTATCAAGAGTTTTCAGCTTAGCACTGAGCCATGCAGTGATAGTCTCAATGATCTGATGTTTATTTATGGGGATGGTATTGTCAATTATTAGGACTTTATTTTATCTATCCCCACCGTCGCATGGATTCAGCCACTGTTCATGCTTTTCATGGATTCTTTCTAGATAATCTAGAGGAATGCTACCTTCTCCCTCTCTAGATCGTTTTTTGATCCTTTTTTCACAGATCTAAGGAGGACACTGGATATAGATCACGCCGAACAAGTCCACGATGTCATTCATTTGAACAAGAGAGTCATAAAACTTCAGATAGATGGAGTGCTCAGCCTAATCGAGGTAATTCATATCCTTCATGATGCTGGCAAAGATATACCGATCTGAGAGAAGTGAGCGTTCGGATATACGCACACCGTTGCCGGTCATCTTGCTATATTCCTTCCACTTATTAATCCTGCTCATAAAAGCATAGATTTGAAAGGTGAAGCCCCAGCGATCGGGCTTCTGATAGTAAAGTCCAAGCAGATTAATGTTCTTGTCCTCACCGACATTCTGCCACTCAGTAAGGGGCTCATCGAGGATGTTCAGTTCCGGGAAGTTTTATCTGATGATTCTGAGGACTGTTGATTTTCCGCTGCCGATATTGCCTTCGATGGAGATAAAGAGTGGCTTGCTGGTCATGCTTTTTGGCGGTATGGGCAATATTTAATTAAATGATCAATTACAAATTCAAATTGCATTATTAACGGGCGGCCATTCCAATCACAAATAACATGGGAAAGGATATTTTGTGTAAAATAAAGAGTGTTTTTGAGAGGTTCTAAAGGAAAGGCATATTTTCAAATCACTATTAGTATAAGCCTTACTATCATCCAGAAGGTAGAACAGCATTGCAATAAGAGATGATTCTGAAGACTTCTTTTTGATTATTAATTTATTTATTTTATTACAATTAGAATGTAATTACCCTCTTTCAATAAAAAAAGTAAACATCCAAAACACCCAACAGAAATATTCACCATGCCGAGAAACAGAATTAAATAGGAAAGATTTGATAATCGATTCATTATACAAAAACCTCCACGATATGATGCGCTGCAGGACCCTCATACTTCGTATTATTTTTCAAACAAATCCGTAAAGCAGCACCTTAAAATTTTAAAAAAAGCCATCAAAGAGTAAAGGAACAAATCGGAGCGATCTCGATTGAAAAAGTTGATTGCCTTTCGGATTAACAAAAGCTACGATGAGTTTGTATGTCAAAAGACCTCAATTAATTAGAAGACACTCATGAGTTCATAAATGATGGGCCTACGAAAGATATCAGTCTATAGCTCCAACAGTAACAGAATTAAGAGCAAATCCGCAGTTGTGAATATCAAAATAAGAAAAAAGACTATTCAAAGTAAAGAACAGATTCCTAGTAGTCATAGCAACTAGAAAGAAGCTGCCAAGTTAAACATTATTATTTCCCATGATAATAAAAAGGAGCACTAAGAACAGTAAAAAAGCGCTCATAGCAAAACTGAAACTCTAAATGGCTTCAAGACGATTTGCAAAATAAGCAAATAGGCAAGATTGGCTAATAAATTAGCGTAATCACTGCATTAAATGAAGCATAAAAAATGGGTATCCTTCCTTAAATAGAAGACATAGAAGGCTGCAGCTAATTTGGAAGTGAGTTCCAAACTGTCTAAATCAAATAATTTTGAGACTGCAATTGAATGATTCATTAAATAGGATTGCATATATACTGCCGTAAGATTTCATCATTCGATATCTCAGCAAATAAAGCTACGGACAGCATTAAATGTTTAGTATATGGATATCTGTTTGATTGTTGTAATTAAGATTAGACTTATAAGAGAATCGACTAATATATAGTTTCCCTTATACAATCCAAAATGATCGGAGCGCCAGTCAAGCTATTACACGAGGCCAAGCATCATGTGGTTACTGTATAAATGAAAACGGGTTAGATGTTCCGTGGATACCTCGCTGATGCTGAGGATACCATGAACGTTCGACTTGACGATGTCACCATGTTCCACAAAGATGGTCGTTCCATGCCCGTAGAACAAGTATACCTGCGTGGATCGCAAATCCGCTTCGTGATCGTTCCTTCTATGTTCAAGAATGCCCCGATGTTCAAAAGAGTGCGAGCTCAAGCCAAACAGCGCATCACTCAGCAAATGAGAGACAAGTACAAAAAGGCTCGAGACGCTATAATAAACGCTAAGCAGGAGAGGAAGCAAATGTTGGGTTCGGTTGAGCAGAGAAACATCTGATAAATGGATGAATGTGATCGTATAGCTAAATTACAATAAATAAGAAAATCATGATTTGCAGTTTTAGCAGTTGCTGCACTTACAGTATTCGCTACACGGCACACCTTGACTTAGACACTAACAGTATTTCTTCTGGCAGCCTGTTTTCTTACAGTTGCAACTTCGGATGCAAGTGGAGTTATAGCCAAATGCAAGGGACGCCTTCATTATCGTTTAGTCAATAGCTCGAGCTCTGATCTACATGAAATCCACTGTGTTTTGACAGCAGTCGCAGTTGCAGTTTTGACAGAAGGAACCTGAGTGAATTATGAGATACCCTTTGCAAAGCATTCACAGTAAAGTTTAAGACATTTGGACTTCTTGCAGTTGCATTTAACGGGACTAGGAGGAGTAGTGTCATCACTGGAAAAGGATAGACGATGACTGCGCATGTCTTTGTAATTTTTGTCGCTGTTCATTGTCTAGTATATGTGTGCGAGAAGTTGTGAGGAGTCGAGTGGGGATTCTTCAACCAATTGATGCTACTTGTTGGTAGGGGGAAGGAGTGGAGTATGTCCCTAAAAGGTGATTTTTAGTAAGAATTCTGTTAACTATGCCTACATAAGAATAATGATTTAAATTTCAAAATTTAAATATGTCTTCAGAAATCCATTTCCAAATAAAAAATAAAGGCTCAATCAAAGAGAAAAATGGAGTTTTGAGGAGGAAATGATAATAAACTCTCGGCAGTGAGACGAAAAATAGATCTATGCAATGATTGAAGATTGTAAAAGATGAATTTCATAATACAATAGAGAATTGCTGACTTGAAAAGAGGATAATATGCATCATTTGGTGGTGTTATAGTGTTTGGATTCAATTTGTATGATCTGTTCCAGATCGGGTTGATCAAAGTACTTTCCAGCATACTACAGGATATCCTTTGGTTTTTCTTACAGTACTTTGAATAAAAAGACTGATACCATGTTCTGTAGTTCCGGATGCTTCCTCAGGTAAGTTTCATTATTGACTCTATACTCGACTTTCTTCTGATCAAGCAGTCGAACTTGTGCTGCCGTCAAACCCTTTACACCTGTGACATCGTGCGGATTGTAATGCTTCTCTTTGTTGTACATGTTGCTGATTTGATAGTTGTAGATATGGTCCTTCTCCGCCATTATGTTATATTTATAATGTATAAGTCATTAGTTAGTACATAATCATTCAAGTGAGAAAACTTCATATTAATCCACAAGAAAATATTACTCTCCTGCAAGATAGGATTTCGCTTTCGAAGTGCCAAATTAGAGATGATAAGGCAGACGAAAACTACCCCCTAAATTGGCACCGTTTTTACGATATTTATTGCATTCGTCATATATGTAAATATCGCATCCACTTCCAATCTGAGGGCCCTCTCTTCCTCCGAAGGCTGTCTTAATACGACTGCTGGCCTAGGATTTCAATTTGTACACTTACTCCCTGTCCAACGAAAATATAAAAGATAAACCTGAGGCATCGCAGATCCAATCTTAAACTTGATTAATTTTACAATTCAAAAAGGCTCCAAACTTTTTATTATTTGATGTTTTTATCAAAGTAATTGTGGGCGCCTTTCCATCGATTGCTTCGTGATATTTATCAGCTTTAAACTAATGTTCGGAAGCTCTGAATATAGTGATAATTTTTTGAAAAGCAGGCGCTCTATTTTCCTTTAGCATTTTGCAGACGAGTTAAAATTCTTCTTTAAACTGCATAATGGAGCTTTCAAAGTGTTTAACCTGTATATGACTGATGTAATCTAGTGTGCTGATGGAGTTAGTGCTTCTGACGATATCATTCAGCATTAAACAATCATACTCTTTACAACTGTGCAATTTGTTTAGATTCTTATCAATATCTGTAATCCTCGCTACAACTTCGTTTCGGAGGAGCTACATTTTTTATCGCTGCTGAGGATTGTTTTTAAATACATCCTTATTTATAAAGGTAAACAGCTTTGAACTGGTGATTTAACTGTTCCTCTTTTGCCGAATTAATATGGGTACTTCGTTCATGTAAACATTGGCAAGGATATACTCAATCTTTTCGATGTTAATGTCTAAATTATGAATGATTTTGTCTTTAGCTTTCTGAAAATATTTTTTTATGTTTTATCCTAAAAGTATTAGCGATGTGCAATTACCCATTATCAGTTCATTGAATGCCTCAATGTCAATGAGGTCTACTCCTGGATTTTAGTGCAATTTTCTGCATTCATCTTGCTAACAAATTGCATAATTGGAGCAGTTGCAGGTGGAAGACATGCATAAAAATTTGATAGGCTCATGGTGATATGAGCAGGAAGGTAATTTTAAGAGATACTCGTTCATTTTCTTCCTGTCGACTTTGTCAGTGTCTTATAATAGGAAGGATTGCTTGAGTGATTGACCTTATAGGGAGGATTCAAGTTTGTTTTTTCGATTTGACCGAGAAAGGCTTTCCTTTTTTTATCTGAAAGACGATTATTTGAGCTGTTCAATGCTGGAAGAAAACATTCTTCTTTTGCGACCTATAAAGTTATTATTAATTTATCAATTGTATCCATTCTCATATATCTTATAAGTGTATTGTCCCTGAGAATGTTATATGACAGATGTATAAGAAATGGCTCATTTATTC
>Ga0302186_10000401_pt1 | contig 38955 bp, 36 predicted proteins | sample II_Bog_E1_2_FD_198782 | JGI IMG/M metagenome (GOLD analysis project Ga0302186, IMG submission 198782) | Peat permafrost microbial communities from Stordalen Mire near Abisko, Sweden - II_Bog_E1_1 | ecosystem: Environmental > Terrestrial > Soil > Wetlands > Peat | place: Sweden: Abisko... | reverse complement strand
TTTAAAAGTCTAAAATTTTAATTTATTTTAAAAATAATTTTTCTTTAATGATCTTTATTCCTTGATTAAATTGTGTTTTTTTTAATTTATATTCTGATCTTAAATAAAATAAACTTTAGCAAATATGAATATAAATTATGGGCGGATCTCATAAAAAAAAAACAATAAATTTATAATCATAAAACCTAAAATAAAAAAATCCTTTAAAGATCTACTTAATATCATTTTTGTCCGACTCCGAAAGTAATCAAATACTCTAAAATCTTCCTTTTATTGAATTTACTCCCGCCTTTCTTCCATTTCCTGCCATTAACAGCTTCTTGATATTCATTCGTATTCAAAAACAACGACTTATATATCTGTTCTCTAGTATCCTTAAGCAATATCTCAATTTTCTTTACTTTCTCCTGACCCCCTTCTTCATCCCCTTCCTTTTTCTCTTCCTCCCCAATATTATCCTCATAAAGCTCATTGAGCCAAACTTCCAAATCCTTGATTTTTCCTGTATTTAGATTCATATTATCTGAAAGTCTCATTTTCCATTGAAAGAACTCATATTTCAAAGCGTAAAACATGTAGATGTTCAAATTGCTTGATTCCAGAAAGTCAACGATCTCTCCACAAAACATCTTCAAAATCAAAGCGAAGTAATATCTCGCCTCCTCTATAGTCTGACTGGTCTTTTCTTCAAAATCTTCCCCTTCATCAATTTCATCAATTTCATATTCCTCTTCTATTATTTCTATTTCCTCATTGGAATTACTGAATTGAATTCCTTCAGAGCCTTCACCCTCATCTTCTTCTCTAATTTCATCCAAATAACAATGGTATCTTTCCGCTCTAGCGTCTTTATCAGCCATTATTATATATCTTTCAATATATTCTTGATCTAAGAAGTATTTATGATTCGCAATATCCCCCATGAAAATCGTCAATAAATCCAATCTGTTCTTCGGAACCGAAAGTCCTTGTTTCTGTGGGAAAAGTATCGTTGGTTCATTTTTTGGTCTATTGACACCATGTTCTTGATCCTCTTCTTCAATTTCCAGGATTTCAGTCGAAACTACGTTGAAATCTGTGAACGTGATTTTCTTGTTCTGAGGCTTATTTTTCACCTGTTGAAAAGAAGATAAACAACATGAACTCCAACGCTTATTATCATCGGGTAATTTCAGATCTTTGGTGTTGAAACATAACATTTTGCTTTCCAAAGCCTGAAAAAGCTCGATAATCATTGAAAATTCATATTCAAGTCCAGATTTATATGGCAAAAGCACCATATTGATGTTTTTCTTGATATGATTCATAAGATTGTTCATCCCGGCATGAATCAAGTTATCATAGAACTCATTAATAATGAAATCAGTCATTTTATCAACTTCTGACACTGCATTATGATATTTTCTCTTGAATTTTTCGAGATATTTCCATTCCAGAAGAGTCTTTATATGGAATAATAGCTCCAACATATGTTTCGCAAAAAACCAAAGACAATTATATGTAAATAACTCGCATTTATATAGATCTAATACTGCCATTCTCTGATCGATTAAATGATGGCTTTGGATGAGATTTTCCCTCAAAGATTCGAAATCGAACATATTGATGATTTCTCTTCTATGATTATTAAAGAATTCAATGTATTTCCCAGAATTCGGAGCCTCTGCCAAAATTAACTCAAAAGCCTCAAGTTTCTTAGCCAATTCTTCATTTTCCTGCTTTTTCCCTAGAGATTTCTTTGGAGATTGGGCTAATTTTCTACCAAGGAGCTTATTTAGCCAAAAAGGATGGATATGTTGTGAAAAACGAGAAAAAATCAAGTAAATAACACCTAATATCAAGAATATATAGGACTTTTCCTTTATCGCACGTAGGAAACGCTTAATACGTGAGAGGAAGCTACGATGGGTAGGGTAATGGAACTCGTCAATGATGATTTCCATGGCTTTTTAATGGGAGTTTCGATTTTTAAAGCGTTTTTCTAGGGAATTTTGATAATTTCTTTTTTGAAATTTCCTCGGTTTTTAAACTCACAGTATATTATATAAGTAATTAACTAAATGTTTCTATATAAAGAATTAGGCTATTTCTGGTTTTTCTTAATAAGGCGAAAAGCAGGGTTCGAGTCCTTTTTTTTTTTGGGCCTTGTGTCCTTGATTTCTTTAGGAGATTTTTCTTTTTCTCTTACTTTTTCTTGTTCCTTTGAAGAAGTTTCAATGTTTTTCATAGGGGAATTCTGCTGTTTTGCATTAGAAACACCCAAACTCATGATTTTATAGGCGATGTCTTCACTTTTCTTCACTCTGGAGAGTTTTCTAATGTTTTTTGGCTTTTCCTCGACTTTCAATTCTTGCGAGATCTTGAATTCATGAGAAATTTGGATTTTTCCATTGGGACTTTCCTCGGTTTTCCTGTTTTCTTCCTCTTTATAAAGACTTTTCTTCAATTTGACTGATTCCTCCTTATTTTTCCCTTTGAATTTCGGGGATTCGTCCTTTTCTTTCATAAAAAACATTCAGAAAACTTAATAATTCATAATTTAAACTTTTCGAAAAAACAGGAGTTCGCTCATCTTCTTCAGTGATTCGACTTGAAGGAGGTTGGCTTTTGCTATTGAACTTATTTTTCCTTTCCTCAAGTCTTTTCAAGATAAGTTTCTGTTGAATGGAGATTTGTCCACTTATAAGACCTTCAACAGTTGCTATTTTATCACTAAGAGATTGTCTGAACTCATTCACATGAAGTTCCTTAACAGCATTTTTCAAGTATTCTTGATGAAAATTCTCTGCTTTTTCCTTCTGTGATAGCTTTATAGGATCTTTATCCTTATTATTCCTTCTGAATTCCTCATTAATTTCCTCTATGACTCGAGGGTTGGCCATAAGGTTCTTTAATTTGTTTTGGAAAATGTAATGTTTATTGCTGATTATGGATTCATAATATTCGATTGCGGCCTAAGGGAAAACTGCTTGATTAAGGAATTTATCGAAAAGGAGAGAAAAATCAACATACGGAGTATAATTCGAGCAATTTGTTGATATTCATGATGCTATAATTGCCTTGTTCTAGATCGATTTCCAAATTCAGGAGTTGCTCTGCGAAATTCGCAGGCAATTTACGCTTTGTTATATAGAAATCATCAGAGTTTGGAACCTGATGACGATCTTTTTAAGAGAAAATTAAGAGAAAATAGAGATATTTCCATTATTACTAGGGGATTTCGAACGACTCCAGACTTTATCATAGAGTTTCCCGGCAGTCTTCCCGATGAATTTTATCATATTTAATTGTTTTTAAGGGTTTTTCTAATAAAAATTATTATTTTTAATGAGCCAAATATGAGGCAAGGCTAAGAAATCATGATTTTTCTATAAAATTTATCAAACAGAAAACCCAAACCTTCTTCATTTCCTTAAAATCTGTAAAAAAATACTTATAATCCTTCGATTTCAAATCAATAATTCAATTTTAATTATCTGGTGTGGTCTCTTTTAATGAACTCACGCATTAATTTTCATCGTTCTACTCCACTTTCACAGAAATTCACCCTTTCTGTTTCTACTGATAATACCAAACGCAAGTTCTCACCTGATGACCCTCCTAATAATTCCTTGAGTTTATTGTCAAAAAACTCACCTTTATTCCCTCTTCAAAAAAAGACTCTGACCACAATTCGTGAAAACCATGAAATTGAACCCAAAACTCATTCTTATAACCGTTTTCTTTCCCCGAATCCAACCAAAATCCCAGGTTCCGTGTTATTGAAAATGAAGGAAATGTTCCAATTTAAGTTGAAACCTAAAGAAATTATGGATGCGGATAATGAGAAGCATAATCGTTTCAATGAAATCGCGAAAATGATGAAAGGGAATCATGAAATTTACTTCAAAAAGAAGGATAATGAGGATTTTTCCTCGGATTTCAAGTTCCATTATGAAAGCCAATATAATAAACACAAGGCTTTATATAAACCGACATATTTCCTGGATGTGATTGAATTCAATGATAGGGAAAAGGCAGCTCTTTATATAGATAACTTTCCATGTTTTCCCTTAAGGAAGAAACTCCTATATTGGAAGACAATGATAAGTTTCTTATGTGAGATTCTTACTCAACATCCTTATTTCAAGATTTTCACTATATTGTTGATATGGATTAATAGTCTGATCTTCGCAATGAACAAAATCGGACTTATTGATAATTACCTAGATTCTGACTTCTACGATATAATAATCCTAATGTTTTTCTGTGAAATTATAGTCAAGATATTAGCACAAGGCATACATTTCTTCAAAGGATGGATAAATTCTATTGATTTCCTGATAGTTTTCCTTGGGTTCATATTTAATTTAATCACCACTTTTCAACAGAACAACGAAATCTATATCCTTTCATCTTTAATCATAATAAGACCTTTAACCACTATCATAAATATCCAAAGTTTCGAATTAATAGCCTGTGCGATCTCTTTTTCAATTCCTTTATTGAAAGAATCCCTTATGATTCTATTGTTTTTCATATTGATCTTCACCATTTCAGGAGTTAATCTTTTTAGTGGTTATTTGAAGAAACGTTGCTTCGAAAAAGAAACTGGGCTTTTGATGTTTTCGAATGATTCTGAATCATATCTCTGCGAAGATGACTCATTTTGCCAATTCGAGGGTTTCAATGAAAATACTTTCATTTGTGGCAAAATCCTCGAAAACCCCAATTGGGACTTAACTAGTTTCGACACTTTTTTCTATTCTTTTCTCGTGGTTTTTCAAACATGTACTTTAGGGGCTTGGAATGATATAATGATCGAGGTTCAACAGACTTTTTCAGTGTTTTCAGCCTTATATTTCGTGATTATCGTGATAATAGGGGCTTTAGTGTTATTGAATTTAATCCTTGCGGTATTGAAAGTGAAATTCAGTGAATATAAAGAGGAATGGATTAAAGAGAAATTCGAGAAAAAAGAGGGAAAAATTAAGAGATATTCATTTCAGAAGCTTAGTAACATGAAGATTTTTATCGGGAATCAAGGTAAGAAGAAGGCTTTGATGGGCAAAGGGAAATCCGTGCTATTAAAACTCAAGGGTTTAAGGAAACTAGTGACTTTTGGCAAGGGGAAAAACAAGATTTCTAAGAAAAAAAGTCAGGAAATTGTAAAGAATAAGAATGAAATTGATAATAATGAAAGCGTTTTAAGTTCTAATAATAAGGGTAATAGCAATGATAAGACTGATAGCGAATATAATTTGACTAACAATGAAAAAATTAATAATGAAACTAATAATAATGAAATCAACAATAAGCCGAATAATAAGAATAAATTCAATAAAAGTCTTTTTAATCTCATCAACAATATTAACAAAAACAAGACTATTAACAATACCCCGCCTAAATCAGTTAAGAAAGTCATTGAGTCCAAACAGAAAATATTCAATTTCCCCTCTAAAAACATAAAATTCCTCCCTATTAGATTAAATATTCCTCATAATCTCCGAGAACCTTTGAATCTTAGAACCTCTGAAGTCCCGCTCATGACCACGGAATTCGAGGATTTCCTGACTTTAGAATCCCATCAAAAAAGCCCCTCTTTATTAAAAACCACTGATGAAAACACTAGTTTAGACTTTGAAAATCTTATATTTTCTAGTAAAAGATCAGAAAAAACTGAGAGAAACCCTGATTTCCAAGCTTTATTCTCAAAATATGACCTCGATAAGGACTTTATAAAGGAACCTAACCCTATTAATCTGAATAAAAACGACTATATGGAGGAAAATAAACCCATTAAACAACTAAAATTGAATACAATAGTCCCTATGCCAATAAACGACTCATTAGATCAAGGAAGTGCTTTTCCTAGACTTTCTCATGGGTTTTCCTTTGTGAAAGAAAGACAAAATCTTAAGAAAATGGAGGAAAAAATAAAGGAGGAAAATAAGAAAAATGATGATATATCGATGAATACCGATAATTTCGATCTCGATTATGATGATCCTGAATTACCATTTCTCAAAGCCTTGAATCCAAAACATTTGAAATTAGATGTAAATCCTGAAAAACCTTATGAAAGCTCAAGCACAATGGATATTTTATTAGAAAAATGCAATATCAATAGAAAAAATACAAATATAAAGAAAAAAACAATGGTTCCAAGGCTTTTGAACGCTTTAAATTATAGTAAAAAGTTCTATAAAGAGAATATCGCTAGTTTGATAAAAGCCAAGAATAAAGAAAGGAATCTCACGAGGCTTCTTTTGGCAGGCCAAACCATGAAAAAGCTCAATAAAATGAAATTACCTTTGTTTTTCTCATTAGATACTGAATTCCTCTGTAAACAACTCAAAGATCTAAAAACCCCAAAAGCTAGTAATGTAGATAATGATAGATATTTTTTTAAAGTACAAAACCTGATAATGGATCAAAGAGGTAGCATTATGAAATCTGGACAAAGATCTAAAACATTAAAGAAATCGAGAATAGACACTTTAAATATATCTTCAAATAGAGATTTCAGGGATCAAGACATTAATGAAATCAAGAAGCTATATTTCGGGGAATCTGAGTTTAACCTTAATCAACTTTCTGAAGAAAGGATCAGTTCCAGCGATGATGATGAGGTTGAAAGGATTGTGAATACGGCGAATTTCGAGGCGACTTCAAAACAAGAGAATTCCAACTCGAATTTGAAAATCACCACAAGCGCTTTATTGTTAAACGTGAAATTGCAACATATTCTCAAGACCTCTACGAATATTGGAGATCAAGAGGAGATCGATGAAGCTAAAAAACAACGCATTTATAAGAAAGCCAAAATCAAACAGGAATTCGCTTTCTTTGATTCCGCTGAAAAGACCTTCCAAGAAGATTTAAAAACTAATGAAAAGGATGAATTACCAATAGCTTTTTGGTCAGGTGAAGATGTTTATGATTATAATCCAGAATTCTATAGATATTCGAATGATGGGGTTCATATAGTGAAGAGGTTCAGGACATTGGTCAAGGCATTGAATTATACAATAAAGAATTATGACATTTGGGAGGCTGGAATTCAAGGGAAATGTAACTTTTTAAGGAAAAAAGTGCTTTATCTTGTGAATTCCGACTTTTTTGTTCGTTTGATGTTGTTTTTTGTATTAATCAACACTATTTTATTATCGATAAACGGGATAATTGAATTAAATGATGAGGAAAATGAGAAAGTGGATACTGCGAATACTGTTTTCACCATATTTTTCACTGGGGAAGTAGTTTTGAAGGTCATAGGACTTGGAATTTTAGGTTATTTTCGTGATAAATTCAACATTTTCGATTGTTTCATCGTGACTATTAGTTTAATTGAATGGATCGTGATGTCAAATAATACAACTAGTTTCTCAGCTTTTCGAGCTTTGAGTTTCTTCCGAACAATCCGAATATTAAGAGTTTCTAGATTATTAAGAAGTCTTAAATATGCCAATGTTTTAGCTCAAAAGATAAGCGATTCATTACAAAGTTGTTTGAAAATCGCTTTAATCCTCTTGATTTTCATCTATATTTATGCTTTACTTGGCATGACTATTTATCAAGGAAAGTTCATATTTTCTGATATCAGACAAAATTTCGAGACTTTCCCTAATTCCCTCATCATAGTCTTCCAATTAATCACAATCAGTAATTGGAATTCGATATTATATGGATGTTTAAGGACTTCCATTTCGAAATTCTTCAGTATGATTTATTTATGTTCCGCTGTGGTTATAGGGAATTATTTGCTTTTGAACTTATTATTGGCTATTTTATTAGATGTTTTCGCTAAAGATTCTTCAAAAGAAGTAAAGAATTACCTTGATGCCCAGGAAGTCGGAGAAGATTTATTAGAGGAAAAAGAAAAGAAAGTGCTTGAAAATTTAATTACGAATGGGGATGAAAAAAACAAAGAAGAAGAACAAGAGAAACACAAAGCCACTTTCAAACGATTTCTTCATAAATTCAATACAAATTTTAAAGAAATCTCTGAATCTGATAGTCAAGGAACGACTAGTAATTTCGATTTAGAGGATATATTAGAAAAAGAGGTATGTGAGAAATCCTATTATATGTTTTTGAAATCAAATAAACTACGAATTCTTTGTGCTAAAGTGTTAAGAAACCAGATTTTCCAGATATTCTGCCAAATATCAATAATTTTGTCTTTAATACAATTAATCCTGTATACTTATATTTACGATTCCAAGAATTCCTTTGATAATTCTTTGAAAATGACGACTTTGGTTTTGGAGCTCTATATCAATAGTTTTTTTCTGGCTGAATTTCTCTTACAAACTATCAATCACGGTTTTTTGGAACAATGGCGATTTCCCTGGTCGAAGTTGAATATATTAATTTTGGGAGCCTCGTTTTTCCTCTTAATTGTAGATGAAATCGCGAGGTTTAGCAAATTCATGAATTATATGCGTCCTTTGAGAATTATCATAGTTCTTCGAGCTTTTTCCTATAACGAAAAATATAGATATATGGTTTCAGCTCTTCTCCATTCAATCAAAGCTATTACAAGTCTAGTCTTTATGATCCTGTTGATTTGGCTCATCTTCTCAATAATCGGAGTCAGTTTCCTTCAAGATAAAATGGGCTATTGTGATGTCGAAAACCCTTATTATATCAGTAAGTCCGTTTGTGAAGATCAATTGCATCAGGAATGGAAAATCAGGGATAATAACTTCGATAACATCTTGAATGGATTATTAACTTTATTCGTTCTGAGCTTTTTCGAGGGGTTTCCAGTGCTTGTTTATCAATTTCTAGATGCCGGGCCAGAAGATACCGGGCCTACACCGAATAATTCGCAATATATGATCATATATTTCGTGATTTTCGCAGTGGTTTCAGCTATTTTCCTCATGAATCTCTTTATTTGTGTGATCTTTATGCATTATATCATAGCAGAAAAACGCGAAAAAACCAGCTTTTTAACTGATGAACAATCTCGATGGATAGCTATTCAAAGACTTTTGGTGAAGGAAACGCCTGATTATAGTTATATTAAACTTCCGGATGAAAGATTACGTCGATTCTTCTATCAATTAACGAAATCGCGATATTTTGAGATTTTCATCTTTTTATGCATTATTTTGAATACTATCTCTATGGCTATTTATTATGAAGGAAGTCCCAAAAATTATCAAAACATCTTATTACAAATAAACCTCAGTATCAGCATTATTTTCATTATTGAAGCCGGATTAAAGCTTATTGCTGTGGGTTTTGGGGGGTATTTTTATAGTGGATGGAATAAATTGGATTTCTTTGTGGTTTTAACATCAATTTTCGATATTTGGCTCGAGTTTAGTAATGAGAATGATTATAATATCAGTCAGGAAATCACCAGAGGGCTGAAGGTCTTGAGGGTGGCGAGATTATTGAGATTAATTAAATCATATTCTGGATTGCAGAAACTGTTCCTGACCAGCGTTTATTCATTGCCTTATCTGATCAATGCTTTTGCTATATTGTTCTTAGTATATTTCATGTTCACAGTTTTGGCCGTGTTTCTCTTCAGAAATATTACGTATACTTTTAATGATTTTTGTTTATTATTTAAAAATGATTTTTAAATGATGTTTTAAATGATTTTCAATGTGTTGATTTTTGTCTTTTAATTGGTTTTTAATGATTTTTGCTAAATTTTTAAAGTTTTTAATAATTTTTTAATGATTTTTATCGCAATGATTCTAATTAATGAATAATTTTTTAATTTATTTTTCGCTTAACTTCATTTTTCTTTAGGGAAGGCGAAATAATTGATCCACAATGGGTGAATTTCTCTTCCTTTTTCACAGCTCTTCTGAACCTTTTGCGTTTGACAGCGGGTGAAGATTGGATTGAGATGATGTACGACACAATGAACGATTCCAGCACATGTGTTCCCGGTCAATCCTGTGGCAATAGTTTCAATTTCCTCTTCTTTGTGTCTTTCGTGATCACAATTAGGCTCATAATGTTCAACATTTTCGTTTTGATAGTTCTACAACAATTCGAAGAAAATTATATTTGTTCAGATAATCCATTGCAACATTATAATAAAGATATCAATCTTTTCAAGGAAAAATGGGTCCATACCACGATTAAGCAAAATGGTTTAAGATTATATCAAGCTGATATTATAAGGTTTTTCCTTAATTTACCCCCTCCTTTAGGTTTTGGTAATTCGTTTATAATAATGTTTATAATTTTCATGTGATTTTCTTAGATTTCTTCGCTACAAACCCACATTTAGCTAAATATTCAAAGGAAATAAAGCAAAGAATCTTGTTAAAACTTAAGAAAAATGCAGCTATTTCGATCATGAACATGAATCTCTATAGTGACGATAAAGGTTATCTGTATTTCAACGAGGTCCTTTTCGCTTGCATGAAACGAGCCTATTACGAAGACATCAATGAAAATGCTTCTTCAATCGGTCTCGCGATCCTAAAGCTCGAAGAAGAGAAAAACCTTAAGAAATTGTCCAGAATGAAGCAAAAAGTATAAAAAACTAGAGTTTTTCTTATAAATTTCATGGTTTTTAGTTAATTACAAGGGAAAAAAGTCCTTATCTTCCATATAAAGAAGAGAAAAAACATATAAATCCTTTATTAGGACTAATTATGGCCACTATATGTTTCAAATCTTGGATAAAATATGATTTGCTAATGAAAGAAAAGAAAATGGTTTCGGTTTCAAACTCTTCTGAGGAGGAAGGGGAGGATGAAATCGATGAAGGAAGCTCCATTAGAAGTGATGGGATATTGGAAGATTAAAAGAAAAGGAGTGGAAACTCAACAGGAATTTAAAAGATATTAATGTTAAGAAATGGTTTTTTTTATATATATCGTGTAAAAGAAATATGTTAGGCTCGTATCTGTATGAAAGTCTAATTCTTAAGCAAACATCCACTCAGCGAAAGCCTTGGTTTTATTTTGGTCTTTTGCATTTTATTTTTGCGATGTTAAGAAGAGATAATAATGTAAGTATTACTTTTCTTAAAACGAAAGACCATGGCATTAGAAATAATATTATATTGAGGGAATGGAAAAAATAAAAAAACCAGAGATCTCATTTGAAAAAATATCTAGATTTTTTTTTTTTTTTAAAAATAGCATTTGTAAAAATTAATTTCGAAACTGAGCACCAAGAAATATTTTAAATTTCCTTGTTTTTTTATTTTAATTTTTTTTTTTCTGGATATTCATAATTAATTTTTTTAATTTTCTTTTTAATTCTCGCTTAAATTTAATTTCAAGAATAATTAGATTTTTTTTTCAATCCTATCTAAATTTTTATTTTATTTTATAAAGATTTTTCTCTCAGGAATTTAAAATTGTTCTAGATATTTCATATGTTTTTTTAAAGAAAACAATTCACTAACAGTTCTTTCATTTTTATCGTATTTCCCTTGGTTAGTCTCATAACATTCCTCATAGATCAAAATTAATTGCAGAATCCATGCTTTTTCTTCATTAATATCAATGCAGTTTTCATCTCTTAATTTTTTTGTCAAGAATTGTAAATAATGAAAAGCCGAATATTCATGAATGTTCTTCTCGCAATATTTCTTAATCCCTTTCAATTCCTTTTCTAACAGCACCAATTGGTTTTCTTTATTAAGTTTCATCAATAAATCTTTCAAAACCAACAATCTATGCGACCAAGCATAATAATTCCTTGGATGTTTTATTAAATGGCTCTCAAGAAAAGAAATTTCCTTATCAAAGAGCTTGAATAACTCTTTTTCTGTTGATTTCGCAATGATCTTTTGAACTAAATAGAACTTATATGCCCATGCAATGCTTGATTTCTTGAATTTCAAGCAAATTATCTCCACAAAATGCATTTCTTCAGACAAATCCTGCAAGAAATTCTCATCTACAAGCCTCTTTCTGATAGTGAAAGCAGTGTTTATTTCCCCATTCAGACATAAAAGGATCTTTGAAGCCATATTCAAAGTGATTTTCTCATTTTCACTGAGTTTTTCAATAGATTTCATTCCCAAAACCACTGATATGCAAAGCGGATACAAATTATCAAAAATGTTAAAGGAAATGGCCATGGAATTTTCCATTATTATTATTCCCAAACTTTGGAAATAATCACTATCTTGATGAGAGAGATCAGGATTTAAAAAGATGATCTCTTCAGGAACGTGATCTATTTCGCGAATGGCCAACATATTTTCGAAATATGTGTGGAAATATAAAGACAAAGTGTCATCGATTTTTTCCATTTTTTTATTTTTATCAATTATTTTATTAATTCAAAAACAAAAAATGGTCAAAAAATGAAAAATACAAGAAAACCAAAGCAAACTCAAATCAAAATCGAAATTTTGATAAAATTTTAATATTTTATCAATAAATTAATAAAAACTTGATTATAATTAATGGAAGACACCACGCAAATCCAGATTATCCTCATTGATTTGCTTCCAAGCAGTTTTTTTCTACTTCTTGAATTGCTTCTTTTTTTCAAGGTGCTTTTTTCCCCTCAGGCTTCCTCAGATGAAGAAAGAGAAAGCATCATAGTTTTGTTGGAAAAACAGAGTAAAGGAGATCAATTTTTATCCGTTGCCTATTGTGTCCAATTCAAATTAAGTTTAGTTTTATCATTATTATATCTCATTGATATAATATATACCTTGTTCTTTGCAGCTTCTGATTGGTGGATGCCAAAAGATAGCTATTTAGTCTATTTATATCTTTTGGCAGTCTTTGCATGGTTGATCAGTTGCAAACAAAACGATTGGGTTTCATCTCATGATGTCTTATTCATGATAAATTTGAAAATGTTCTGGGTTTTTAACTTCTTAATGCAAATGATTCAGTTTTGTTTAGTAGAAAAATACAAAATCCTTTTAACTCTTATCCTCAAATTGTTTTGTTCTTTGATTTTGATTTTTTACGCCCTGAACAAAGAAGAAAAAGACAAACGTTCTAAAGTACCGAAATTATTGATTTCTCGACTAATCAAACAAACTCTAGCAAAATTTGAGGAAAATTTCTATGTTCGCGTGATTTTTCTGGGTAGAGACTATGAGAATTTCCTGCGCAAGGAAATAGAACTCACCGATATTGAAATTCATTCTAATATGAATATGAATCTTTCCTTCACTGATGTCAAGAAGAAAGAAAAAGGCTTTGTGAAGAAACTCAATGAGAAAAATTACTTAAACGAATTAGAAGAACAAGAGTTTTTGACCTATTTGCCAAGTATCCAGATTCTGGTTTGGAAGGAACCAGCAAAGACCCTCCCTCCCCAATTGAAAAATTATGATCCCCGTCTTTTTTTCGTGGTGTATAGCTATTTGACTTGGGATCTTGACAACCGCTTAGAGTTCAAAATATATAGGAAATTGAGCGAATTTATGGATTTAGAGAAGAAACTTAACGACTTTTTCCAAGAAAACCCTTACTTTAACCGTCCAGTATTGGAATTTGAAAGGTTCAGTCTGGACGATTGTGAAAAAAATGAGGACTTGCTTTATAAGAAAAGAGCGTTGACTTTGGAAAGATTTTTTAACTTCGTGTTATTAAAGGAAAAATACCTCGTCCATCCTTTGATTCTTGACTTTTTGGAGATAAATCTGGAAGAGAAGAAAGCTTTTCAAGCTTATTATAACTTTCTTATAAAGCAGAAGATCGTCAGATTCAATAGAAGAGGCTCTAGAAAACCACGAGGAACGTACACAAATTTAGATTCTCCGCTTTTAACTGAAAATTTCGAAGAAGATTACGTTTCGCAAAGCTCTTGTTCAATGTCAGTGATTCCTATGAACTATTTAATCTTTGAAGTGAGGATGTTAGGTATGTGGAAATATCCAAATGAACCTTTGGAATCAAACATAACTATGGGAATTACAGAGAAGAATATAAATTATGATTGGGAAATAACGAGGAAATTTGCTGATTTCGTGAATTTGCATGTGGCTTTAAAAGCCCGACCTTTTAAAGATCAGCCGGAATTTGTAGCAAATGCACAGAAAATCACGACTTTATTTCAAGTAAAAGCCAATACTTTGAATTATTTCTTCAACTTCGAAGTCATCAAAAACGACCTTATTGATTATATCACTTTTCTGGTAACAAATAACCAATATCATTGCAATGAACTCTTCAATTTCATTGAATTTGATCCAAATGCCATGAAACGTTTCGTTTTAGGCAAAAACTTCAATAAATTCTTGGCCCCCACACAAACCGTTCGCACCTTCACTAATGAATCTCATGTTGGAGGAATGCATCAACATTGTAGTGTTATAAGCTTTGCAGATCATCAGACCAGAAATTCAAGCTTTTTAAATCTGCAAAACATCAATAATGTTAATAATAATTTCTTGCCTTTAAACAGAATCAATACAAATGTGCCAACGCCAGTGTTAAAAAGCTTCAAAAGGACCTTGACAAGCACTCAAGGAACAGTCATCCCCAACCTTTTCACTGAAAGGAAATATGATGGGGGGCCTTATATCAGTGAAAGACATAATGAAGGACTTAGATTGCAGAATTTTTTCGCGAACGTTTCAGAAATTAAGCTAATTAATAAAGAAAATGTAAGCTTTGTGATTTGTCTCAATGAATATATTTCAGAGAAGATAAATAAAGTGAAAAGAAGGGTGATTTTTGAAAAAAACAAGGAAGAAATCAAGAAATTATATGAAAGTGTAGTTGAATTTTGTGACCAAAATAAAGTGGGGACCTCGATGCCGTTAAAAAATATTGGATTCTTAGAGGAAGAAAAGGAGGAAAATATGAAAAATGGTGTGGAGATATATCTGAATGAAGTGATAAAGCTCCCAAATGTTTCGAAGAAAAAGGAAGTGTTGATGTTTTTTTACTTTGATAAAATAAAAATGCATTTCCAGGAAAACATGGATCAAGGCATGATGGTTTTGGATTTGCGTGGGAAATAAAATAAATAAAATTAATAAACTAAACTAATAATTATGAATTAAAGTGGAGGAATGTTAAAAAAATTAGAAATTAATAATCAAAATAGTTATTTTTTTTCCATTTTCTTCTGGAAATTTCATTTCAACAAGCATAAATCTTAAAAAAAAAACGATGACCAGCAAACTGAATGAAAATAAATCCAATATTATCAAAAACAAAGCTATTCAATCCGCCAAACCCATTCATAAGCCTAATATTTCAATGAGCAAGCCTGCCGAAAAGTTTGCTTATTTTTTTAGTTAACCAATTCAATAAGATAAATTTTAAGAATCCAGGCTAAAGTAAAAGTTGAGGATAAGGATGATCAGAAATTGAAGGAATTGGTTAAAACTATCAAAGAGCCTCGGGAAAATAAAAGAAACATAAGGACTGCTAACACCACACATCAATCCATACCCAGGTAGAAAAAAACAAATTGGTTTAATGATGTTAAAAAAAATTTTAATTATAAAAAACTAGGAATATAAATGAATATAGACATTTAATCAGTGGGTTTGACGGGGGGTTCAACATCACGGAAAATGACATAGATTGGGTTTTAAAGCTTAGAAGTCCAGATTTAGATCTCAGTGAGAAATCTAAAAGGTTTGGAATTTTCTTAAAGAATCGAATTTTATTCTAAGTTTTTATTAGGGTCGCTGAACATTTATATTCATTTTATGGGAAAAATCTGGAATCTTCTCATGGCATCAAAACAACAACTGATTTGGATGTTAAAGGCAACATTAATTCGGTTTACTATAGATAAATTAAAAATCGATTAATTTTTTAATCAGATTGATCATTTATTACGAGGAAGACTAGGATCAACAGCAGGGCTAGGAACCGTTGCTTTTGAAACATCTTTGAGAAGCAATGAGAAAATTTCTGCAGATCTCAAAGAAAAGGAAAAGAGATGGTCGAATATACCCAAAAAAGACAAAAAAGGTTTAAAATAATTTATTTCATCAGAAAAATTCCATTTTTTAATAGAATATCCAACTTTTTTACCGAAACTCAAAGACGAAATGAAATTGAAAAAAACCATAACTGATGGGGATTTTACAAAACTGAAATTTGAGACTGCTTTGTATCAATTTTCTAAAAATTCTCTTTTTTTTAATAACATGATAAGCGATCCAGATACACAATACCCCAAATATCAGGAAAAATTTAGATATAAAAACCTGAACAATCTGACTCATTTATTAAAGCCAGGAAACATGCTTCCAATGGTCCAATGGCAGCTTTCGTTGAGATGATCCTTATTAAAGTTAAGATTTTCTACTGAAAATCAATATTTTTTCACAAATCGAATGTAATTATCTGAACCAAACTTCCACTCTTATCATTCATAAAAGAGAACGTTTCCCTTTAAATTTTTTTTTTTTTCAAATATTTATAAATTTTTTAAATAATCATGGAATGATGAAATTCAGATTTTTTTTTATTTATAAAAAAAAGTTCCTTGAATTATTTTCATTTCATCTCCTAAAATAAAAACCAATGTCATCTCAAAACAAACCAAAACCCACTGAAACTCCCGCCGAAGTCACCATCCAAAACGTAGTCAACCCAAAGCTCTTCCCAGAACCCAACTCGATCCGAAACCCAGAGCTTTACAAATACGTCAGCATTGATTCTCACCGGATCCAACAATCTTTCAACAATTACAAAAGATCAGGGATTTACATTCGTAATGAATCTTTTAAATCATAATCTTCTTCTCATTAATTTTGTACCATTAAACAGTTGGAATTTTGGGGGGTTGTGCCTTAGCTTCTGTAATCGTGGATAAATTAGTACAACATCATATTTTCGGAATGAATGGTAACTAAAAACTCAAAGATTTTTCTTTTTCTCGAAAAAATTATATTTTTTAATTTGTTTTTTGAGGCAATGGAGGCAATTTCTTGAAAATGTACACCCGTAACAGCAATGACGATTATTATTATAATCGAGAGTTCCAAAGAATGAGATATTTGACTGAAGAGCCAGTCGGTGATGATCCAACCACTTTCACGAGACCTGAACAGTTGAGTGATCTCGGTTTTCTGCATGTAACTTCCGGGAACAACTTCAATGTCCAAAAGAAAGCTCCACATTATAAATACTTTTAAAGAATGGTTCGCTGAGCTCAAAAATCATGAAAAAATGAATTAAAAGAAAAAATATCAGATAGAAAAAACAAAAAAAAATTCAAATCCATTATTATTAAAATAAAAGCACTAGCAAAATGGGTAACAGTTGTCAAGGAACTTATCGCAAAAACGTCCTACATTCCTCTTTGAAAACCACCAGAGTTTCTGATGGAACTTTCTTGGAAAATTTCACTGCATCTCCCTTTAAACAACACAAACCTGCTTCCATTTTATATAAGAAAGGTGACATTATCGGTGTAGGTTCATGTGGTAAGGTATACAGATGTTTGAATTTGATCAATGGGGATCTTTTAGCAGTGAAGACGGTGAAAATTTCAAAAGAAGAGCGAATCTTAAAGCATGAAGTCAATAGATTGAAGCAAGAGATCAAGATTTTGAGGGGACTTGCTCATGAAAATATAGTAAAGTATTATGGTTTGGAGGTGAATGAAAAGGATCAAGAGGTGGATATTCTGTTAGAATATGTTCCGGGTGGATCTTTGAAGAATGTCTTGGGGCAATATGGTCCATTTAATGAACAATTGGTTGCGATCTATACATATCAGATATTGAATGCTCTGATTTATTTGCATTCAAAAGGCATTATACATAGGGACATAAAAGGAGCCAATATTTTAATAGATATTGATGGAACAATTAAATTGACAGATTTCAGCACATCAAAAAAAGATATCGATGGACTTTTGTCCAAATCTTTGAAAGGAACTCCGAATTGGATGGCTCCTGAGATCGTGCTTCGGACAGGACATGGACCCAAGGTAGATATTTGGAGTTTGGGATGTGTGATTATTGAGTTGATGACAGGATTGCCACCTTTTTATAGACCTAATCAGACTTTAGATGAAATCGTTAGAATCTTGATTTCAGGAAGTTGAATTGTTTAAAATTTTGCATTTATTTATTTATTTATTATTTAGCGCTCCCGGAATATCCTAAGGAAATCAGTAAAGAATGTAAAGAATTCCTGGATTCTTGTCTTCAAAAGGATCAAGACAAAAGATTATCGGCTGATCAATTGATAAAATTACCTTTTATGGTTCTAAGTAGATAATATTTTTTCTAATAATCTCAAATTTTCTAATGTTCTTAGTTTTTTCTAATAAAATAATTTTATTCTAATATTCTCATTTCTAATTTTTTATTTTTTCAAAAATTTTTTTGTTATTTTTCTTTGGATGATGGTAATGTTGTTTTGATAATCTTTTGGGATAATTTTTTTGGGGCGATATTTTGTGGATATTTTTTTTTTTATGATAATTTTTTATTGATCTTTTGATAATTTTTTGGTTATTTTGCAAAAGTTTTGATGATAATTTTATATAAAGATTGCAAAAATCACAAATGTTTCCGTTCGATTCCAGTATTCAACAATGACACAAGCACCACAGAAAAAATACAAAAGACAGTCTCACTTATGAATATCCCGATCAAATCAAAATTATGCGAAGTAAGCAAAATGAAAAGTCAGGAAGAAGTTATTATCCCGATCAAATCAAAATTATGCGTAGTAAGCAAAATGAAAAGTCAGGAAGAAGTTGCGATTTTCGAGAATATGAAGCGCAATTCCACTGTTAAAAAAAACAAAGAAGAAAATGTCGTTTCCGAAGCAATTATAAAAAAGAACACCAGTGGCAAAAAAGTCAAGAATTTTGAAGATCAGTTGATAATCACAGATATGGCGCAACAGATGAGTAAAGATAGAGAGGATTCCTTTGAAGAGACAAGGAAATTCAATGATGAGCGAAAAAAACAATGGGAAAGGGCTTTGACAGGGAAATTAAACAATTAATAGGTTTTTTGCTGTCTTAGCGGGTTTGGATTAAATTTTTTACATAATTATAATGTTTTGAGTTTCTCTGAGCGACTTTTCATTTAAATCTTTACATTTAATATATTGAAAGATTTTGATATTTACAATTAATTAGAACTTAATCCATTTTTCATTTATTCATTTTTAATATTTTACCACATTTCAACAAATAATTCAAGCATCTAACCGTCATTTCAGATAAATTGTTGCCATAAACTCGGTTTATCAAAAGCTCAAATTCCCCATTATTCCAATCAGCTATTTCACTCAAATCCGCATTATTCTCCATTAAATATCTATTTAATGATATCAAGTTGAAGCAATTTAAATAAGGAAATGTTGATAATAAATGGAAATTCGCATAATTTGTGCCTAAGAGCAGGTTATTTTTCAATTCTTCAAAGGAAAGTTTCGGTTTTGTCTTGAAAATCAAAGAAGCTATGATTTCAGATGTCTCTCGAGTGCAAGAACTTAGATAAAAAATCACGTCATTCATTAGCAATGAAGAATAGACAATGAATGTTCGAAAGAAGTTTTTCATTGGATTTTCCATGAAATTCAGAAATCTTTAATTAAGAAAAAGTTAATTATATTACAAAAAATGAAGGAATTAAGAGACTTAATATTGTCAGGACCCTCGAAAACTATGTGCAATTTCTGGAATTTTAACGAGGCCTTAGAAAGTTTGAAGAAATTCTGTTTGAAATCATCGAATTCCTTGAAAAAACAAATCAAAATTGCCATGTTTTCACTCAGGATTATATCAATGTCCGAATGGCTGCGCAGATTAAAACTAAAAATCTTAATTTCAAATACATTTTGCATAAATTCAATCAATTCTTTAAAATTAAAATAATTCTTATAATAGCTTATTTAATTTTTTATTTACTTCCTGTTGAAGGACTATTGAAATTCACTAGCATTTCAAACGAATAGTTATTGAGGAAATCATGGCATTTGGGAAAAATTTGATTATTAAAGTATTTTTCTTTAGGCTCATCAGTTTTTCTATTAATTTCTTGAGTTTCTTTTCTTAAAATTGGAATAATTTCCTTATTTTTTATTAAAGAGCTCGAATTTGAATCATTATTATTAATTTTTTGAGAAAGAGAATCATTTTGTTCATGTTTATTAATATATTGCTTTAACAATTCCATCATAACCCCATCCTTGTAATTTTGAGCCTGGGGTGAAAATTTCTCTTGCTCGTTCTTTTGTTTTTTTAAATTATCAAATTGAATGAAGGTCTCTTTCTTTTCCTTTCCATCAGCAGAACCATAAGTCGAGCTAATTTGCACATATTTCTCATAGGATCTGGTCTTTATGTCCCTTTCTGTTTTTTCATAGATTTTTATCTTATACCTACAATTTTCTGGCCTTTATAATTCATTTAAATTAATGAAAAATTATAGAAAAAAACGTGGTTTTTGTTTCAGGTTCTCTTGAAATATCCTCGATTTTTTTTCTTTTCTCGCATTGCATGTCAAAAGAATTTTCTATCATTCTTTTCTTAGGATTCTTTTGCGACAAATCGATTTTGTTAATGAATTTCTGTTCTTTGAAGCCTGTGATGTAAGTTTCGTTTTCCAGGCAATTTTGGAAATTGAACTTTGTGTTCATAGTCAGATTAAATTGTCTTGAATTCATAATTTCATCCCAAATTTGATGTATTAAGTTTTTATATATGCTTTCCGCCGCTGTTTTCATAGGGAAATCAAGTTTTAATTCGAAGAAAGTCTTTATTTCATGGGAAATACACTCTTCCAATGGTTGTTTTACTGTTTTTGATGAGATTTTTTCAATATTTTGCTCAAAATTCAATGTTTCTGAGAAATCAGCCTGGATTTTTTGCTTGTAGTTATTGAAATAGACTTTCTCTTTATCTGAAAGGGTTTTATTCTTGAGAAAAAGCTTTGTTTTGATTTCAAATTGATCAATATCTTCTTCCTCAGATGGAAAATCAATAAGAGGCTCATTTAAATTTAGATTTTTCTCAAATAACTCAAAGATATTAGAAGGTTTGTTGTTCTCGACATTAAGATCTAATGGATTTGCTGGAAAAAGACTTTCAGTTTCATTGATCTCCTTGAGTGTATCTCTTTTTTCATGTTATACATTTAAAGAAAACAAGAAAAAAAACATTAAACCTTTTCTTATTTTGTTGTGGAATCGAGGCGTATTTCAAGTTTTTGTAAAGACTTTTATGGAAAGCCAACGTTTTTTCTGAGTTTTCCATAGTTTCATTTTTTGTGATATTCTTCTTCTCTAAATCAATAAATATAGAATTTCAAACAAAAACAATAATTTCCTCAGAAAAAATTACTCATTGGATCGATGGGATCTTCCCAATCGAAATGGAAATCATAGAGTTCCCAATTGTTTCTATATATGCGATTCGGCACCATCGAATCAATTTTTGAACAATTCGATAGATTTGCTAGGCTTTTGAATGATTCGCAATTTTCTTGAAGCGAAAATTTATCTGTATTTTTGAATTTTTGGAGCCATTTTTGGTTTCTGTCATTTTTTTATTAGAGATTAAATAAGAATTCGAAAAATTACTCGTTTGAGGTCTTTTTTGGGTGAATCACCAGGTTTTCTTTGATAGGTTCGTAAATGAATTTCAAGAATTTCTTCGAAACCTCCTCCTTGATAAAAAAGTTCATGTTATGGTAAAATCAATGGATTTTTTTTTCGAACCTTTGAAACTAAATTCTTCAAAAGGAAATCCTGCTCTTTTAAAAAAGGACTACTATGATTCTGCATTTTTAGTTAATTTGCCATCTTTTGATATGATTTTAAATTTTTTTTGGGGGAAAAAATCCATTTATAGCATATTTTTAGCGAAAATTCATAAAATTAAGAACGTTTTGACTTCAGTCAAAATCAATCGAATTAATGTCTTTTTTGTTGTTGAAAAATTAACAAATTCCTACTTATAAATAAAAAACATGATAAATAAACTATTATTTGAAGTGCAAACTTTATGCTTAATTAAACTCTTTGAATTCCTAATCGAAACCATACAAATTGTAATTAATTAAATTTTAATTTCTTTTCTCCTCTTCCATCCCTGTGCTATTTTGATCTTTATCTTCCTCAAATATTCTATCTTGATTTTTTCCTTCTTCTTCTTCTACATCTTCAACAAAAGGAAGTGGCATTTTTTCATTGAAACTTGAAAAATGTCCTTCCTTATTAGATTTTTTGAAATCCGTCTTATAGTGAGCCAAAATATAAAACGTAAACGGAATCATAGCTATAGTCAAAGCCCATAATCCATAGTTTCCAAATGCTAAAACAAGATTTCATATAACAAAAAAATAACAAAAATTCGGTTTTTACCATCCAAAGTTGAAAGCAATGACAAAGGAAACCCAACAGCGCTGGCAACAAAAAACATGCCATTCACAGAAATCGACTCCTGGACAGGAAACGAAATTTCTTCCAATGCCTCACATTCAAAAGGTTGGAGACCGAGAGACCCAAGTCCTAAAATCATCAACCCGATGATTTGACCAGATAAATACTTTTCCATTGGAATAATGACCGAAATCAAGATAAGAGCGATCATCGTGATTCCAAAGAGGATTTTAATCAATGGATCGAAATATTTACGACTTTCTGGGATATATCTTAGAAACAATGTTGAAGCGAAGCTGGAAATGAGACCTGCGACAATTAACATTAGGCCAAGAAGACCGACCATGAACTAAAAAAAAATAAGATTTTAATGAAAAAAAGAACAAATATTTACAGAAGAAACGTCTTCCTTTCCTAGGAAAAGATCCATTATATTCAAGATACTCCAACAATTACTGAAACAAATGCCAAAAGATAAAGCAGTCCAGACATATTTCTTATTTCTAAGGAGAAGTTTCAAGGATTGCCAGAATTCAGCTTTCGGCATAGTCTAAATACCAATTAATCATGAAAAATTCAATGTAAATATACATTTGACACATTTGGAGCCATTCTTGGCTTTTCTTTGACAAAAGCGATGCATAAAATAAAAGGAACTGTGAGTATAATAGCCGAAATTAAGTTCAAATCAGTGATTTTTTCCTTATTTAACTATTCTAAAAACCCATTAAAATATAAAAAAGAAACTGGTTGATCATGAACTATAAGCGGAGACACCAAATATCCGACCCCAGTTCCGAAAGTATTCGAAAACACCCCCACAGTCACCGCAAAGAACCTTTCCTTAGCATGAAACCATGCATTCGCGACATCTTTATTCAAAATCTCAATTTCAATAACATATTAACTCAATAAAATAATGAACTATTTGGTGCTGACATGATAACATTGCTAGCCAAGGCGATCAGGATTTGTCCGAATAATGCCAAAGGGTAGTTTTTAAAGGCCGCGTATCTAACCCAAGCTCCTAAAGCATTTAATAAACTGCCGAATTTCAAAGAAATTGATAATGACTTCCCCAAGCAAAAAGAACCCTATTAGGTAAAAAGACTTATTTCTTGAGAGAATTTAGTTATTTAGCTACCGGGAACGAAAATACTATATAAATTATATAGAATTGATAGACAAACCAAAGAACTTCTGTCGAACTTATTGAATAATAAGTCTGTGCTTCCTCTACTATTGGTGAATATGTGGCCCAGGCATATCCATTGAGGAAATTCAATGAGAAAAAACTCAGAAGAACCAACCATCGACGAAATTCGAGGTTTTTTATAAATATGTCTGTTATTATATTGTTGCCACTATTATGACCTGATTTTTCGAATTGGATATTTTCGGATTTTTCCATTGTGGTGTTATGTTCTGGTTCCTGCTTAAAGGAATTCTCAACATTATCGACATTATCGAGAAGAGTTTCGAGTTTGGAATGGAATTTTTCATCAACGTTCAACATTTTATTAAGTTTTTGACAAGAAATAAATTTATTTTCTTATTTGGAATCAAAAATGCCTTTTTTATAATTTAGGTTCATAATTAAAAAAAAAACTTGATTTTTAATATTTTTGATTAATACATTGATTTTGATGAATTCTGGTTCTTTACCAAACTTCTCAAAAGAGAAGGAATTGATTCATGATATAGCTAAGAAAATTGATTCTCAAAGGGAAAAACTCTCGGGGGCCGAAATTAACAAGTTGATATCTTTTAGTGTTGAGGCATGTAGTTTGATCTGCCAAAGAACATTAAACCCTACCGAAAAAGAATATTATTTCAATTTAATAAAGCTTCTTAATGAAATTTCAAGGGAATATAATGTTCTTCTTCTACAGAAATACCTCCGAATAATTTTATTTAGCCCCAATACGGTATTTTGAATTTTTTTAAATTGACTTTGTTTCTTTATAATTATTATGAAAAGTCTGAAAATGTTAGCAATAAAATCGCGGAATGTCAATCCCCTTTGAAAAATACCCTAACTAATAGTTCAAATCCTTCGACAATAATTTACAATGGTCTTTCTGTTGAATTATGGGATGAAAGTGATACTAATCTCATAAAAAAGTAAAAAGAATAAAATAATTCCCTTCTTTTTTATAGAATTTAATTCTTTTTGAAAGTCTATATATTGCCTCAAATTTCATTGATCCCAATGGCTTTCTTATATTATCCCAAAGCTTGGAATCATATTTTTCTGGTTGGAAACGACCAAAGGACATTTTCCCTTCTGACAAATTATCTTTGAAAAATGAGATTATCAAGCCAAATCAAATAAAACAAACTCAAGTTGGTAAAATAACAAAAACTATTTCTCTTTAATCAAGCAATTTTCCTTATAGGCGATTGCTCAGTGATTTCCTCAATTATCATTCTTCTGAATTATGAACAAAAATTCAATTATTTTGTGATCTCCAAAAATATCATTTTCCCTGATTGTTATAATCCAGCGGGTAAATATGCTGTTCGATTGTTTTTTGATGGAAAATGGTGTAAAGTCATAATCGATGATTTCTTTCCGTTATCGAAATATGATTCCTTGCTTTGTTCTCATACGACCAATGAAGGAGAATTATATGTTTCTATTTTAGAAAAAGCCTATCTCAAAGTATTTTTCCCTAATTCTATTAAATTCATATAATGTTCAATGTTTACCTCTGATAAAAGTATCATAATGGTTATGATTTCCCAGGCAGCACCTCAAGCACTGATATCTGGAGATTAGTGAAATGGATCCCTGAATTCATATATATTTCTGATAGCGATAAAACCCACCTTTGGAAGAAAATGCTCTCTATATCCAGAGATGGTTCTGGAGTCATGGCTGCAGGAACCGGCTCTTTTACAGGGTTTTCTCTATAATGTATTTCTCTTTTCATAATAAAACTCTTAATAGAAAACTTGGACTTGCTGAAGAACATTGTTATGCTATCTTGGACACTATGGATATAGAATGTGGGAAAGAAAAGCCTTTACATCTGATGATAATGCAAAATCCCTGGAGAGAATCTAAAATCCAGGACAAATTTTCATTTAAGGATTATAACTCACTCCCGTTGAAAATGAAACAAATCCTAGCAGATATCAAACAAGGAGAAGATAAAGGGATGTTCCTAATTGAATTCGATAGGTTCTGCGAATCATTTGAAGATCTGCATATCAGTTGGAATCCAACAAAGATTTTCATACCACAAAATTACAATAGAGAACTTTCAAGGGAAGAGAGAATGCCCAACATTCTACTCATAAACTCTTTAAGTTGTTATTTAACCTAAAGTTTTGTTTAATTTTTTTTGGAAAATAGAAAAAAACCCACAATTTCTCATTTATAATGTTCAATTCGATCCTGCTCATCCTAATCAAATCATGTGGTTGCTCATACATCATCATCTAGAAAAACCCTTGGAATCTTCCAAAGTAAAAAATCCATTAAATTAACAAATGATTTCCTTTTCTTGTCTTTTCTTTATTTAGAAAGTAATCAATTTGAAGATTTTTTTAACAACTCAAGATTCAGTGGAAAAAATCGACAAGAGCTATTTTCCAGATAAAACTTTCCCATTGGAACTCATCAAATATTATAAGAAACAATTTTCCTTAGCAAAGATTTATTTGAAGGATGTTTATGATAAATATAAGATCATAAACATGAAATTCATTGCAATTGTGACTTATTCAGATTCTTCTGAAAACGCAGATTTCAATGGTTTAATCTCCTATTCGTATAAACGATTTCTTAAAATAATCATTAATTATCATAAAAAAGACTATATTTTTATTCAAATTTCCCATTTGATCTTGGTGAAATTCAAACAACATCAAAAGAACATGAATTCCATGAGACTTTATCAATAGAAAAAAACGAGGGTTTTACAAATTTCGATAATTCATGCCAATTTCTCATCGATTTTGGAGAAATCGGTAAACTTAATGAACAATCATTAGCGATAGAAATCGAGAATTCCAGCACCTATGAAATCCAGGCGATTTTGTCTATCAACACATTAAAAAGAGAAAGTATTAATCAAAGAATATCAGAAGAAATGATGAATGAAATCGGGTTGCAATTGAGTCCCACAGAAAAAGTGACTTTTTAAATTTAAATAGCAGGAATTTAAAGGTTTTTTTTTTAGAAAATTAATAACTCTTTGATAATTCAAGAATATTCCTTTTATGACATTGAAAAGGTCAATTTGATCATTTTTAGTCAAAATCTCGCTTCTTCAGGTGATTTTTCTTAATATTTCAAAGATTTTATTAAAAATAACTATTTTAAGTCGGATTTTCTTTGAAAATTGTTTCAAAAAACGAAATGAAATGTTATAAACTGAAAAAGCTCAATGAGATCCTCCCAAAATCAATAAAAATCAAGAACATCATCAATCAAAACAACTTGGCTCGTCAAATAGGCCCTATTTTCATTTTTACGGTTGAAAAAGAGCAGGCTATGCTTCTCAAATCCACCAACAAAATAAAATTAGCCCTTTATCAATTCCCATATCGACAATTCAAATCTGATTTTTCTGACTTGCCCTTTAATAATTTCAATTTTTCTAAACCCATCATTGAAACTTATAGTCACACAAATGATGCAATTTCCTTAAATAGAGGCACATATTTTTTGAGGCTTGAGAACTTTTTGTCAAATTCTGTTTATAACAATTTAGCAGGTAAAAAATCTATATATTTCTAAAAATTTTAACCTTTTTTTAATAAAATAGGTTGGTTCTTATTTTACATGTATTTATCAACCACCGATATAAAAATGGATCGATATATTTAATTATCAGAAAAGAAAGAACAACTTACAATTTTTAAATATTAATTTAGAAAAAAACAAAATATTTAATTAAAATGCCAAAACGGGTAAATACCCCAAAAAATTTGCATTTAAAGCCATCGGGACGACCCCGAAACCCAAAAAAAAAAAAAAAAAATGCCAAAAAATAGAAATTTGCCATAAAATTTCCAAAATTTTTTTTTTCAAAAGTTTGAAAAATCTAATAAAACTTTCTCTTTTTTTTTAATTAGACAATATATTCAGATCATTTGTTTTTTTTATAAATTATAAATTATTAAGTTTTTCCAATTTTTTCGCAAAATATCTTATTTTATCAATATTAGGGGTAGTCATTATTTGACGTAATAGAAATTCGGTTTTTTGCTTTGCTACCCTATTCTTTTATGATAAACTTATTATAAAAAACATCGAGCAAATTTTCACCTTGATAAATGGGCAATAATATCATCTGTTCTTCTCACTTATTAAAGGCTTCTTCCAAACATTTTGAATCCAACCTTGGCATTTCTTCTCCTGCCCTCATCAAAAGTGATATAAAGAAGATCTATTACCTCTTTAAAACTCCAATAGGTCCGAGTTTTTTTTTAAAAAGAACTCTCATGTTAAAATTATTAAAGGCATGGGAAAATATGGAGTAGTTCGTAAAGCCAATAAAATAGCTGATCCTTCCAGATTCTTTGCTGTGAAAACTGTCCATAAAACCTCGAAACAAATACAAGCGATTTATAATGAGATCTCCATCCTTAATTCATTGGATCATCCACTTATTGTGAAATTATATGAGGTCTATGAAACTGAAGAATATATTCATTTGGTCATGGAATATATGGAAGGAGGGGATTTGAATACATTCTTCATGGAAAACCCGAATATAGATGAAATGAGCATTATCAAAATCATGAAGCAAATTCTAATTGCCTTGAACTATCTACATCATCTGGGCATTTGCCATAAGGATATCAAGCCAGAAAATATTATGATAACAAAAGGTTTATTAGCTAAAATTTAGAAATTATTAAATATTTTTGTAAATATAGAAAGAACAAGTGGTGATTTTAGCATTAAAATCATTGATTTTGGCTTCGCGGAACGTTTTTTCGAGCAGAAAAATGGCAAGAAAATATCCAAAAAAATGAGTTTGCCGACAGGAACTCCTATATATATGGCTCCTGAAATTTTACAGAGGAATCTCTATACTGAAAAATGCGATCTATGGAGTTTGGGGATCTTAATGTTCATGCTTCTAACCAAAAAGCCTTTTTCTTTATTCAACAGTTCAGATGTTAGTAATGAAGAAGGTATAAGCTATAGTTTTAATGAAATGAAAATCACAAAAAACGAAACTCTTAGGAAATTTCCGCAAGCCACGGATCTATTGAAGCATCTATTGAAAACGAACCCCACCAAAAGGTTTTCAACGAAACAAGCTTTGAATCATATTTGGTTCCAAAAATACCAAGAAGAAGTAAAAGAGGAGCTTAAAGAAACGATTAAAAACATGTTATCTGAAAAAAGACCTTCAATTGCTCAAAACCTGATCATGAAAATGAATATGAGAAGCTTGGGTTGGGATAAAAACCCACAATTGCAGAAATTATTCCTTTTTCTTGATAAAAAGTCAATAGGAAAAGTGGGGTTTTACGACATGATGTTTTTTGAGAGAAAATATCATAATAAATCTATGAAATCTAAAGACATATTATTAGAAGACACAGTTCTAAGCTACACTGAGTTTTTGGTCTTTATTCTACAGAAGGAACTTAAAGGCAAATGTGAGGAAGTCATTTGTAAATTGAAGAATTTCTCAAAAATTTACAATGATGCGGACTCAACGAAAATCATTGAGTCTCTGCATAAAATGATGGAAGCAGAGGGCTTTAAAGGCAATGAAGAGGACATCATGAATTTAATGAGAGAAGTCTGTTTAGAAATATAGAGAACTCATTCAATAAGACTATTTTAGTTTTCTGGTCATAATATATGTTCTTTATAATGTAAATGTTAAGTGTTTTACCATTTTTAGAGTTTTTGTTATACCTATTTATATAAATATATATTTATATTAAGTATATTAAGTATATATTTCAAACAATAAAAATTCATTTACATTATTGAGGTTTTTTTTATAACTACTTTGAAAAAAATTCATTTCTTTATATAGATTAAATTTCATGGATAAAGAGTCCAAAGCCTCCAGCACCTCCTTCAAAATAACCCAAACCTCATATAATTATGTGCAAAATCTATCAAAAACCTACGTGCTAACTCTAAAACGAGAAGGTGAAATATTGGTATTATCTAATTTTGTGTTGTTATTTTCCCAAACTTCCATAAAAACACTAAACATCTTTTCTAATCAGCTTCAAGCGCCTGAAAAATGTGCGATTTTATGGAATGACATTCGAAAAAAAGACCTTACCACTGGAGGGACCCCCAGCATAAAGATGATGGAGGAAATATTCGAAAAAGATTTCGAAATAGTAAAAAATTTATAGAGAATTTTTTTTTAAAATAAGGAAAAGTTCGCTGAATTCTTGAAAATCAAGTCCATTGAAGATTTCTTCGAGACCTTTGATGAAGATAATGTAAAATTACCTGGAAATTGAGGGTTTTTCATAAATTTATAGGATGGATATTTAAACGAAGATGAACAAATACTGGTTTTCAGCACAATTAAAGAGAAAATGCAAAGAGTGGCTACTGAATTATGTAAAATCCAGGAATATGAGCTTTTCAAAGCTCTGATGAAAGAAGTGAGGTAAAAATATTTTTTTCAATGATCTTTTAACAAGAAAATGAAGGAAAATGGAGCTTGATATCACGAAATATCAGGATTTCTTAAGGAAATGGATCCACAAGAAGGAATTGCATATTTATAATAAAATCGGAGAAGAAAGACTTGATGATTTCTATGAAAAATACGATTCCGCATTCAAAAACGTAAAGAAAAAAAGAGAAAAAAAACTTTATTTTTTGAATTAAAAAAAGCTCAATGATTACAAAATAGAGAAATTAAGCCAATTGAGATTCCAACATATGGAAGAAAAAGAAAAATTAGAGGAAAAACTCGGCAAAATAGTGAATTTAGTCAGGTAAAATAGCTAAGAAATCTTCAATTTAAGTAAATCTCTAAAGATTCAAGCCGAAGAAAAAACTCAAGGAATATCAAATACAAGAGAAATTAGTGTCCGTTGATGAAAGGTCCTTTAAAATCATATATATTTCTTCGTAATTTTTATTAAAAGGGTTGAAGAAGCGATAAATTTCCGTAAGGAATTAAAGGATTTGGAAGTAAATGAGAAAGTTCGAGTGGAAAAGCTTCAAATCGAACAAGCTGAAAAACAACGCAAGGAACTTCAACATAAACAAGTATTTTATCTTTTCTATTCAAAATTCATAATTTACCTTAGGATAAAGAAGTGAAACAAATGAAAACGAAGCTTCAAAACGATGAACATAAGCTGATAATTAACATGAAGAAGGAATTCGATGTCCTGCAAAAAAAAATCCATCTTCATGAAAATGAAATCAAACGAATCCAAGGTCTTGCTTCTAAATACGCGATCAAAAAAGGCCATTTCGAAGGAGAGTTGAAACGACGCAAATATCGTTCCAATGAGCAAAACCAGATAATAAAATTGAGCAAAAAAATCGAATCTTCCATGATGCAAAGCCATTCCCCAGCTAAAGAATCGTTTGATAAAAGTCCCAACAATTCTATGCTTATGAATACTAACAACCAAAATAATGAGATTGGTAGTAATAATGGACTTACTTCACCAAGCTTTAAAAGGACTAAAAGTCATGCTTATACTATGTTCGGGGAACAAAAAAATATGACAGTCACTACATTACGAAATATGATAAACACAGGGAATGTGTCGAGATTTTATATAAAGCAAAAGTTTGGGGCGGATCTGCCAGTAAATCGAGTGCCGGCGATACAAACTAAGGAGGAAGGAGATGATAATAATAAAATTGAGAAGTTTTTGAAGGCGAAGAAAAAGAACAAATTGGAAATTTTGCCTAGTTTGACCGATCTTTATGATAATAACCTGATGTTAAGAAAGGTTGAAAATATATTTAGTATTGTTTTATATCAATTATATGTTTTTTTAAAAAAGGAGAAAAACGACACAACGGATGAAGTTTCAGAGATCGAAAGAAGGAAAAAAAAGCGTTTTATTGATCAAATAATAAACGGGGATAGAAAAATAATTTAAGTTTTTCAATGAAATAAATTTAAATCGACAATTGTTTTTTTTTCAATATATATATAAAAAACAATGCTTTAAGATAATCCTTTTATATTATTTTTTCCAACCGACATTCGTATTCTTTTCCTTCGTGTTATTCAGATTCAACCCAGGACCTAACGTGTTATTATAATTGTTATACATCGCCAAGATTTGATCAGAATTAAGAGTATTATTCGTGGGAGTAAGATCTTTTTTTGGGACGTTATTGGCTCCATAATTAATATTATTCATGTTGTTCAAGTTATTATTGTTATTATAAGCGAATGTGCCTTGTGTAGGTAAATTTGGCATTTGATTGAGAAACATTGGGTTTTGGAAGGTGTTGTTTTTCAAAACTGGACTTGTTAACCCCAACCCGTTCATGTTATACATGTTATTGAAATTATTGCCAGGGAAATTTTGGTTGAAGTAGTTGTTATTATTGATGTTATTGATATTCACAATGTTGGGTTTATTGATGTTGTTCAGCAGATTTGTGTTGTTAATAGTGTTCATTGAATTGTTATTTAAATTCATATTGTTGTTAAAGTTCAAATTGTTGAAGGTGTTATCAGCTATGTTTTGATTGTTATTGATAAGCATATTGTTATTATTGATGGGTTGATTATTATTATTGAGAGGTTGATTATTATTGATTGGTTGATTATTATTGAGAGGTTGATTAATATTTAATGGTTGTTGTTGAGGCATATTTTGGAAATAATTCGTGAACCCATAGCCTTGATTTGGAAAACCTAAGTTCATGTTATTGTTCATATTCATATGAGTCAAAGGCATATTACTATTATGGACAACAGGAGTGACATTATTGCTAACACCTTTCTGCAAATTCCCACTATTATTATTAAAATTATTCTCTGGCTGTTTCATTTTATTCGCATGGATATCAACAGATGATGGTCGGATATTTTTTAATTGAGGCGATGCACGATGACTTTGGCTTGGTTCGTTTTTGGTAAAATTAGGTGAAAGCAGGTCATTATTTAGATGGTTAGGACTCAGATCTAATAAGTTGACCTCTTTCTTTTCCTTAGATTGGTTCATTATCATGCCATTGTTATTAAAAGCATTTTTAATATTTTTAGTATTTGGATTGAGAGTTGGTGTTGTAGTCTTCGAATTTTTTTCACCCAATGATAGATCCTTGAAACTATCCAAAAGATTCGTGTTAGTAGTTATTTTCGGAGTCGTTTCCGTTTTTTTCATGTCATTGAAATTGAGAAATTCTTGTCGATTGGCATTTGACACTGTTTTGAACGCTCTATCATCAAAATTGTTATTATTATTAGTGTTATTTTTCGGGAAACTGAACCAATTGATATTATCATTTTTCTCATTTTTCGTATTTTTCTCATTTTTTTCGATCTTTTGGCCAGTCCAATCCGTAGTCACGATCTTCTGTGGAACAATCACCGGAGCATCCTTTTTCTTATCGAAAGTCTTCCAATCGGCATTCATATCTTTGTTTCTTTTGGGTTGAAATGTTGCGAATTCATTGTAATTAGAGTAGTTTTGTTGTTGTTCTCTAATAATTGGAGGTGATTTTGGCTTCACGATAACTGGATCGCTGCCAGCCAAGATCACTTCTTCTACATTAAATTCTGGAATTTCTTTTCTTTTTTTCGCCATGAAAAACGAAGACACAGGGTCTCTTTGTTTAGGTTTTGGCACGAACATCCTTTTTAAATATTTGTCCTGGATGAATTTGCGCATTTCTTCATTGGATTTAGGCTTATTGTAATAAGAGGAGACATTGCATTCCCAATATTCGTTAGCTTTGCTATTTCCATGATTGGTCATGATTTCAAACCATTCATTATTCCATTTGTCCAAAGTGAGGGATTTCACTCTGGTCACTGTGGGACCTAATTCCCGATGGAAACCAGAACAATTATAACAAATAAAGACACCGAAATCTAATGAGGCCCAAGTAGGATTTAATGCATTACAATCAGCACAATTTTTATTTTCAGGACGCGAAAGCAGAGCCTTGAAAACTTTCTCTTGAATTTCATGAGAATCATCAGCGGCACGGGAGTTCATGGGTTTTGAAGAATGAATGTTTTGGGTATAAAAAGCAGGTGATCAAAAGTTTATGATATTAATGAAATATTATATAAATGGAAAAGATTGTTTTATGATGAAAAAATACTATATTTGAAATTAAAGAATAAATGAAGGTAGATGTTTTTCAAAAAAAATATTGTTTTATTTTAATTTTTGATCATAAAAATATAAAATGTTTGCGTTAATTTCTGTTATTTCTTAATTTTATTAAAAACGTTTATTTTGGCAAGTTTAATACAAAATGCAAATTTCTCATTTTACCAAAATTGAAGAAACATCAATAAAAATCGAAAAAATTACCAAAACTTTCAAACCATTTCCGAAATCAACCCCGTAACCTCCTCCCCCAATTTCCAGATCTTCACTATTTCATCATTCGACCCCGTGATCAAAATATTCGAATTATTATAATTGCTTTCCAAAACACTATTGATAGCCCCCTATTTAATCTTAATAAAAACCATAAAATAAATCAAAATTACTTGATGAGCTTCAATTTCATAAATCTTCTTTATTTTCTCTGAATTTAATCCCCAAACACCGAACTTCCCATCCATTCCCCCTGAATAGAAAACATTAGAAAAGCAATATGAAGCTATAATTATAAATGATTTTATTAAGAAGAAATCTATTTATATAGAAAACCTTCTAGAGTCTTGGCAATACTTTGTTCAAAACTCGAAGAATCAGTGCAATTTTCGATGAAATTATTCGCATTCCATAATTTCACAGTTTTATCTTTGGCCCCACTCACGATATGATCCTTTAATCCAGTCAAAGAGATGATTGAATCTGTATGTTTTTGAACATAAGGATAAATATTCAACCCGGTTTCCATATTCATCCTTTTAATGATTTTCTCCTTTCCCCCATAATATAGTATGTTATCTTTGATCAAAATCTTCGAAATATCCGAATTTTTCTCATTTTCTTTTGTCCAACTAAACAAAATCTAATAAAATTTCTAATTACTTTTAATAAAAACCTCATTTTTCGTAAATCCCATGATACCAACCCCCCTTTACTAATTGACCCCTTGCCAGCACTAAACATCATAAAGTCTTGACAACTCAAATCCTTAATTAGAGGAGTTCTAGCCTTAAGAATGTCGATCTTTTGATAGGTGGAGAGATCTCTAAGCTCGATATAATTCTCATAACTATAGATCAAGAGATTCCTTTCACGATTTAAAGCCAAAGTCTTGATTTTTAACTCAGGAGCCTCCAATTTCCATTCATTTACTATTCTATTACATTCCAAATCCATGATTTGAATCCCATTTTCACTTGCCACAAATAGCATTTTTTCCATGATTTTCATTGATTCAATAGAAGAATTGGATAAATTCTGTTGATAAACACAACGAAAAGCTGAATTATCCTCGACTTTCAAATCGAGAAAGGCACGATCACAAGAAGAAAAGTCTTTGAATTCAGGGAAAAAATTATTAAATTTCATGGATGGAAGAGGTTCATTGGTTTTGACTGTTTTCTCAGGGTTTTCAGGGGAAATCGCGAATCCTCGGAAATCGCGTTTTTTGGCTGGTGATCGTTTTGGTTTTAAGCTTTCTAGGTCTTTAAGTTTATTGATTTCGGGGTCATTTAAAGGCGAATCTATGTTATTTGTCTTATTTTCCTTATTGAGCTTTTCCTGACGAATAAGTTGTCTTTTTTCTTTAAAGGATACTAATTTTATTTCATTAGAGATCTTATTATTGTTGATTATAGGGATATTCGCATTAGTTTCAATGTCCATCATATCACCTCTCTTTTTCTCATTAAAACCATTTATATCGTTTCCTTTGTTAAAATCTTTTGATTCCTTCAAACATACATTATAAAGATCCTGTTGTTGAAGCATTTTCATCTGTTTTTCTTCATATTCCTGATGAATTTTCTTTAAATTTTGTTGAAAAGAAGCTTCTGCCATCTTATATTTTATTTCCACATTGCTATATTTCCCAGCAATTTCCTTCAATTCCCATGTTTTCCTCTTTATTTCTTCCCTCATCTTTATCATTTCCTTTAATAAGTCCCCCCATTTCTCCATTATCCCTTTCAATAATCCCTTCTGATTGAATCTTTCGAATTGTAAGAATTGCACAAAAATATCATTAATACTCCCACATTTCTCTCTTTTCTTCCTCATTTCATTCAATTTTCCCTTCAAAAACTCTACTTTATCCTCTAAATTCTCCACTCGCATATATATCTCATTAATCTGGACCTCAACCTCGTTTTTCTGCCTTTGTAATCCTTCTTCTTCCTCCAAATCATGTGTCATATCAGTTATCTCCAATGAAACTTTCTCTTTCTTCAATAAAAGCTCACTCAATTTCTTCAATTCCTGCTCCAAATCCCCCTCTGTTCTCTTCATTTCCCCTTCCTCATTCAAGATCTTCTGTTCCAAATTTAATATTTCTAATGCTTTTTCTTGCAAATGATCTAAATCCAACATGATGTTTTCCTCATTTAGATCAAATTCCATCGTTTTCTCTTCAATCATTTTGGAGGTTTTCCTTGTGGGATAACGTTTCGAGAAGTTTTTAGCATCTTGCATTAAAAAAGCAGTATTTAATAATTTATAATCCTGTTGTTGTTGTTTAAAATCCTTATTGCAAAGGTTTCGGAATAATTCTTGTGATTTCTTATTATTGACAATTTCCTCATCTTTTTTCCGCATCAAAACATTCAATTTTTCCTTTTCCGTCTTCAGCTTTGAAATTTGTTGTTCTTTTTCCACTTCTTTTTTCTTCCAATCCTGCTTTTCTTTATTTCTTAATTGTTTGAATTTTTCTAATTTGTCAAGTTCTTCTCGATATTTCCTATTCAATTGCAACTTCTGTTGTTTTATCGTCTTGATCTCATTAGCCAATTCCTGGATTTTGCTTTGTTGATTTTGTACTAATCTCTGCATATTTTGTTGTTCTTTCTCTTTTTTCCTGAAATCCTTCAATAGGTTTTCCAATTGTGTGATTTTGCTCTTAAAATTCTGAACTGTAGCCTTATTTTTATCTTCACTTTCCTTATTACTTGTATGATTTAGCTGTAAAAGCGCTTTATCTCTTTGTCCTTCTATCTTCTTGACTTCCCCTATCAAAATATTCAATTCCCCTTCCAAATTCGAGATCTTCTGATGATATTGATTCTTCATCACATCCAAAAGATCCCTTTCTAGCTCCAAATTGTTTTCTGTGATATTCTTTAATAATTCCTCTTTTTCCTTCAAAGTCCCTGACATGCAATTCAATTCATTTTCAGCTGAATTTCTTATCAAAACCAGTTCTTTTTCCATTTCCATCCATTCTTCATCCTCTTCATTAATGGCTTCTTGGATTGATCGATCGATTTCCTGAGAGCTTTTCTCTTGATCCTTGGAATCTAGAATCATTTTTTGACTCTCCAATTTCTCGATATGTTTCTTATATAAAGATAATAATCGAATCTTCTCTAATAACAGATCTTGATCTTTCCTGGAACTTATTAATAAATGTTCATATTCTATTTGCAATTCCCGGGTAAATTCTTCCTTTTTCTGGATTTCTTGCTTCATTTTCTCTAGTTCGGACTTATAACTTTCCAGAATCGATTGTTTATTCTGTAAATCCTCGAATTCTATCCCTGAATTTAAACAATCGATCTTGCCTTCTCTATATTTCTCATTATATAATCTTAACAAATCCCTTTCTTTCGTTATTGTATATAAAGAAATCTCCAGCTCGTTTAAGGATTTCTGCTTGTTCATGGCTTCTGATTGTTGTTTTTTATTCAATTTTTCGATTTGTATGAGTCTGATCTTTAAATTCCTGAGGTCTTCTTGCTCTAGATCAACAGCGTTTTTCCCTATCATCGGAGAAATTGATAGTCTAGAACTCGGAGGGGTCTTTCTATCTTCCCATTTGATATCAGATTTCGATAAGATTTGTTTCAAGGAATTGTTTTCATTTTGTAATTCAAAAATCTGTTGTTTTAATTGCGAAATCAAAGCTGTTTGAGGGTCTCTATTGATATGTGGGGTGTTTTGGATATTTCTCGCCCTATTTGCATATTTTATCGTGTTTAAAGATTCTTCATAATTGCTTTCCGCAGGACTCACACATGCGATCATTCCAGTTAAACTGTTACCACCTAATGAATCTTGTAGAATACGAGTCAATTTAGATTCACGATAAGGAACATGGATAGTTTTCGAAGTGGTATCAGTCAAAGCTGAAATCACATTACCTAGAACCAGAAGTCCTCTATTAATGTTGATGCCTTCACGCATCACATTGCCACTAGCTCCAGTTTTCTTAATTCGTTCAGACCCCGCGAGATCCACGAAATGGAACTTTGCTGTCATGAAACCGGTGTTTGAAGTCTCTAAGGGATTTTTGTTAAATTGTGCTTAAAATTCAATTAAAAACTAAATATATTCTTAAAATTTTGACAATACTTGGTTGTCGGGTGGGAGTTTTTGGCTTATATAAATCATCGAGGTTATGTTGTTCTAGAGTTATCGTGAAAATCGCATGTGATCTTGATGAAACCTCATTCATAAGGGTGGAGGCAGTTGATCGATGAAGAGACCCCCTTTCCAAACAAGACATCATTTCATCATAAGTAAGCACTTTTTCCTCATTAATCCCATAAATACTTATCGACCCATCCTTTTCTTCTCTAATATTTATCGAACCATTGGGCTTTGAAAGCTTGGAACGGGCACTTGTAGTTATTGTCGAATCAAGCAAATCATAGATTTCCTCGTTATAAATCTCCAGATAAGAGACTTTGATGAGAAATTCGGTTTTGTTCTTTCTCAAATCAATTTCATTGCAGATTTCTCTGATAACTCTGGAAATTATGCCTGTATCCTCTGGTTTTATTGACATTCCGCTGCCCATTGTAAAGGTTTTCCCACTACCCGTTTGCCCATAGGCTAACACAGTAGCATTATACCCATTGAAATATCCAAGAACCAAATCTCTGACAAATGTTCGAAAGATTTCCTCTTGCGAGCTGTTTTCATCGTAGATCTTATCAAAAGCGAAGTTTTTATCTTTTCCGATAACAATCTATAGAAGAAATGGAAATTACTGTTAGTTTTTTAATGAAATAGAAGAGAAAGGGGATTTTTAGATGGGATTTAATAACTTGAGAGGTTTGTGGTATACATTCTATACATTTTAATGAACCTTCGATAAGTTCTTTGCTAACTAATGGCCGAATTCGAAGTGCAACTTTGACTTTGGAGGATGAAGAGATTGGTTCTTTGATGTCATTGTCGAAAATTTGGCTTTCTAAGTGAGAATTCATTTTTGTTTTGTAAAAGTTTTTTTCTATGTTGTGTTATTTTTTAAATTCGAAATTCAAATTTCGCCCCAAAAGCAATTTAAAACCAAATTAAAAAAAACTCACTCGATTATAATACCCAGCTGGTTTAGTGATATTCATCTATTTTTTTTTATTTTCATGAAAACATGTTTTTTTTGAAAATAAAAATAATATTTTGGAAAATAAAAAAT
>Ga0302186_10000398_pt1 | contig 39103 bp, 37 predicted proteins | sample II_Bog_E1_2_FD_198782 | JGI IMG/M metagenome (GOLD analysis project Ga0302186, IMG submission 198782) | Peat permafrost microbial communities from Stordalen Mire near Abisko, Sweden - II_Bog_E1_1 | ecosystem: Environmental > Terrestrial > Soil > Wetlands > Peat | place: Sweden: Abisko... | reverse complement strand
TACGGTAATTAATTATGGCCCAAACATTAAGTACTATGCCCATTGCGAGTACTACAATAATTTGCATAAGAACATCATTGAAATGACTGCCTTTAATCACAATCATCCTCATAACGTCGATGAAGTATGAAACAGGAATAAAATCTGTAATGACTTTTGCCCAACCGGGCATACTGTCAATAGGCGTAAAAAGCCCACCCATCAGGTTGAATATTTGTATGAAGAAAAAAGTAAGCGATTGTGCCTGTTGCTGCGTTTCGGAGTAGGTAGAAATCAATAATCCGAAACCTACTATGGCAATTAAATAAACCGAAAGGAAAAGATACAACAAAGCAATGCTTCCCAAGGGAATAATGCCATAAACCACCCTTGCAATAAGTAACCCTATGGTAAAAATAATAACCCCAATTACCCAAAACGGAATAAGCTTTCCGAGAATGAATTGGTACTTTTTTATGGGCGTAACATTTATTTGTTCAATAGTGCCTATTTCTTTTTCCTGAACAATATTAAGTGCCGTCATATTGCCGCCAACCAGTGTTACCAATAACACAAGTATGCCGGGAACCATAAAAAGATAATAGGATAGGGTAGGGTTATACCAGTTGGAGGAAACCACATCAATGGTAGGCATAGGGTTCATATTAGATGGCTGCACCCAATTAAGACGGATTTGATTATTAAAATCCTGTATAATATTGGTTAGGTAGCCGCTTCCCACAGCTGCCTTTACTCCATTAATGGCATTTACAGAAAGTGATATAGTTTGACTTTGTTCGCTATTGAGTTTGCTCTCAAAACCATGAGGGATTTCAATAATAATATCTGCTTTGTCATTTTCTATAAGCTTATAAGCTTCTTTATAGGATGCGGTGAATTCTGCCAGTTTGAAATAACCTGAGGACAGCACTTTATTTACAAACTTCTCAGAATAGGAAGAACGGTCAAGGTCAACAACGGCAATGTTTATATTCCGAATAGTATAATTTGCTGCCTGAGGCAATATGATCAATTGAATTATAGGCACCATGAACATCATCCGCAACATATTTTTGTTGCGGAATATCTGCCTGAATTCCTTTTGCAGTAAAAACTTCAGGGTTCTCATTCCAGGCGGGTTTTAAAGTTTCGCAAACTAAGCGTGAGGAAAAATACAGTCATACCAAAAAGAATCAGGGTTTCTTTCCAGATGTAAGAAAACCCGAGCCCCTTAAGCATAATGCTTTTAATAATTATATAGAACCATTTGGCCGGAACAATATTTGAAAGCATACGGAGAACCCAGGGCATATTCTCAATTGGGAAGATATAGCCGCTCAACATTAAAGTAGGAAGAAACATGCCCACCAGAGATAGTGTCATAGCACTTTGTTGGGTATCTGCTGCTGTAGAAACCAACAGGCCTAAACTGAGGCAGCAAAGAATAAATAGCGTGCTAACAGCATATAGTAGTAAAATGCTTCCTTTTATTGGCAAATTCAATGCCAAAACACTCAAGATGATAATAACGGTTAAGTTGATAAGTGAAAGAACGAGGTAAGGAACCGCTTTGGCAAAAATCACTAATATTGGCTTGAAAGGAGATACCAGTAATACTTCCATGGTTCCTAATTCTTTTTCGCGAACAATAGAAATGGATGTCATCATTACACAAACAAGCAGCAATACCATAGCTATAACACCCGGTACAAAATTGGGAGCCCCTTTCAAATCAGGGTTGTACAACATTCGCACATCTAAATTGATTTGTTCAGGTGGAATATTTAAGTCTTTATTAAGTTGAGCCTGGTAGTCGGCTATAATGATATTAATGTAACTCGTTAGTGTAGTAGCTGTATTCGGGTCGGAGGCATCGGCTATTACTTGTATTTGGGCTTTATTGGTGTGCAATAAATCAGTATAGAAGTTCTCCGGAAAAACAATTGCCAATTTAATATCTCCTGACTTGAAAGCTGCATCAATTTGTGATGAGTTCGGCAGCATTTTTTTTATTTTAAAATAGTCGGTTGAAGCTATTTTATTTATGATTTGTTGGGAAGCTAAATCCTTGGCATTATCTACAATAACAATATTGGAGTCTTTTATTTCATTACTAAGGGCAAAGCCGAACAGCACAATCTGCACAATAGGCACACCAAATAACATAAGCAGGGTTTTCCTGTCGCGAAAAACCTGCAAAAACTCTTTGGTTACGAATGAAAAAAATTGTTTCATAGTTATTTTTAATCCCCTCTCTTAGCGGTTCTGGCCAATTGGTAAAATACTTCAGTAATATTATCCACCTTAAACTTTTGTTTTAATAAAAACGGTGTATCTAATGCTTTTATACAACCGTCAACCATTATGCATATGCGGTCGCAATATTCAGCCTCATCTAAATAATGTGTAGTTACAAAAACAGTAATGCCCATTTCAGATGCATCATAAATCATATCCCAGAACTGCTTACGCATAGAGGGGTCAACCCCTCCCGTAGGTTCATCTAAGAATACAATTTTAGGCTGATGAACTATGGCGACAGAAAAAGCAAGTTTTTGCCTCCATCCCAGCGGTAGGCTTTTCACCAATACTTTAGCTTGTTTTTGCAAGCCGAGTTTTTCTACCAACTCATCGCTTTTATCTTTTATTTGCTTATCTGTTAATCCATAAACACCTGCATAAAATTTAATATTTTCTAGTACGGTGAGATCCTCATACAAGGAAAACTTCTGACTCATATAACCAATATTCTTCTTTATTTCTTCAGGATGGTGGTAAACATCAACTCCCGCAACCATTGCTTCGCCCGAAGTGGGCCTTGATAGCCCGCAGAGCATTCGCATAGCGGTGGTTTTGCCTGCTCCGTTTGCCCCGAGGAAACCAAATATCTCCCCTTTATGTACCTCAAAAGTAATTTTGTCTACGGCAACAAAATCGCCAAAACGCTTGGTAAGGTCTTTTGTTTTAATTACTGTTTCCATCTTGTTTTCCTAATAGCCGTATGAAACAATCTTCCACCGTTGGAATTGTTTCTTTAAACTCTAAATCTGTTTCTCCTTTTTCCTTTAAATGTTGTAGCAACAAATCCTCATTTTCTTTTCCCGGTTTTTTCAGCGAAAGATGTATGTATTCCCCTGCCGCATAACAGTTAAGAATATCATCATTTATTCGTAAATCTTTTAACAACCCGTGCATGTTGGGCGATTTTATGGCATATAGTTTTTCAGGATAAGCTTTAATTACATTGGCCGGGGTATCCAGCGATAATATTTTTCCTCCGAGTATTAATGCTATGCGGTCGCAAAGCGTTGCTTCATCCATATATGAGGTAGAAACCATAATGGTAATACCCTGTGCTTTTAAGCGCTTTAACATTTCCCAAAATTCTCGTCTTGATACCACATCCACACCTGTGGTCGGTTCGTCTAAAAATAGCACTTCCGGTTTGTGTATAAGGGCACAACACAAAGCCAATTTTTGTTTCATTCCACCTGATAATTTCCCTGCACGGCGGGTTTTAAATGGTTCGAGTTGAGAATAAATGTCTTTTATTTGATCATAATTTTCTTTAACGGTCGTTCCAAATACTGTGGCGAAAAAATTCAGGTTTTCTTCCACTGTCAAATCCTGATATAATGAGAATCTGCCTGGCATATAACCCACTATTCCCCTTATTTTGTGAAATTCTTTTACTACATCATTGCCAACAACAGTTGCCGTACCCTTATCGGCCAACAACAGTGTAGTAAGAATCCTAAATAGGGTTGTTTTTCCTGCACCATCAGGCCCGATAAGTCCAAACAATTCTCCTGTTTCAATTGAAAGTGAAATATCATCCACAGCAAGAACAGTTTTCTTGTTGTATGTTTTGGTAATATGGTCTAATATAATGGCACTCATCTTTTCAATTAGCTAATCTACACAGGAAGAATGTAAAATAGAGTAGTCAAGAATACCCCGAATAATATACCGATACCAATCATTTTGCGTGCTTTCATCCGGTCTTTTTGGAAATACTCCTTTTGTTCAACTGAATACGTTTTGCCAATATCTCCAAAATTAAAAACACCTTTTAATCCAAATGCCACACAAAACTCATTATACCACTGTTGAAAGCCAACTCCAACAGAAGTGGCCGGAAAAAATAAAGTAAGCCTCCAAAGTTTATCTGCATTAAGCATGATTAATAAAATAATTAACGCAACACCTACGATGGCAGAGATAATAGCTACATTTCTCCTGGCTTTTATTTCTTTCGGGCCGATATTGCAGGTTCCGGGTATGTATTCTGGTTTTGTATTCATATTATTTAGATATTAAAGATTTCAATTCAGGTTGATTGGTCTGTGTTAGTATATATCCTTTAAAAAGATTGGCCAATGCTATTGCTGTAAAGACTATACGTATAACACTCAAAATATTAAAAAGAACGGTTTTGCCGGGAATTGCATCGGTATATTTTTGAATATCGCCGAAGCTTTGCTTAAAATTTATTTGTGTTAAAATATACAATGTAATAGCCAACGACAAAATTTGAAATATGCTTGCCCATTTTAAACGGTTTTTAAGTAGTATGCTTTGTTTGGATGTCATGAAATATAAAACAACCAATGTGAATGTTGCCAATCCCACCCAAGGGGTATAATAGGCTAGAGGGCTTATAATAGTGGTGAAGTTTTTCCAAAAAAGCATTCTTTCCATGGAAGTGTCCAGAAATTTCGGCCCATAAACAATTCCTTCGTAAAGAATACCAAAAAACCCAAGTGCAATACCGAATAGAGAAAATAACAGGAGATTGTTGAAATATTTAGTTTTCATGTTTTTATTTTGTTGCGCTATTAGAAAACGCTACTTCGCCATACATTCCTATTTTCAGGTAGCCGTCGTTCGGAACTCTTATTTTAATGGCATAAACAAGGTCAGCACGCTCATCTTTTGTTGGGATGGTTTTTGGTGTAAATTCTGATTTATCTGAAATCCAGTAAATAACTCCGGGGTAATATTTGTAGTTATTCGAACCTTCATCAGAGCGTACCTTTACTTTTTGTCCCAGCTTTACTTCTGTCAATTGAGAACCGGTGATATAGGCACGAAGAATAAGGGTATCGGTAGGAGCAATTTTATATAGCGCTTTGCCGGGCGTAACCACTTCATGGTTTTCGGCATATTTAGTAAGAACTGTTCCATGAATAGGGTTGATGATTTTGCATTTTTGGAGTTGGTCATCTATCTGTTGTATATGATGCACCAATGGGGTTACGTCCTTTTCGAGCGTATTAGTAGTAATTCCAAGTGCACTTTTTTGTGCTTCAATTTGTTTTTTGTAAACTTCCACTTGTGTGTTGGCATCATCCAATTGTTGTTGGGTAGCAGCATTAGCTTTCGCCAGATTTTGTATTCTTTCCTGATTTTTTTCCGCATCAGCAAGTTGTGAATATAGGGATGCAACCTGCACTGGGATATCGGGTTGCTGGCTAAGGGTGCTTGCTATTTGGGCTTGCAATTCTTCTTTAGCGAAAAAAAGTTGTGCGCTGTCAACATAGCCAATCCATTGATTTTTATTTAACGTTTGACCTTCCTCTACGTCAAACTGCATAAGCGTTCCCGACGATTCTGTAGATACTATGGTTTCTACCGATTCAAATGCTCCGGCGGCATCCCAATCATTTTCGCTGTTGTGGCAGGATGCAAAAATAGCTGAAAAAATAAGCAGCCCTATAGTTTTTTTGTTCATTATATTCATACTGTTGTATAGTTAATTTCCAGTTGTATTTTGATAGCTGTACTCGGCTAATAGTAATTGTACTTCATGAAGTAAAAGGCTTTGTTTTGCCTGGTCCTCTGCATCTAATTCGCTTATATATTCATGTATGGTTATTATGCCATTTTCCATTTGGGCTTTAGAGGCATCTTTCACTTCTGTTCTTTTGACAATAATGTTGTTATCCTTGTCAATCACTGCATGTAGTTTTTCTATATCGGAGCTTTGTTGTTTGAGGGTAATTTTGGTATTAAAAAGGAAGGTTTCCTTTTGTATATCTATCCCCTGACGGTCAATATCCAAAAGTTGCTTTTGATTCTTCATTGTATAATATCCTCCTAAATTCCAGCTAAGCCTAAATCCAGTTATGTAAAACCAGGCCGGAGTTACATTAAATGCATCGAGCCCCGGCAAAGCATACCCACCCTGAAGGAAATAAGAAAACTTAGGGCGATTAGAAGCATTCAATATCTTTTCCTGCACATCGTCATTCTTCTTTTGGAAATCGTAGAAGGACAGTTCAGGCCTTTTAATACTATCAGAAGGAGTAAAACTTAGTGGAAGTTCGAGGGTTGTTGTTGTATCATATTGCTGGCCGGTAAACACACCCAGCATATTCAAATACGCCCTGCGCGATGCTTCCAATTGAATTTTGTCTTGCTGTTGTTGCAAAAGTTCAGCTTGTAATTCATCAACAGAGCTGCTAAGTGCTGTACCGTTTTTTACTCCTTCCTGTATTTTATCAATACTGCTTTGCAAATCTTTTTGCGTTAAATCATTTTGCTTTACTTGCTCATCAATCAATAATACACCAAAATATATCTGATTAATTCTATCCTTTAACGCATATAACTGTACTTCCAGGTTTTGTTGCTGGATATCGGCGTTTGCAGCATCAGATTGTTTTTGTTGTTTCATGACTCCACCATCATAAATAGTCTGGTCAACTTCTCCATGTACATTAAACTGTTCAAGTGGAAGTTCCGGAAAACTTAAATGATCGAATGCAGGTGGAAGCCCGCTAACAGCAATAGTTGTAACAGCTGACTGATAGGTTGCCTGACCATTAAAATTCACTTGTGGTAAATAACCTTTACCCACATTTTCGATACTATAGTCTTTTGTTTTTTCAATCAGATCCCGTTGCTTAATTAGCGGATATTGTTGTTTTGCCAGTTTATAACATTCTTCAAGCTGTATAGCTTTAATTACCTGTCCGATTGGCGGGGATGATTGTCCGTAACCATCAAAACCAATCAACAATAAGCTGAAAAACATGAGGATTTTTTTCATAATTGAATAATATTTTATATGTATAATTCGCATTAACTACTTTCTATTATTATGGAACTTTTATGGCTCTGTACCTCGATGTGTGTGCACTGAAATAACCCAAAGCATTATTTGAAATATTAGAAACCGGATTGGCTGGAGTAACATTTGTCTGCCCACCTGATGCCTCCCTGAAAGTATTAAAATATTGATAGGTTCCTTGATCTATACACTGCATTTCGACTTTTACACTGTCCCCGACAGCCAAACCTGTATCAGATCTTAATGTATAATCAATATATCGTCCATTGGAATACTGATCATCTATGGTAAATATTCTGGTTTGAAGGGTATCATTTCGAGTTTCAATAAACCGGTAATAATTACTTATGGCCGCCGGGTCTTGAAATTGAGCCTGAGGATAGAGGTTAGTATCTCTAAACCCATCCTGCTGAACAACAATTAATGTGTCAAAGGGTACCGGCTGCGGCATAGTACTCGAAGAGGTATATGTCTGTCCATTTGCCCTTACAGTCAGGTTATATGTTCTACCGGCAACGCCCATAATTTTCTTTGTATGATAGTTACCTGATGTGGTCTCAGTCAATGTATCAGTCGTTCCTGCATTATCAGAAATAGTTATAAATGCTCCACTTATGGCAGGGAAGGTGTTAGGGTCGCTGAAATTAACTGTTTGGCTAAGTGTAACAGTATAAGGCCCTGGCTGATCATTTACATTGCCAATTATCACAATGGCAGGTGACGCTGAATTTAAATCAATATTAATTACTTTTTGGCAGCCCATGATCAACAGCAAGCAGCCAATAACAAAAAGCCATCTATATTTTTTTATAGTTCTAGAATTTGAAATCATACGAAATAGATGGTATTATTCCAAAAAGAGCAGTAAGCACAGCTTGCGTCTCCTGAGGATTATTCGGGTTTTGTTGGAAAGTTATAGTATATGCGTTCCAGCGGTCGTAAACATTATATATAGAAAAGCACCAGTCTGCCTGGTAATGCTTATGCTTTTTGCATTTATAGGTGGCGCCAACATCCATTCGGTCATATGCAGGCATTCTATAACCATTGCGTGAGGTATAGTAATACAGAAGATTTCTATTTACTTCATATTTACCGGAAGGGAAAGTAACCGGATAGCCCGTATTATATATAAAAGTTGCCGAGAATGACCATTTTTCACTTAGCTCATATATCGCTACTACATCAATAGCATTCGTAATATCTTGCGTAGCCGGATACCAGGCATCATTATTAATTCCAGGTATCTGCAATTCAGTTTTTGAAAGGGTATATCCAATCCATCCGGTTAATTTCCCATACTTCCTTTTAAGGAAAAATTCTGCCCCGTATGATTTGCCGTGCCCATATAGCAATTCGCTTTCAACGTTTTCATTAAGAACAAGTTGTGCACCATTCTTATAGTCTATTTGATTTTGCATAAGCTTGTAATATGTTTCAACAGAAAACTCATATTTGTTATTCAAAAAGTTCCTGTAATAGCCTATTGAAAACTGATCTGCAATTTCAGGCTGTATATTATTACTACTTGGGGTCCATAGGCTGGTAGGATTGGAAGAAGTAGAATTGGAAAGTAAGTGCATGTTCTGTACATTTCTATCATAAGAAGCTTTGACAGATGAAAACTCGTTTAGCAGGTATGTTGCATTAAAACGCGGTTCCGGGTTAATGTATGTTTTAACAAATTGTCCGCCTGAATACTTTGAAGAATCTATAGGATTACCTGCCGCATTATATGTATAGAAAGTACCCGGGCCAAGTAAACTGAATGAAGTTACCCTGAGACCTGCCACAAATTTCACCCTGTCACTCACCTTAATTTCATCGGATGCAAATACAGAATTTTCCCAGGCATAACGGGTTTGAATATTGGTACTGTTAATGTTTGAATCGAGCGATACCAGGTTCCCGGGGATAATAGTATGATATATACTGCTGAACCCAAAAATTACTTTGTTTTTTGAATTTGGAAAAAGCTGAAATTCTTCTTTCAGGTTCCAATCTCTTATCGTTGATTGTATTCCAAGATTAATGCCGGCAGTAGTAATATCAATGTTATAATCATAATTGCTAAAAATTAATGAAGTATTAGAAAAAAGCTTAGCTCCAAATATGTGATTCCAACGTAAAGTAGCCGTGGCGTTGCCCCAGTTAATACCAAAAACATTATCGGCACCCAAAACGTCTTTACCTAAATATCCGGATATATAAATCCTGTCATTTTCGCCAAGTGTATAATTACCTTTAGCATTAAAATCATAAAAATAGAGGCTGCTGTTTCTAAGAGCGCTATTGTTTGAAAGCTTTAGAAATAAATCGGCATAGGTTCTTCTGCCGGAAATTAAAAACGAACCCTTTCCTTTTTTTATGGGTCCTTCAAAACTTAATCGGGATGAAATCAACCCTATGCCACCGCTTACGTGATATGTTTGATCATTGCCATCATTCATTCGTATATCCTCTACCGATGCCAAACGTCCGCCATATTCTACCGGCATTCCGCTTTTGTATAATGTTACGTCTTTTAAGGCGTCTGAATTAAATACCGAAAAAAATCCAAGCAAGTGATAGGCATTATATACAGTGGCTTCATCCAATAAAATAAGATTTTGGTCGGCAGCGCCTCCGCGAACATAAAAGCCGCTGTTTCCATCGCCGGCAGAAACTACTCCGGGGACTAATTCCACTGTTTTTAATACGTCCCTTTCCCCAAAAAACACAGGTATTTTGGCAATATCTTTCACGTTAAGTGTCACCATTCCGGTTTGGGCGCTTGTTACATTTGCATCTGATTTAGCACCCCCTTCCACACTAACTTCCTGCAATGTAGAACCAGCCTCTGCCAGGTTTATGTTATGTTTTATATTTTGGTGAAGTGTGATTTTTAAAGAATCTGTTTTATAACCCAAGTAGTCGTAAATAAGCGTATAGTTTCCCTGGGGTAACGTAAGGGAATAGAAGCCATATTGGTTGGTAGCTTCCCCTGTTCCGGGCAATTCTTTTACTTCAACAATTACGCCTATAAGCTGTTCGCCCGAAGCTGAATCTTTTATTGTCCCGCTGATGGTAAATTTTTGTTGGGATTGGGCAAGTAATAAATTACTTACAATTAATGCAACAAATAAGAATTTTTGTTTTAGCATCATTGTTACTTTCTGATTTCAAGTGTTAATTTTATCCATACGGGAACTAATTCCTTGCGCTCCAACATTAGGGAATGAAATTCATCATCACTAATATTTCTAATTTTTTTCATCATGGGGCGGGCTGCAAAAGGGAATATGGTTAATCCGAGTATATTAACCATTAGGTGGTTTGGGTTTATTTTTTGAATTTTACCGCGTTTAATTTCTTCCATAAACTGCTTCATGAAATGGGAATTCATGAGGTTAAATTGAAGTGGAAGGGTTTCCGGATTATTTCTTGCTTCGTTTAACACAAAAAGCGGTACGTCCGGATTATCTATCAATCTTGAAATATAAAAATCAACCAATAAATCTATTTTCTTATAAAAACTGGTTTTTTCGTCATTTACAATTAGCAATACTCCTTGAAAAAAATGCCCTATGTTCTCCAACATTATTATTTCAAACAGTTTTTCCTTGCTTCTGAAATAGTAATTTAATAATGCCAGGTTTATGCCTGCCTCGGTTGCAATGTCTCTTGTTTTTGTAGCTGAAAAGCCCTTTTGCGTAAAAAGTTTTCGAGCTGCTACCTTAATCTTTTCTTCGGCAGAACCATCCGCTTTTATATGGTTTTTTTGAGACATCATTATTTTAAATAGTTTACAAATATAGCAGTAAAGTGGATAGTTAATCATTTTATTTAATCATTTGATTAAATAAAATGATTAAACTTATTGAAACAGAGGGAAATAAATTTTGGAGAAACCGATTAAGCGGTTCTTCCATCTTCCAAAAATTTGTCTTTCAGTATATAAAAGCCTTAAAAACGTATATTTGCCCTGTGGAGTACGAAATTAAACCGCACCAGAAGCTTAATCTGGGCTTAAAAGAAATTTGGCAGTATCGTGAAATGCTTTTTTTCTTTACCTGGCGCGATATAAAGGTAAAATATAAACAAACCGTTTTAGGTTTTGCATGGGCTATTATACAACCATTGCTTTTAATGGCAATCTTTTCATTAGCCGGAGCCGCATTAAATATTCCTTCGGAGTCTTTACCGCATCCTTTATTTACCTATTCAGCCCTTACTCTTTGGATGATTTTTTCAACCGGTCTTACCAGTGCGGGTAATAGCATGTTATCTAATGCAAATATTATTAGGAAAATATACTTTCCCCGCTTAATTATTCCCATTTCATCGGTTTTAACTTCCCTTTTTGACTTTCTAATGGCATTTATAATTTTAATAGGAATGCTTATATTTTACCATGATAGGATTACATTTGATTTGGGTAAATTTCTTTTGCTATTCCCAGTCAGCATTATTATCACAGTAATATCTACTTTCGGAATAGGTTCTTTGCTTGCCGCATTGACTATAAAATACCGTGATTTTCGCTACGTTACGCCATATTTAGTGCAAATACTTATGTTTGTTACCCCCGTAATATACCCTATATCCATATTCCATTTTACCGGGGCTAAATATATATTGGCCATAAATCCCATGTATAGTGCTGTCGAACTCTTCAGATCGGGCTTTAACGGACAAATGCTTGAATGGAAGTTGGTTGGTATCAGCTTGTTTTTTGCTATACTATTTTTTATTATTGGTATATATTATTTCCGAAAAACGGAAGCTTATTTTGCAGACTTAGCCTGATGATGAAGCCAATACTTGAAATAAAAAGCATATCGAAGAAATTCCTGATTCATCATAATAAGCAGGGACAAGCTTATATGAGTATGCGGGAGTCCATAACATCCGTTTTTAAACGCAACAGTTCTGTAAGTGAAGAATTTTATGCATTAAAGGATGTTAGCTTTAATGTTGAACCAGGTGAATGTATTGGGATAATAGGTAAAAACGGAGCAGGAAAATCTACCTTATTAAAAGTGCTTTCTCGTATAACTCCTCCTACTAAAGGCACTATTATTTCAAGAGGAAGAATGGCAAGCCTGTTGGAAGTTGGAACCGGATTCCATCCGGAACTTACCGGAAGGGAAAATGTATTTCTCAATGGCTCCATTCTTGGAATGATACGGAAAGAAATTCAGGCAAAATTTGATGAGATAATAGATTTTAGCGGAACAGAAAAATTTTTAGATACTCCTTTAAAGTTTTACAGCAGCGGTATGCAACTGCGCCTTGCCTTTTCGGTAGCAGCCTTTTTAGAACCTGAAATTATGGTTATTGATGAGGTACTTGCCGTGGGCGACGCGGAGTTTCAAAAAAAGTGTATCGGAAAAATGGAGGACGTAAATAAAAATGGACGCACTATTTTATTTGTCAGCCATGATTTGAATGCGGTGCAAAACCTTTGTAGAACTGCAATTCTTTTAAAAGATGGTCAAATTTCAATGGCAGGAGAATCGGATGCTGTAATTAACCATTATCTTCACTCCGGTTCAGTTGCGACGAATACATGGACACAAAAGGCAGACAGTAATCATCCCCATTTCAAGAATATACATGTTAATTTGGAAGGAACCCAGCCAAATCTGAAATTAATTATTCAATCTGGTATTAAATGTTTTCCTGAAATGATGCCATCATTTATTGCGTTCGATATTTTCAGCAAAATGGGCATCCCCTTGGGGCAGGCAATTCCTAAACTTGAACCGTTTATTGTGCCGGGTAACACCGAAATAATACTTACCACTGAAATTGAACTTAACGGTTTTGTACCCGGTGATTATTATTTGGATGCCTGGATTGGCCCTCATTTCAGTGAAACCTACGATTGGCAAAAGGAATGTATAGAGTTTTCAATAATTGACAGTCCGCAGATTAACAGAACCTATCCACATCCTGCCAGTCATGGCTTTTTTGTTCCACCATCAAAACTACTCTAACCTTATTGCCTGATGAAATTAAATTATACTATAAACTATTTGAAGAGATTGAAGGATATTTCAAAGTATTCTTCCGTTTATCGAAAATATAAAGAATTTACGATGTTGTCGCAAAAGGAATATATTGAGTGTCTCTCTTTAACTGCTCAATTTAAAAATATTGAAGGATGTATTATTGAATGCGGGGTATGGAGGGGAGGTATGATTGGCGGAATTGCTAATGTTATAGGTAAAGACAGGAATTATTATCTTTTTGACAGCTTTGAAGGTTTGCCAAAGGCAAAGGAAATAGATGGCCACTCTGCCATTGAATGGCAGAAAGATGTAAACTCACCGGGGTACTATGATAACTGTAAAGCTGAAATGGAGTGGGCCGAAAAAGCCATGAAAAAATCAGGAGCTGAAAACTATAAATTGGTAAAAGGATGGTTTAATGAAACAATACCTGATTACCCAATTAAGGAACCTATAGCTGTTTTAAGGCTGGATGGTGACTGGTACGATTCAACGATGACTTGCCTTGAAGGTTTTTTTAATAAAGTAGCAAAAGGTGGCCTTATTATTATAGACGATTACTATGTTTGGGACGGATGTTCAAAGGCCCTGCATGATTATCTTTCAAAAAATCAACGTTCTGAAAGAATATACGAAGGTTATTCTTATGGATTTCCAAGGGGGAAGGGTGTAAAACTTACCGGATGTTATCTTGTTAAAAATTGATTATTTAGTATAGAATGAGAGAAGATAATCTGCATAGGTTTAATAATTACAAGCAAGTTCCATTATCACATCATTACTATTTGTCGCTTACACCCTTAACAGAGGCGCTTGAACAGTCTATTAAACAATATGCAACAGGAAGAACGCTTGATATTGGATGCGGAAATAAACCTTATGAAGGAATGTTCCAGGGTTTAATAACCGAATATGTGGGGTGTGATGTTGTTCAATCAGACCAGAATAAAGTGGATATTATTTGCGAGGCTACAAAAATTCCTCTGCCAGACAAAAGTTTTGATACGGTATTTTCCACACAGGTAATTGAACATGTGGAAGACCACCAAGCCTTAGTCAAAGAAGCTTTTCGACTATTAAAACCAGGAGGGCACTTTATAGTTTCGGGGCCTATGTACTGGCATTTGCATGAAGAACCATACGACTATTTTCGTTTTACAAAATTTGGTTTCCGCTACATACTTGAAAAAAACAGGTTTTCACTTATTGAAATACTTTCCAACGGTGGAAAATGGGCTTTAATGGGGCAGGTTATTATACATACAATGCCCGCCAGGTTAGTGCGGCTAAAGTTCTTTAGAGCAACGGTCAATCGCTTATTTTCGTATCTTGACAAGAAATACTTCAACGACTTTAATACCATGAATTATGTTGTGGTAGGAAAAAAAGAAATGCAATCATGAAGGCGATTATTTCCATAATCATTCCTTGTTATAATCAAGGTGTCTATATAGATGAAGCTTTGCATAGCATCCAGCAATGTGACGACAAGAGCCTTTATGAAATAATAATTGTTAACGATGGTTCAACAGAAGAGAATACATTGAATAAATTAAAAGAGCTTTCAGCTAAAGGGTTTACTATTGTTAACCAAACCAATAAAGGCTTGGGTGCAGCCAGAAATGCAGGAATAAAAATCGCCATCGGAAAGTATATTTTACCACTTGATTGCGACAACAAAATTAAGCCGGAATATATTTACGAGGGAATAAATTTACTGGATGGTGATTCCTCATTGGATGCCGTATACAGCGATGCAGAATATTTTGGAGAGAAGGCTGGGAAATGGGAAAGCGGCGAATTTAACCTGCAACGGTTAATGATTGAGAACTATATTGATGCGTGTGCCATATTCCGAAAATCGACATGGGAGAAAATAGGAGGATACGATGAAAAAATGCCTGTAATGGGTTATGAAGATTGGGATTTATGGTTGCGTATTGCCTTTCAGAATGGAAAGTTTGCATATATAAACCAAATGTTGTTTTACTATAGGTATTCTTCCAAATCTATGATACACACTTTGCAAAAAGATAAGCTTTCTATGATTGATGAATACATGGAGAAAAAGCATAGTCTTTATTTAAACAGGTTGTATTTGAATAGATTGATCCTTTTTAAAACATCCAAAAATAAAGGCCTTGCATTTTACCTTCTGATGAAGTCATGCTTTCCAAGAATCAGTAATCTTCTCCGAAAGGCAGGTATTATGAAAAACAAGGATATTCTTTAATTGAATTTAGTTTGTATTTGACGGATGACGAATTCCCTTGTTGAAATATTGATTTCCACTTATAATGGAGAGAAGTACCTGAAAGCCCAGTTAAACAGCATTTTTAAGCAGGATTATACTAATTGGAGGTTATTAATAAGAGATGATGGCTCTACCGATTCTACTCTTTCAATTTTAAATGACTACGTTCAAAAACATCCTGACAAAATCCAATTACTGAATGATACAGAAGGCAACATAGGTTATTCCAATTCCTTTTCAAAACTACTAAAGCAATCATCGGCAAATTATGTAATGTATTGCGATCAGGATGATTATTGGTATCCCTGCAAAATATCCTCTATGCTGTCCGTTATGCTTGAAGAAGAAGCAAGATTGCCTGCAAAAGCCCATATGGTTTTTTCTGATTTAGAGGTTGCCGATTCTGAATTGAAAGTTAATTCTCCATCATTTCTCAGGCTTATGCGGTATTCTTCCCGAAAGGATATGCAAATTTTTTTTCTAAAGAATTATGCTCCAGGCTGCAATCTTTTATTCAATAGAATTCTCATTCAATCTGCATTAAAAACAGATAACGTCATAAACCTGCACGACCATTGGCTATTGATGGTATGCAGCTCTGTTGGAGAAGTCTCCTTTATAAATAAACCTTTAATGAGGTACCGCATGCATGCTAATAATGCTATCGGTTTTATTGAACAACACAGTACCTTTATAAAAAGAGTATCATTATCCATCAAGAGTATTGTAAAATATGGTTTGTCAAATGCAAAATATAGAGACCTTCTTTACCGGAAGAATATTCAACAAATGAAAAATATCTGTGAATGCCTGCCTACTTTAGCATCCAAGGAAGCATTTGCATTTTCTATGATAGGAAGAAGTACTTATTTAAGGCGGAAAATTAAAAATATTCGAAAGCCTTATATACTTGAAAGGTCTTTGTTGAAGCAAATAACCTATATAATTTGTTTTTAGTTGTGGAAATATCAATAATCATAATCAATTACAATACATTCGAACTTACCTGTTCTTGCATTGATTCAATTATTAAGTTTACAAAAGATATTAATTACGAAATTATCTTGGTAGATAATGCCTCTAGGGAATGTTCCCCTGATCTGTTTTTACAAAAATTCCCATTGATTCGGTTAATTAAAAATCCTGTAAATGCAGGCTTTACAGGGGGGAATAACCTGGGAATTCAAATTGCAAAAGGGGATACAATCTTGTTGCTGAATAGTGATGTGGTCTTAACGGAAAACTCTGTTTCCATATGCCTTGATGTTATAAAAAACAATAGTAATATAGGGGTGGTATCATGCATGCTTAAATTTGCCGATGGCATCATTCAGAAGCAATGTCAGCGCTTTCCATCTATTTTGCTTACCACAATTGAACTTTTCAGGATACACAAGCTGATTCCGCAACCTAAACGTGGAATAGTAATGGGGAATGGCTTTTTCGATCATTTAAAAAGTATTTATTGTGATTCGGTTTGGGGTGCGTTTTTTATGTTTCCAAGAAAGGTTCTCGATAAATTGGAGGGAGGGAAATTGCCCGGCGATTTTTTTATGTATGCAGAAGACTTAATGTGGTGCTATAGCATTAAAAAGATGGGGCTTACTATTTATTATAATGCCGATACCTCAGTGATACATTACCTTGGGGCTTCGTCATCCGAGACTGTATTGAACCTGAAACACCAGAATGAATATGCTTTTATTGTAAAATATTACGGCTGGTTATATGCCAAGATACTTGTATTATTACGCTCATTATTATATGCTACCAGTTCCAGTAGGGTTTATGCTTATGAAATAAGTGGAATTTATTTGAAATTATTTTTGAAAGGAACGCTACTTAAGTAAAATGGAAAACAATAGAAAAGTATATCTTGATGGTCTAAATGGAATAAGAGCTATAGCCGCCCTTAGCGTGGTTATTTCGCACATAACACTGCATCTTTCTAATTTTAATCTGAACCCCTATATTTTCGGCAAATTCGCTGACGGAAGTCCAAAAGGTTTATTGCTGGCAGGCTATGGCGTTACCATGTTCTTTTCACTTAGCGGTTTTTTAATAACCTACCTGTTACTGCTTGAAAAAAGCGAAAAAAAGAAAATAAATATCCGGTTTTTTTATATAAGGAGGATTTTAAGAATTTGGCCACTTTATTATTTGTTTTTGATTATTTGTCTTCTTGCTTTGCATTTTTCCGGAACCACTGTTAATTCAACCACGTTGGTGTTTTATATTTTTTATGCCCCCAATATACCATACATTTTAAATACAGCTATACCGGTACTGGCTCATTATTGGTCTCTGGGAGTAGAAGAGCAGTTTTATCTTTTTTGGCCCTGGGTTATGGCAAAGACAAAGAAAAACCTTGCATCTATTATTTTTTGCACCATTATTGTATTAATTACCCTTAAATTAATTGCCCGATACTGTTGCCCGGGTCATGAAGAATCTTTTCTTTACAGGCTTATCCATGTAACCAGATTTCATTGCATGTTGGTTGGGGCGCTGGGAGCTGTCTTATTTGTGAAAAACAATAGCTTGTTTATGAAGATATGCACTCACAAAATCAGCCAATTGGTGACATGGGGTATAATTATTGTTATAGCACTTAACCAATTTCATATTGCATCGGTAGTAGACAATGAATTTGTAAGTATGCTTACAGTTGTACTTATTTTAGGACAGGCCACTAAAGGTAACAGGTTGATCAACCTTCAAACAAGGGTACTTGATTTCCTGGGAAAAATATCCTACGGCATATATATTTATCATCCGCTTATAATTTGGGGAGTTTCATTCATATTTACAAATATATTGATTACCGGTATTTTAAAATATTTAGCTGTTTATAGTATTATTGTAACGGCAACTATAATTACGGCGTATCTTTCGTATTCTTATTTCGAAAAAAGGTTTTTGAAGCTTAAATTGAATTATACTATAATAAACAGTACTGAAGAAGAAAATTAACATGAAAGTAATTTGAAAACAAGCCTCATAATACCAAGTTACAACCCGGCATTAAAGCTGCCTCAAACACTTAATTCATTGGTTGGGCAGCATGAATTGATAGATGAATTGATTATAGTGGCAGATCAAAAGAATTATTCAAATGAAATAAAATTTATGTTGGAACAGTATTCCAATAAATTCAATTTAAAAGTTGTAATTCAAGAGATTTCGGGAAGAGGCAGAAGCCGAAACAAAGGGGCAGAAGTGAGCAACGGAGACATACTTATTTTTTTAGATGATGATATGCTGGCTGAAAAGAATTTAATAGAAAAACATATTCAATACCATCTTAAAAACCCCAGCACTATTGTTTCGGGTAATGGCTATAGAAATCCGGAAAATAATGCAACTGATGATTTCGGGAAGTTTTTGATAAATATAGAAAAAGGTTGGAAAATGCAAAGTCCCGGTGCTGGTGAAATAACCCTGCAAAAATTTAATTTCACAGCGTGCAATGCGTCTTTGCCTAAAAATATATTTAACCAATTAAACGGCTTTGACACTTGCTTTTCGGATGGTGAAGATTTTGATTTTGCTGTTCGGGCAATTAACAAGGGTATTCGAATTATCTATGACAAAACAATCCTTGCATGGCATAATGACTGGCCCGGAATAGGTATGTATATTAAACGCCAAAATGAGTACACCCAGGCTAAAATAGAAATACTAAAGATCCATCCGGATTATTTGGTGCATTTCCCGAGTTTAATGGTCTCGGAAGGAGGTAAAATAAAAAAGATAGTATCTGCAATCATACGTGCAACAATAGGGAGATGGGTTATTTCAAAAAACAGTATGTTTGAAATACTTCCATTAAGCATCAAATTCTTATTTTATCGAATCACTATTTCTTCTTATTCAACTATTAACATATAATAAAAAGCGGGGAGAAATAGAATGCACGTAGTTCAGGTAATAGCTAATAACTCAACTGTACCCTATCTTAATTGGTTTGCCGAAAGATTATATAAATATCCCGGTGTAAAATTTACTTTTATAGTTCTCTATACTGAAAAGCCCCATTTAATAGAAGAAATGAAGGCTTATGGTTGTGACGCATATTGGATAAAATTTGATCCAAAAAAAAGAAAGTCAGGTATGATTTTAGCTTTTTTCAGGCTCTATAAATTGTTTAAAAAATTAAAGCCGGATGTTGTCAATGCCCATCTATTTGACGATTCCGTACCTGCTCTTTTAGCAGCAAGGTTTGCAGGAATAAAGAAAAGAGTAATTCGTAAACAAGATACAGCCTTTCATTGGAATTTTACACCCCATTGGGTATGGGTTGATCGGTTAAATAATTCTAACGCTACCGATATTATTGCTATTAGTAAGGATTCCGAAAAATTTTTGCTGGAAAATGAGAAAGCTTCAGAAGATAAAATCCATATGATTCATAATGGCATCCCAATTCAATATTTTACTACACAGGTAGATTCAGATAAGGAGTTCCTGATTAAAAAGTACGGACTGGAAGGGAAAATTGTTTTAGGAACAATTTCACGTTACATAGAGTGGAAAGGTTACCGGTACATTATTGAAGCAGCCAGAACACTCACCCAAAAGTATAAAAATTTAAAATTCCTGTTTGTTGGATACGGCGAGCAACAGCAAGAGTTAGAAGAATTAGTGGCTAAATATAGACTGGAAGAGTATATTATTTTCACAAATTGGATAGACAGGAAATATATACCATCCTTATATGGCTTAATGGATTTGTATGTTCATGCCGCACGTATGGAGCCTTTCGGGTTCGTGCTGGTAGAAGCAATGGCTAATGGCGTACCTATTATAACTTCTAAAACGGGAGTTGCAGCCGATGTACTTGAGCATAAAGTGACCTGTTACTTCACAGGGGATAGAGATTTTAAAGGAATTGCAGAAGGGATTGAATGGATGCTTGAAAACCCATTAGATAGAGAATCCATGAAAGAAAAAATAAAAAAAATGGCCGTAGAAGAATTTAGTATAGAGCTTATGTTGGATAAACATATTAAAGTCTATACCGGGGCCAGATAATTTCATTTTTTATTATTGGTAAACAACATCCCAAAACCTTTATTTACAAGCATTATAAATACACCTGGATAAGTAAAGAGCGCCTTAAGGGTAAATTGAATGGCTTTGCCTGTTTTTCCTGCATCTTTATACCAGCTTCCTGAAAGCATTAAATAAACTTTTGCGAAAACCTTGTTCCTATTTTTGCTTTTGGGAATAATATTTTTCTCTTTTATTTTGTCAAGTATATATAATTCATCGTGTTCAAGTAAGAATACCTTTTTACTCATACTGTCAGGTGTATTCCTGTATTTTGCAAGGGCCTGGGGAATATAAACACCCCTGCAAGCACTTACTAAAAGAATTTTATAATACCTATCTGCACAGTTAGAAAGATGGGTATCGAAATAGATGTTTTTATCTTTGATAACCGAATATTTTACCATGATATTGGATGAAAATCCGGGAATTCCTTTGGCTTGCCAGGTAAGTACTGCATTACAAACTACATCAGCCGGAACCCCTTTATCTACAAATATACTTTCCAATTCGGGGCCGCATAATAAGATATCACTGTATACGTAGTCTGTTCCCGGATCAGCATTTATAGCCTCGTATTTAATCGTTAAATTTCCAGGCATATAAACATCGTCGGCATCCAGAAAAGTAATAAAGTTCCCCTTAGCGGCTTCAATTCCCGCATTGCGCGCCGCTGACACACCCTTGTTTGTTTGCCTGATAAGCGTTATTCTTTGATCTGGTAAAAAACCATTTACAATTTCAGCAGTTTTATCTGTCGACCCGTCATCAACCACAATGAGTTCCCATGAAGCAAAGGATTGGTTCAATACAGAAGAAATACTCTCCGCAAGATACTTCTCCGCATTATAGGCAGGCATTACTACGCTTATTTCCACCGCATTCATTTGTCTCTGGTGTACAAAATTATCAATTCAGTGGCTATTATTCACTATAATCCATGATATTTGCATTACCAACATAGACCTTACAAGTTGAAAACCACGCATAATAGAATATTATTTATTACACAATGGCAATTTAAAGACCCTTTGGTGCAGACATATACCCTTCCTTACGTCAGGATTATTCAAAAAATTACTTCCTGCTACCCCTATGTTGTTACCGTTGGCGGAAAAAATAAATCGATTACAGTTAAAAGAAAAGAAGGAATTATCTCTATTGAAATGCCTACAGGCAATGGGCGACTATTTTTAGGTTGGTTATTAAATACACTAAGTCTTCATAAAATAATAGGTAAAAAGAACATTAAAATAATTCACCCCTGGTGTACCACCGCCGGGGCGATTGGAGCTATTTTAAAAATTCTGAATAAGAAGGCAACACTGAATATTGACAGCTTTGAACCGCATGCTGAATCGATGGTGGAAAACAAAACCTGGAGCAAATTTGGTTTAAAATTCAAGGCCTTATTTTACTTTGAAAAGAAAGAAGCTAAAATTGCCGATTATTTGATCTTTGGTGCCGAAGGAATGGAGAAGTATATTCTTGAAAAATATAAAACCACCGTAACTAAATATTCCATAAAGCCCGCTTGCATTGATCTGGAGGCTTTTTCCGAAAAGTTTTTAAACAATAACGAACTTACGGCAAATTATAACCTGGTGGATAAAATTGTGTGCGTGTATGCAGGAAAATTCGGGGGAATTTATTTAGAAGATGAAACATTTGAATTTATCCACAGTTGTGAAAATTTTTGGGGAAAAGATACATTCCGGTTTTTGTTATTGAGTGCTGCTTCAGATGATTATATAAATAAAATGACATTCAAATACAGCATTCAAAAATCAACGGTTATTAAATTATTCGTTCCGCATAAAGATGTCCCGCTCTATTTAGGACTAGCAAATTTTGCCATTTCTCCCTATAAGCCCGTGCCATCTAAGCGGTATTGTGCGCCAATTAAGAATGGTGAATATTGGGCTATGGGATTACCTATAGTAATTCCGCCAAACATTTCTGTTGATTCGCAAATAATAAAAGAGAGTAGGGCAGGGGCCATATTGGAAAGCCTTGATGAAAAAGGCTACACCAGTGCAATTATGCAAATAGAAGCCATTATTAAAGGGAAAAGCAGAATGGAAATTTATAATCAAATCAGGCCTCTGGCGGAGAAATATAGAAACTTCAGCATTGCTGAAAAGATTTACCGGAAAATTTATGGTTAACCAGCCTATATTAATCCTATTTACATCAATACTTATTAAATATTTGTTGTTGATTGGTTTTATTAAATAACTTGCCGCGAATTTAAAATCTATGAAGAAAGGAAACTTTTTGTCTCTTGTATATTGTTTTGTTGTTGCAGGCATGTTGGTTTCTGCTCATGGCTATAGTAAAGACAATCCGGGTGAAATTCCCTTGAAGGAAGATTCCATTAAGCATCAGCGGCCAATTGACTATACACAAAGGCAAAAGGATATACGTTCTCATATTTTGAAGATGTTCCCCGGAACTTACCTCGATTCAATGGGCCTTGTAATTAACCTTCTAAGCGATTCCCTTCGAAAAGAAATTTTAAAAACAAAAACAAAAGACAGTCTAACCTTTTTTAATACATGCTTAAATAATACGCTGAAGGATAGCATGCTACTTTACCAATTAGGCAAACTTTCGCCGGAAGGAGAGGAGGATAACCTCGATTTGCATAGTGTTTTCACTGCTCATTGCATTAGCACATCCAATTCAGCAGCTATTGACTCTGTGGCTATGGATGTATTTTCAGGCAACGCTCTTTTGGCTTCAGCCGTATCAGATAGCCTTGGAATTATTCGCTTGCGTTCAATCCCCGAAGGAACTTATTCCATTGTTTTTTCTCGCAGAGGGTATGCGCCTTTATCACTCGCGCAGATAAAGATTGCCGCTGCACATCCTGTTTATATCGATATTCCTTTGAACAAGCAGGGAGGTTATTTAGCACAACTGTTTAACAATAACAACTGGATTTTACTTGCAGCCGCAGTCTTAATCCTTTTACTTATTATAGGTTTTTTAGCGTATTTACTGGCTAAGCGCAAGGTAAAGAAGCAGAATAAAACGAAAGAATAATCTTGATTAAAGCCTTTTATTTTTTAATCAATGAGCCCTTTATTCTGATGAATAGAAGGAATGCAAGAAGTAAAATGCTTAGTATAGTTGCATAAAAGCCAAGGTAGTCGCCATGTATAGCATAAAAAGTATGCTCGTTTGAAGGATATAAGGATGCCTTTATGACCGCCGGTTCCCACCAATTTGTCTTTTCCAAAATAGTGCCCTTTTTATTTATGATAGCTGAAATTCCGGTATTGGCGCACTGCACCACTTCCTTTCTCATTTCGGCGGCCAGCATAGCTCCATAACAAAGATGCTGCCTGTAGCCGGGTGTATCCTCCCACCAGCCATCATTGGTTATTATGAATATCAGTTGGGCTCCTTTTTGAATGTATTCTCCTATGTAAGCTCCATAAATGGACTCATAGCAAATGGCAGGAGCAATGGTAGTGTTGGAGTAGGGGGAATAAAAAACAGATGGTTCCTTTTGTGTGCCCAAGGTTCCGGAAGTTCCTCCCAGGTGAACCGCCAATTTTGAAAGCAGCGATGGCGTAAACTCCACACCGGGAACAAGTTTGCTTTTATGATATATCTGTATTTTTTTAGACGAGTCCAGCTGCAAAGCCGTATTATAGTCATCGTAATAACTATCCGCATCGGTGAATTTCCGGGCGGTTTCTGTTATGGTGTCCCCATTGGCATACGACCGGGCAGTTCCGGCCCCTGTAATAAGCCTTAAATTGGGATGTTTGTGAAGATAGTCCCGGATTAAACGTATGCTGGGATTATCCCTGAGATTGTTTTCCCATAGATCTGGGTCGGTAAGGGCTGTTTCGGGAAAGATAAGATACGCCGTAGTGCTGTCAACTTTAGTATCCCCAAGAACAAGCATTTTATTCAGTTGCTCCATAAAATTCCCACTAAACTTCTCATTGTAAGGATCAATATTCGGTTGAACCACTACTACCTTAACTGCTTTTTGTGTATCGGGAGGGTTGTCTGTCCAATACAATACCAGCGATACTAAAATGGGGAAAAGCACCAGAACCCCGGCTGTACTATAAAGCTTGCCCGATAGAGGTTTGTCCTTACTTAACCATTTCCTATTAAGGATGCTGAAGATAGCCATATTGCAAAGTAATATCCATAATGTACCGCCTAAAGGACCCGTAACTGTATACCATTGCAATAAAGAAACATAATTGGAAAAGCCGAAACCAAGCGTTAGCCAGGGCCAGCTCATGTGCCAGTTAAAGTGAATATATTCAAAAGCAAGCCAGAAAATGGGCAGGGAAGTATATCCGGTAAGGGGGCCTATCCTGCGTTTGGTAATATGAAACAGCAGAAGGATGCCTGCCATAAAGAATGTATTGCAAACAATGGCCATAAGGCCACCAACAAAAGTGGAGTTGCACACCCACCAGGTAGTTAAGATATTCCAGATAAGCATGGCCAGATAGGAATAGCCAAAAAAGGAAAAGGATGATTTGCTTGCTCGGTTGATATAAAGTTGCTGTTCCACTATTAGCAAGGGGCAGAAGGCAAACAAAAGTAACAAAGGAAACCCGTGTGCAGGCCAGCCGGCTGTAAGCAGCAAGCCTGTGAGGATAGAAAACAAAAAGAGGTATTTACGTGGCAGACTTTTCAAACAATGCAAACTTATAAAATTTTATTCGTCTTTTTAATGCAAAAAATTAAAAACCTATATGTCGCACTTTTTGCAGTTTTACATTTTGAGAAAATGGGTCTTTCTTAGTTGTAAAACAGCTTGATACACTTCATTTGTACCTATATTAAATAGAGTTGAAAGTTTGCTATAAACTTTGTACTATATAAATGCATGGCAAATGTTATGTATATTTAAAATATACTATATTTAGATTTTATTTGTAGTACACTTAAAAAAAAGAACATGAAAAAAACCTTACTTACGTTCTTAGCTCTTGGTTCTTCACTCTTAGCTTTTTCTCAAGGCACTTGGACTTCCCGCGATACACTGCCCGATTCTGCGATGGTTCAAGGGATAGCTGGCTTCTCTATTGGAAATTACGGATATGCAGGATTAGGTGAATACAGTGATGCTTTGCATGAGTTTGATTATTTATGGCGATTTGACCCAAGTACAAATTCGTGGATAAAAAAAGCTAATTTCCCCGGTAAAGCAAGGGTTGCTCCTGCCTCCTTCGTTATTGGTAATAAAGCATATTTAGTAACAGGTTCTGTCAAAAATGATGGAACATGTGTTACGGAATGTTGGGAATATGATGCCATTACCAATATATGGACACAAAAAGCAAATTTTCTTGGATGTGCCCGTACATATGCTGTTGGGTTTGCTATTGGAGGCAAAGGATATGTTGGCACAGGAGCTAATGAATTGAGTAATTTCAGAAAAGATTTTTATTCTTATGATACGGGTACTAATATATGGACAAGAATTGCAGATTTTCCAGGTATAGCAAGATCATGTGCATCGGGTTTTGCTGTTAATGGCAAAGGATATGTTTGTTTTGGGCAAGACAGCCTCTTTTCTACCGATTGGTTGAATACTGATATGTGGGAATATGACCCGGGAACAAACTCATGGACTCAAAAAAATAGCTATCCCAGTTTACCTATTTATGTAACGAGTGGATTTGCTATTTGTAATAACATTTATGTGGGTACTGGAGATACGAGTCGGTGGGATCATGAATTTTGGAAATATAATACAATATTAGATTCTTGGACCCAAGAAGCAAGTGTTCCAGGGATTACAAAACTACAAGGCACGGCCTTTGCCATTGGTGACACAGGATATTATGGGTTCGGATATGATAGCGATGCAATTGTATATAATAGATTTTATCGATTTTACAATAACGATAGTTGTAATAAAATTACAGGATATAATAATATCACTGACAATTCAGAAATAAACATTTATCCTAATCCGAATAATGGTAGGTTTACTTTAGAGAGTAACTCCGCTAGTATTTCGGGAAAGAATACCCTTGAAGTATATAATATATTAGGAACAAAGGTATTTACCGAGGCACTTCCATCTACTCAAGGCGATAATACTATTAATATAAGTAATCAACCCGCAGGGATTTACCTATACAGAATATTAAATAATAATGGGGTACTAATTGGACGTGGGAAAGTTATAATTCAAAAATAGGACCTTGCCCTACCTCTATGCAAGGAAAGGGTAAGCAATAAATGTAACTCAACCCCCTAAAATTGCAACTTGATGCAGGTAAACTGTAACTCAATACAACTTTAAAAAATTTCGGGAATTCCCAGTGTAACATTGAGGCATTAAATTTAATAACCTTTAAATTTTTAATGCCATGAAAACAAAAACCAAATTATTTTTATTAATCCTTTTGTTTGCAATTAGTTTTATTGCACCAAATATAACCTTAGCTCAAGGTTGTTTTAGCGGGCTAATATCACCACCGAATCACACTGAAGTTCAGTCAGCTAACCCAATTCTTGATTTTACTATGGAGCCTCCGGTAAACCCATGTAATACTACAGCGGGGAACCCACTAACAGGAATTGGTATGAATCAAAGTAATCCGCAATATATGCTTGACATTCTTTGTGATCCTAGTTCAGGAACTAATAATGATATAAACATTAGTACTGATAGCGGTCCGGTAAATGTAGGTTATAGGATAGGAGGAAATATGTTTTTATGGTATGGTCTAATGGGCTATACGGAAGATGTTTATTGCGGAGTTGGAGCAGGGACAAATGAAAAGGCGGGGCAAAATGTATATATGGGAAATGATGCAGGAACTTCCGATGTGTATTTATTGTTAATAACCTGTTGATAAAATTTTATGTAAATTCGATATAAAATACAATCTGGCATCTCTCAATACTCTGAAAAACAATATATTATATCAAAAATGGACGGGGTGATGCTTATAAAATAAAAAAGACTTATCTTTGTTTTTTTAATACCCAAATATCATGGCTAAAAACATTCAGGACGATGCGCATGTGGTAAACCAGATAAAGTCTGGCACATACATAGAAGGTGTAATAAAAGCATCGGGAGATATTCGTATTGACGGAACCCTAAAAGGAACGCTTCAAACAGAAGGAAAATTAGTGATAGGAACATCCGGGCAGATAGATGGAGACATTACCTGCCAAAGCGCTGAAATTCATGGTACTGTTAACGGTAAAGTTACAGTCAATGAACTACTATCTTTAAAAGGAAGTTGCAAGCTTTTAGGTGATATTGTAATAGGAAGATTAGCGATTGAGCCGGGAGCACAATTCAGTGGTTCCTGCGTAATGGGCAATGCGGTTAAAGGCTTATACAATGGACAGGAAACAACCAAAGAAAGAGCCGAAAGAAAACAACCGGCAATCTCTTAATGCCATAGCCCGTTATTCGGGAATGGCATTTCAAATTGCGGCAAGCATCATTATCTGTCTTTTTTTAGGAAAATGGCTGGACTCTAAATTCCCTTTGAAGTTTCCGGTGTTTACAACAGTCCTTACTCTTTTCGGGGTGTTTTTGGGCGTATATTTCGTAATCAGAGATTTATTAAAACAAAAATGAAAGCCTTACAACGCCGCTTTATTATTCAACTATTACTTATTTCGATTGCCCTTTACGGGATTCTATTTGTGGTATTCTCACAATGGGTGGTGGCAGAACTGCCCCTAATAGCGATGGTGGGACTTTTATTCGCAGTAAATGTATTCGCCTTTATTTTAGTCACCAATACCAAAGAAAACAAACCAAGCAGTTTTGTCTATTCCTATATGACCGTAAGCTTTGGAAGGCTTATTATTTGCAGCATCTTTGTATTTTCATACGCCTTACTGCATAAGCACGATGCCAGGACTTTCGCCCTTACCTTTTTTGCACTTTACTTTTTATATAACATAATTGAGGTAAAGTCTATCTATAGCTTTTTCAAAAGATAAAACCTTAGGCTGTATAATTCATTACCATTAAGTATAAAAGGGTGTATTGCTTTTCCACTATCTTTGCCCTGAATGCTGATATATGAATAGCCCGGCCGAAAAGACAACAATCTATAGTAACAAAAAGTGGTTTTATGCGGCATTCATAGCAATCAACCTGTTATTATCCTGTTATTATTTAGACGTATGGATGGCCCCGCAAGGGGGAAGCAGAGGCGTTCCTGTGCTTACACTATATGAAGATAAGACACTTGCAGTCGATAAGTACAAAGATTTTGCAATGGATGTGAGTGTAATAAACAATCAGACGTATTCCAATAAAGCCCCATTATCTTCATTTCTTGTCTATCCCTTTTATTCTTTATATAAATCATTGGGCTTGTCGGAATTAAAAGACACGACTTTAAAAAAATATCCTATTTATATTTATTCATACAAAGCTCCGGATGGAATCGATCACATGCCGGATGCAAGGGGCTTCATGCTTCCTAAATTAACAACGGTACTTATACTTGGTGATATTTTATGCGGAGTAATTCCGTTTATTATTACACTGCTGCTGGCGCTGTTCGCTATAAAGAAGACCTCTACCAACTTATCGCCCGTAGTAATTGTAATGATGTCTTTTTACACATCCTTTCTTTTTGCCTATGCGGGAACCTATACAGGGCATATTTTAAGCGGAGTATTTGCATTGACCGGATATATCTTTCTTAAAAAGAAGAATTACATTCTTTCAGGGATTATGGTTGGACTTGCTGTGGCTACGGAGTTTCCTGTCGGAGTCTTGGTTCCGGTTTGGGCGTTATTGATCTATCTGAATGAAAAGAAAATTACAAAGTCCATGCTTTTCGGTTTGGGATTAATACCCGGTTTCATCATTGTGCTGTGGTATAATTATCACCTGACGGGATCCATAACAAAAACCCCATATAACTACGAAATACACCAGCAAAAAGAAAACACACAGGATATAGGATTTAATTTCCCTACGCTAGCGGCTTTCTGGGGACTTGTATTTTCTACTTTCAGGGGTGTGCTTTATTATACCCCTGTTCTTGTACTTATGCTTTGGTATGCCATTAAATCCGGCTACCAGAATTCATTTAAAAATATAAAGAATAAAATGGCATTGGTGAGTAGCGGGATAAAAAACTATTTATTAGTAACAGTAGTTGCATATTTAATCCTTTATTCATCCTACTACCAATGGCCGGGAGGGTGGGCTTTAGGGCCTCGCTATTTAATCCCAATGGTAATGATTGTGCTGTATGAAGGGGTTATATTCCTTTCTGCTAAAAAGGTTTCGGTTTACTTTTTTTACGCACTTACCGGCTTGGGCTTATTATTCACATGGATGGATAAATCGACCAAGATTTATATGCTTCCCGATGATCCTACCCGTTTTGGTAATCCAGTCTTCGATATTATCGTTCCTGACTTTTTCAAGCATCATTTTAATACCAACACCCTTCCTGTTTTTATGTTTGACAGCAGCCCTGCCACAGCCATCTATATATGGCCTATTTTGTTTATTGCAGGTACGTTATTTTTAACGCAATGGTACTCTAAGCTATATCCGGCAGTTATAGAAATTCCGGCAGTTAAACAAAAGCAAACCCCTAAAAAATTCAAGAAAAAATGAAACCTGCTGCTAAAAATACAGGCAAAGCTTCCCCAAAGAAGCAAACAGGTAATCCTCCACAAAAAAAAGCAGAGCCCAAGTTTGAGTTGTCGGATGTAAAAAAGTGGGGTATTATTATCGGCTTAGTTGTTTTCACTTTTGTGTTGTATGGAAACTCTATTATGAACAACTACGCGCTGGATGATGATATTATTACCCGGCAAAACCATTTTGTGCAGGAGGGAATTCAAGGTATAGGACAAATTTTCTCCAAAGGTTATTTATATGGATTCAACGGGGCAAATGATCAGTCATACCGCCCGGTAACACTTACCAGTATTGCCATTGAGAAGCAATTTTTTGGGAATAATCCTCATGTGCATCATTTCTTCAATGTATTTTGGTATACTGTTACGGGTATTTTTCTTTTTTTAACCTTGCTTAAAATCTTCCGGAAGAGCAATTACGTTGCTCCTTTATTTATAACCCTTTTGTTTATGGCGCACCCCATACATACTGAGGTGGTGGCTAATATAAAAAGCCGCGATGAAATACTGAGTTTTATGTTTTGTATTATAGCGGTATATTTTTCGCTACAATACTATTGTTATAATAAGCCCCGCTATTTTCAATTTTTAAGTTGGGCCTCTTTTTTTATTGCCGTGTTAAGCAAGGAAACAGCACTTGCCTATGCCGCCGTAATACCGATGGTGTATTACTTTTTCACGGATTTCTCTTTAAAAAAGACAGCCCTGCTTTCTGCTCCTTTCGTTGCTCTTGTTTTAATCTACTTGATAATACGTGGACATGTACTTGATTCCATTACATTCAATGAACAAATGCAGGTAATAAACAATTCCATTATGGCAGCTAAAACGCCTGCTGATAAATTAGCCACCACTATTTTCATTTTAGGAAAGTATATCTGGCTGCTTTTTGTTCCGATCGCTTTAACCTTCGACTATTCATTTAAACAGATACCTATTGTTTCCTTTTCAAGTCCGGAAGCATTGCTCTCTATAGCGGTTTATGCCGGGTTATTTGGCTATGCATTTTTCCGATTAAAAAGAAAAGACCCGGTATCCTTTGGGATATTCTATTACATTATTACGATGATACTTGTATCCAATCTTTTTGTAAAAATCGGCTCCACTATGGGAGAGCGCTTTCTGTTTACATCTTCCCTCGGCTTTTGTATTGCAATAGGTGTTACTATAATAAAGTTACTCAAGGTGAAAACCGATACACTGAGACCTAATCTTACAACCCTTTATGCTGTAGCCGGAATAATTCTTTTTGCGTATAGCGTTAAAACAATAGCCAGAAACACCGACTGGAAGAATAATTTCACGCTGTTTGAATCGGGGATAATATATTCCCCTAACAGTGCACGCGCCCATCAATCATTGGCAATAACTTATACTGATACGGCCAACCATACAATGGATCCGGCCATAAGAAATAGCTATTTTAATAAAGCCATAACGGAATATGACGCCGCCTTAAAAATACTGCCAAACTATTCCGAAGCGCTTTACAACATGGGCTGGAACTATTATTCAATGGGGAATAACGATTCAGCAGCAACTGCTTTTGAAAAATGTATAAAGGCTGCACCCACCTATATTTCGGCCTATCAGGATTTAGGCGTCATTTATTTTGACAAGAAGGATTATGTTAAAGCAATTTCCGTATTTGAATCGGGGTTGGCCGTAAATACGAATGATGCAGACATTTACAGCAACATTGGCGCAGCATTTTACAATATAAACAAGTATGATTCAGCTGTTTTTTATTTGCAAAAGGCGCTGAAAATAAATCCCGACTTAAACTCCGTGAAGGAAACGCTGTCAAAGGCTGAAAACGCACTAAGAGCAGCAAATCAATAAATTTTTTATCCTTCATTTTGCATTAGTATCATATATCTTAAAATGTTTAGCTTTGCTTATCCATTTTCGATTTTATGAAGGCTATTTTCTCAATAATCCTGTTTATCTCCTTGATAATTTCATCGGCTTCAGCTCAAAATAGTTTAGTTAGCCCACCCATTTCACTTGGGGTAGTTATTCCTCCAAGCCATCAAACAGGAAATTCAAACTACATTCTCTCTCTTTCAGATGAAGACTTTAAAAATAACAAATACGTATTTTATACCGATTCCAGTGCTACAGTGGCTTATCTTGCCATAAACGGCAGCGTTGTAAGGTTGACAGGTGGGTCAAACCCGGAAAATATTATGGCCTATGTTGGCAATGGATATACAATTACTTTAAGCATTGATAAAAATACGGAGGCCGCTGATGAAGGCAATTTGAAAATTACTGCCACTCTGGTAATTTACAATCAACCTGGGCAGGTTTTGGTGAAAAATGCAACAGGTAGCATGCTTAATATTTCTAGAAAATAAATACTTATGTATTGTTACAAAATGCTTCAAATAATAATTAGAAAAGATAACTGAATGAAGCATTACTATTTACCTTTATTGATTCTTTGTATTTTTATTGATTTTACCCCGCTTAAGGCGCAGCAAAAGAATAAGCATTCCATACATAAATCTTCTTCTCCTCCTCAGTATTTTACAGTTTATGGTGATAAAGTAAAATATGCTGTATATAATACCGATTCTGTGCGGCTTGATAGTGGAACTTTTATAGTACATTCTGCCGAATATGTTTGGGACACCATATATGGCGGCTATATTTTTGTAATTAAAGAGCTTCGCTTATTTTGCGATACAGTTAAACCCGAAGTTCTGAAAAACGATCTTAAAAATATTTTAAGCGTAATGCCCCAAAACGGATTCAAATTGCTTGATAAAAGCGGAGGAGAGTTTACCGTGGATATTGATGAAGCTTTATATGATGGGGGAGAAGACTCTGTTTTTGTTTCGGTAGATATAAATGGCTTTATTGGAGGATCCGCTGAATTTGAAGAAACAGGGGTAGTGGGTTTACGCTATGCTGACCTAAAAAAATATAACGATAGCGCATATAAACGACCCGACTTTTATCCAATGAACCGGTTTGGAAAACCGCTTCAACTTAGGTAGATTGGCTTTCTTTAGCTAATAGGAGAAACTAAAAGAATCTTCCCGGAGCTGTCTATTTTAAATTCCTCTTGCTTTTTCAATATTTTAATGTTTCGCTTTTTATCCGATTGTTTCATATCCCGCTCAAAAGTTTGCATAGAATCCTTCAGAATTATATGCAGGTCTTTCGTAATTTGAACTGTGGATAATCCGGAACAGTCTTCATTTTCGCCGCAACAGTCTCCAATTAACATTTTAAGTGATGAAATCTCTTCACCGGTTTTACTAAAAGTATAAAGCGTAGGCAGTTGAATATCACCCGAAATAGAATATAAAATGGCAATATATCGGTTAGTTTCATTCACTTTTCCGATAAGTTCACCGTATTTCTTAAATTTAGACAAGCTATCGGGAAGATTAATCCTTTGAATTGCCATCGTATCATCACAGGTGTAATTTAAAGGAAGTTTTATAGAAGCAATGGATGCACTATAAGCACATATAGCATTGTTATTCAAATTAATATCACCTTCATTATTGCCATTTTCGGAGGAATTGTTACATCCGCCTATAAGAATAAAAACCAGAATAATAAAGAATACCGGGAAGCATTTTTTTTGAAAAAACTTGGACATGCAATTTATAAATTTCCGCAAAATTACTTTTTATAAGTTAAGTAAATAATAAACTCAATATTTAATCGTTTTTAGTATGAAATGACCCTTTTTAACGATTTGATGTTAATTAAATTATTAAATTTAAGTATTGATTTATAATACAAATTGAAATTATCTTATTATATTTGTAACCCGATACATGCGTAAGTCGTAAAAGTAAAGAACCTGAGAATATTGAAAATATGAATAAAATCTTACCAGCATTAGCATTGTTTGTTGCACCCCTTACAGGCTTTTCACAAGCTCAGATGGTTATCCACGGTGCATCTGCTGTTACCGTTGTAGAAAGTGGAGGAACTGCAGGAACCCCTATTTATATTGAAATAGCCAACCCGGCTGCCAATGCAATTACTACAGTAGGTGGTAACAACGGATGGATAATTTCGGAAGCTGAATTTAATATGGTGAAGTGGGATATTTCTTCCAATACCGGTAACTATACTCTTCCTTTTGGCTTGGGAACTACATACAGTCTGCCTCTAACATTAGCTATTGGTACCGCAGGCTCTGCAGGAGGCAGCATTTTATTCTCCACATATCATACTGATCCAGATAATGGAGATGGTTCAATTGCACCCTATAACGCATTTCCATTCCATACCTATCCGGATATTATTCCTACTGATGTTTCTCTTATGTCAGCAATGAATGCAGGAGGAAGTCCTTCCAATAGGGATAATAGTTATAATGCGGTAGATCGTTTTTGGATAATGGATACGTATGCAGGTGCATTTTCATATGGTACAAAACCAGCCGCAACCAGCGTTACTTTCACTTATGCACACTCCGGAGCCAGTGCGGAATTCGCAGCACCTAATACTGTTGCCGATGAAAGTGATTTAATAGCACAACGGTTTAATGCAGTTTCAGGCACCTGGGGCGATTGGTTAGGTTCTGGCCCTTGGGCAATAGCCGGTAATGTGGGAACGGTAGACAATACCAATGCAGTTACTCCTGCTAATTTTTACCGCTCATGGACATTGAGTAACTCCATTAATCCATTGCCAATTGTACTGAGTTCATTTACCGCTCAATGTGATAATGGAGCAGCGCTTATTCAATGGACAACCCAGTCCGAATTAAACAATGCCAGTTTCACTGTAAAGAAAACAACGGATAATATCCATTTTGAAACGGTAACCACAATGGCAGGTGCTGGTACTACCAGTATGCCTTCCAATTATTCATATACCGATCAATCTCCATACCCGGGACATTCTTATTATGTATTATTTCAAACCGATGTTGATGGAAATACAACCAATGTTGGCAATATTCCATTTGATGGTTGCGGAGGAGGAGCTAATCCTACCACAACTGTAAATGCATTCAATACAACCAATAATATCCAAGTTCAAATAAACTCGCCACAGGCCGACAACTTCTATATTTCATTGGTAAATATGCTCGGTCAGGTAATGTTTTCGGGATCGCACGCAGTGGCTTTAGGAAATAATGAAATCATGCTTCCTAATAATATGAGCTCAGGCATATATATTCTGAACGTGAGAAATGACAAGGTAAACTATGCCAAGAAAATGGTGATTGGGGTTAGATAATATAATCCCTATTTACTATTTAATACTATAGTTTATATATGTTTTTTATGCCCCGTACCCCTATAGGGGCCTTTAACAAGAGAATTTTTATTAGCATCAAAACCACGCTGATATTTGCCTGTTTTATACTAAGCACATTGGTATCATGTGGAATGGATAATGATTCCATTACACCCAGGCAAACTGATTATAGTAAACGAGTTAATTCCATTCATAACCTTATAGGTACTAGAATTGCAGAAAGAATAGTAGACTCGCTTAACGGAATAACCCATAACCTGGTTGATTCCATTAGGTTGGAAATGAGAAAGCTACATGATAAAGACAGTACAAGCATACTTGAAACGGCCCTGAACAATGGAATGAACGACAGCCTGCTCCTTACCGGAGTAAATAACCTTTTAACCTCAACTACGGGTGCCCGAACGGGCACCATCAATGCATATTTTATTGATTTGACCACTCAAACCCCTTTAGATTCAGTAAAAATAAATGTGTACACCCACGATTCCCTACTGGGCACTTTTTACAGCACGCACAGCGGTTATGGTAAAGTCTCTAATTTGAAACCGGGTATATACAGCCTTAAATTTTCTAAAAACAATTACAATTCATTTACCGATAATTGGATTAAAGTTATCGATGGTAAAATTACTTCGCTTAAAGTCCCATTAGTAAAATCTCCCGGGCTCTTTTTAATGCAATTTTCAGTGTACACTTGGATTATGATAAGTGCTATTGCCCTTTTGCTTTTTATTCTTATTTACTACGCTATATGTAAATTGGGAAAGCATACCTGATATTACTTATACGTTTACAGCAAGCTTATAGTATATCGGTAATTAAATGTGAAGACTTTTACTTCATATCGATGAGACCATTTAAAAAATTGAATTAGATTTGCCACTCTTGAATATAAATATACTATGAAAAAAATATCGGTTTTATTCCTCGGCATTGCCATCTGCCTGCAAGGGTTGGCTCAAAACAGCAAAGTTACAAGCACAAAAATGCACCTTGACTCATATAGTTCCCAAGGCGATACTACAGAATTAGCTGCTGCAAAAGCGGCCATAGATGAGGCTGCTCTTAATGATAAAACAAAAGACGAGCCTAAAATGTACCTTTACCGTGGTGAGGTTTATGTTACCCTTTTTGGTAAACGACTGGGTAATTTGGTAAAAAAATCCATGCTTGCGGGCAATAAAGATATGTCAAAAGCTAACGGTGATGCGTATACCAATATTGATACTAATACCATTTGCATAGCTGCAAATTCATTTGTTAAAGTTATTCAATTGGCCCCTAAAGATTATTATGCCGATGAAGCCAAAGAACAACAGAACCTCCCTACATGCATAATTTATCTTGAAAACAAAGCATTACGGGAATATGATGCAGCTAGATACTCAACTTCATTGGCTTTATATGAAAAAATAATTTCGATATTCAATTTACTTAATAAATCAGACAGCACCTATTATCAAAATGTAGAAATGGCAGCCAGTTCGGCAGGAAATGCAGGAAATACCGCTATGGCGCTTACTTACTACCAAAAAATGATAGATTTGAAGTATGGCGGAGCAACTCCTTATCGTTCTTTGACCTCTATGTATCTTAAACAAAACGATAGCGCCAAAGCCTGGGATTATATTGAAAAGGGGCGAGCCCAATATCCGGATGATCTTCCTTTGATTATTACTGAAACTAACTTCTATATTATAAAACATAATTATGAAAAGGCAGAAAACAATCTTACACTTACTATTAATAAAGTGCAACAAAGAGCCGATAAGGATAAAAACAAAAACCTGCTGACAAGCCTTTATACTAATCTTGGCGGAATTTATGACCGAAAGGCAAACCCAAAAGACATAAAGGGAAATGACCTACCTAAACCGGCAGACTATGATTCATTATTTGCTAAAGCCGATTCAAACTATAGCAGAGCACTTGCTATAAATCCTCAAGATTTTGATGTACTATTTGCCATGGGTGCCCTTTATTATAACAGAGCTGTTCCAATATCACAACAGGCAGACGCTTTACCTATCAGTGCCACAGATAAGTACAATAAATTGATGGCGCAGGCTAAAGTCTATTTTACACAAGCTCAACCCTATTTTGAAAATGCCTACAAGATACACCCTAACGATGTTTCTAATGCAAATGCGCTTAGGGAAGTATATTCTAGAACTGGTCAGGATGACAAGGCTGCGGCCATGAAAACCCAAAAATAGAAGGAAAGGTAAAAATCAAATTCTTGCTTACGCTTTTAAGGCTTTTCTATATCCGATTTAGCTAAGTTCAATATTTTAATCAGCCCGGGAACATCTGCCTGGAAAACATCGGTTTCGGTTGCCGGGTTTTCAGTTTCTGTTCTTAAATATAAGGTCCATCCATTATTTTTTTGCCAAAAACAACCGATTTGAAAATTGTATTTATCGGTAAATGAAATGTCTGTATTAGGGTCAACAGGAGGGTGATTGGTTACTTTTGAGGTGATATAACTCAGGAAACTAAGTAAGCCGTTTACTTCATTGGTATCAAGTAAGGCGGAGGGCCCTGCTGTATTATTCGTCAATTCAATATCAAAACGCACACATTGCATTTTATCGCTGGAAGTAAGATCAGTCACATATTCTATCTGCACATTCAGGTAACCCACTTTTCCCACTTCGTCAAAGCGTTTTTCCAGCACAGTACCTTTCCTGTTAACAAATGTTTCAGCAGGGTTTATTAAAACACTGCTCGCATTTTGGGCATATAATTGGCCAGCTCCCAAGGCAATTAAAAAGAATAAACATTTTTTTTTCATGATTAGTGGTATGCTTGTTTAAAAGTAGATTGCATGGCACAGGGTCTATAAATGGCACAAGTTGCAAAATCGACTATTACCCCAATAGGTCCTGTTAAAATAATGTCGAAAAATAATACAACCGGACGGATATGCCTTGCACGGCCCCTTCCCGGTTTTACATACTGGCATTCAGTAACCGGCCCGCATAAAATTGTAGCACATGAACTGCAAAACAGACAAGTAACTATAGATAAAACCAACATCTGTTTTTTCATCTCCTGAATTTTGTGCGAAAGTACAAAATAACTATTTTTTTTACAAGAACGGCTATTGCCCCGTTACTTGGCTTCCTTCATAGCTAATTGAACCGCTTTGTAGGCATTAATCATTCCACCGCTGATGCACAAATCCGAATAATCTACATAGTCTGGAGAATGTCCTTGTTCAGCGGGTACAGGTACTTTAAAGCTAACTTTTGTAACCGATTCCATTAATATATTTCTTACTTGCTTGGCGCTGAGTTTAGGGAAATATTCACGTATAATTGTAGCTACGCCGGCAGCACAGGGCGATGCCATGCTTGTACCGTTAAAATAGGCATAGCCTGAATCGGGAATAGAACTGTAAACATTTACACCCGGGGCAAAAAGATCGACTGTTTTTTTACCATAATTGCTGAATGTGCCGGGCTTTCCCTTTGAATCAGATGCGCCTACTTCCAGCCAGTCATTAACTTCTTTGGTAGAGCCTTCCATTCTGCGGTTAGGAAAATTGTCTGTTGTATCATTATCCTGATGGTCGTTTCCGGCGGCATGAACCAGCAGCACATCATGAGCTTCGGCATATTTTACAGCATCATCTACCGTTTTTTTGTTGTATGAAAATCCTTTGCCAAAACTCATATTAACAACCTTTGCGCCATTATCAACCGCATAACGGATAGCATTGGCAACATCTTTGTCGCGCTCATCGCCGTCAGGTACAGCTCGAACCACTAATATTACCGCATTGTCGGCAATACCTTCCTGCGCTCCGGGTACACCGGTGCGATTACCTGCAATTATGCCGCTTACGTGGGTTCCATGCAC